>JAABUY010002884.1_pt1 | contig 19732 bp, 20 predicted proteins | sample 5560271 | NCBI WGS metagenome assembly JAABUY01 (sample SAMN10711886, study PRJNA513374) | rock metagenome | isolation source: Antarctica rocks | place: Antarctica: Victoria Land, University Valley
CTGACGGGCTTCACACCCCGACACGTGCCGCGTGTCGACGCATGCCGTCGCACCCTCACACTATCGCCAAGTGCGGCTCTGAGAGCAACACGTAGCTCGGTTAAATGGCGCACTGCACGAATCGTTGTAGTGGGCCTCTTAGGAGGGGCGACGGTCGGCCAGGTCCCCGCGCTCACGGTCACTGGCGCGTTGTCGCCCCCATGGCTGCTGCTCGACCTCGGCGCCCCGCGCCTGTTCCTGCTGGAGCGCCTGGTTCCAATCCTTGACGCCGGCGGGGGGGCGGTCCCGGTCGATAGGGCCGTAGGTCTCGTGCGCCCGCGCGCCGTACCGCTCCATGACATGCTCCCACAGCGTGTCACCGCCCCGGTCCCGGTCGAAGCCACAATGCACGACCGCGCGCCGGTCTAGCCCCGCGTCAATGGCCTTCGTGGGCAAGCTTCCATGGCCATCCGTCGAGATGAACACGCGCTCCCCGCGCGCGCCCTCACGCAGGAGGAGCGCGGCGCGGCTCATCGCGTCGATCGGACTCTCCGTCAGATAGATTTGCGGGGCGACGTAGGGCAGGGGCTCGCCGACGGTGAACGAAAAGTGCCCCTCGTCGCGGCGCGTGCCGGCGGCCAGGCCCTTGAACTCTGACCCCTCGGCCGTGCCGCGCAAGGACGCGCCCATGGCCTGACCGTCCTCATCGGACCTAATGAAGACGGCATTACTCCGGGCATCGGCGTAGACTGTCCCGCGCCCGTGCATCTGGTCAACCAGCCCGGCCGGGATCTGGCGCTGCTCGACAAGGTAGGCCCGGACCCCTGGCCAGCGTGCCTCATCCGGCGCCGGCGCGCGGAAAGCCGGCCGTTCCTCTCGCTCGACGATCTCCTGAGCCTCCCGCTGGGCCTGGCGCGCCCCGTGCCATGTCGCGGCGCCGACGGCCGCCTCGGCCCCATGCGTGTCCCGGAGGTAGGCCACGGTCGCGCGGTAGTCGTACCGAGTGGCGTGCATCACGAGGTCGATAGCCCCGCCGCCGCCCTGCCCCCGGTCGTGGTTATAGAATTGCGCGCCGGTGATGCTGATATGCTCCCCGTCGAGGCGCCACTTGTGGGCGTTGTAGCGGTCCACCTGGCCGCCCAGGCGCTCGATCACGCTCTCCAGGGGCACGGCCCGCACCTGCGCCGCCAACGCCTTGTACTCGTCGCGTAGCGTGTCCCGCTCGCGCGCGATCTCGCGGACCTGGCCCTGCAAGACGGTGATATTGGCCTCGGCCTTTGCCGCCTGGCCCTCGTAGTGCTGGGCCTTCACGAGCGCGGCGTCCAGCGCCGGCGTCACGCGCTCGACGATCCGCTCCTGCTGCTCGCTCGCGTACCGCTCGGGATTGCCCACGATCCGCCGCGGTGGCTCCACCTCCACCGCGCGCAGGACCTCCTCCCGCGCCGGCGTTGGCTGCTCAATCTTGGCATAGAACTCTTTAACGGTCTGGTGATCGGCCACGCTGCCCTTGACGCCGCGCTCCAGGCCAAGCGGCTCCATGGCCCGCGCGTAGCTGTCCTGCATCGCCGACAGCGCCGCCCGCCCGGCCGTCCAGTGCTTCGCATTCAGCCCGCGCGCGTCGTCGAGGAGAGGGACGACAAGGGCCTGGATATGGGGCGTCTGCTCGTCTTTGTGCAGGACGGCTGCGACCACGTTCTGCTCGCCGTACCGCTCACGCAGCCAGGCCATGCTGCGCTCCGTCCAGTCGTCGAGGCGCTGCGCCCGCGCGGCCGGGTCGCCCTGGTGGTAGAAGTCGCGGCTGGCCGTCATGACGTGCTCGATGGCCAGGACCGCATTGCTGCGTATCCGTGGCGCCTGATCGAGCCGCGCCTGGGCATCGGCGCACCAGTCCCCCGACCCGACGAGGCGCACGTTCTCATCGCGGCGCGCCTCGTCGGCGTTGCGGGTCTCCCGCGTCCGCTCGTTGTGCGTGCCAAGGCCGCCGATCTCGCCCATCGTCTTGAGCTTGGCGATGCGTAAGACCGCGTACATGATCGCCCCTTCCCACCCTGGCGTCCGCTCGCCGCGCTCCCAAACCTTCTTTTTTCAACGGGCCGTCGGCCTCAGTAGCCCCCGGCAGGGCTCACGTTCTTTCGGCGCCCCGCGCCGAAAGTATAGTGAGTACACTTGTGCTGCGCCCAAGCCTATCGTCAGCATACAGCGTCGCCGCAACGGCTGGGGGACGCACTCCTTGAAAAGAAGAGGGGCGGGCGCGCACCAGAGGCGCGCCGGTGGTCCGCTAGGGGGGTGATGGATCGTGCAGGCCCGTGGCGTGGTGGCCGACAGAAAGGCGAGTATGTGACAATGGGGGCAGGAATCGGGGACGACGAGGAGTGCCATGAGCGGAGGACACGGGAGCTATGACAATCGCGCACAAGCCACAGTCGGGGTCGCCGGCCCCGTGGGCCGAGGTCGTGCCCGGCGTCGGCCCCTTGACCATGGCCGACTACCTGGCCTATCCTGCCAACGACGGCTACCAGTACGAGCTGGTGGACGGGGTGCTGGTCCGCATGGCCGGCACTAGGCCCGAGGCCGGGGACGCGACCCGCGCCCTGCTGTTCCCGCTCGCCGCCTACGTCCAGGCGCACGGCCTGGGTGTCGTCACGCTGCCCGATGAGGTCTACGACTTCGAACGGACCGGGCAGCCGAACACCGGGCTACTCCCCGACGTCGGCTTCTACGACGCCAGCCGCGCGTCGCAGGTGACGCCGCACGAGCCCCGGCCCTTCGCCCCGGACTTGGCCGCGGAGGTGGCGGGCGGCTCGCAGCGCCAGGCCGACATGGACGCCAAGGCGCGGCGTTACCTGCGTGGGGGTACGGCGCTGGTGTGGGTCGTCTGGCCCGAGCGCCGTCAGGTGGACGTGTGGCACCACGACGACCACGCGCCCGTCGGTACGCTCGGCGACGGCGACCAGCTCGACGGGCTCGACGTGGTGCCCGGCTTCACCCTCCCCGTCGCGCGCCTCTTTGCCTAGCCCGTGAAAGGGAAGACAATGGACCAGTTCGCCCCCTGGGCCGAGATTGTGCCCGCTGCGCCATCACATATGACCGTGGACGATCTGCTGCGGTGGCCGGATGCCGACGGGTATCGGTACGAGCTGGTGGAGGGGGTCTTGGTGTGTGTGCCCGGTAGTGGAGTCGCGGCGGCAGAGGCGACAGTCGCCATCAGTGTCGGGCTCCATGCCTTCGTGCGCCCGCGCCGTCTCGGTGTGGTCACATCGGCTGCTGGTATCTTCACGTTCCCCAACGCGGAAACCGCGCTCCTTCCCAACGTCGGATACTACGTCGCCGCGCGTCGGGCGCTGATCGTGGATCGTACACAGCCGATGCCGTTCGCCCCCGATCTGGCCGTCGAGGTGGTGTCCGCGGCGCAGGGGCGGGACGACTTGGCGGCCAAGGCCCGGACGTACCTCCGCGGCGGGACGCGCCTAGTGTGGGTCGTGTGGCCCCAGAGCGCGCATATCGACGTGTGGCGCGCGGGTGGCCCGGACACCCTCCTGGCGCCGGCCGCGACGCTCCACCTCGGCGACGCGCTCGACGGCGAGGATGTCGTGCCCGGCTTCATGTACCCCGTGACCGATGTCTTCGCTGACCCCCTCGCCTAAACACGAGCAGGCGCGCACACGGATGATCGACTGCCATCACCGCCCGTCAACGCCCGTTTCTCCCGTCCTGATACGATAGGCGCGGGAGGATCGTTATGGCCATGACGGACACGACAGGCACGACCGCACCCACACCAACCACACCGGCCACGGGCAAGGCCGCTCTCCGCGCGCTCGCCGGGGAGATCGCCGCGCAGCTCGGCGAGACAGAGCCCGAGCCAGGGCGCCTGATCGCCCGCGCGCTGCGTCTGCTGGGCGAGGAACGGGTCCAGGCTATCGTCGCCCGAGCGCTGGAGGTGGAGGCCGCGGGCGGGATGCTGCTGCCTGACGGCAGCCGGCGGCGCACACCTGGGGGTGTCTTTTTTTACCTCCTGCGCGCGGACGTTGGCCAGAAGGAGTGGTACCGGATCTTCCGGCCGCAGACGACAGGGCACGCGCCGCAGGGGGCGCACACGTCGCAGGGGGCGCCCGGGGCGCCGGACGCCGAGACCACGGGCCAGGCGACGGCCGCCGCGGCGACACCGTTCGATTGGGCAACGTTCAGCGCGGCGGCGATGGAGGCGATGAGTGAACGAGGGGAGGCGACGACAGTGAAGCTAACCGTGATCGGGAACCCCGGCACAGTGGTCGAGCGCGGCGATGTTGTGCTCGTGGCGCTGCGCAGCGAGAAGGCTCCGTCATTCCCGAAGGGCGTGCCGGACCCGCCGGCGCTCCGCACCGATTATCTGCTGCTCGTGGGCCGCAAGCAATGGGCGAAGGTCGCCGCGGCCCTCGCCACCGACCCGGCCGATAAGATCATCGTCGAGGGGTATCCCACGATCGCGCCGGATGTCGAGGGCATTACCGTTCATGCCACGTCGGCCACGACGACGGGGATGCAGGCGGCGAAGCGGGCACTGCTCGCGCCTGACGCCCGTGGATGAGCGGGCGCCGTCGCGTGCCGGCGACCCTTCCCTAATGGGGACAAATCGGGACAGTTTGGGACATTTTCGCCCCGCCGTGGCCCCGGAGTCAGGGGTGCTCGTCGAGCTCACGCCGGCGACGCACGACGAGATCGAGCGGATAGCGCGCATGACAGGAGTGGGTGCGCGTCGCATGCTGGAGCGGCTGATCGAGCACGGCATGAACCGCTGGCACGAAGCACGGCAGGCCGGCCGGCTGACCTCGTTATGGTGATGCGTGCGGGGGAGGGTAGTCCACGGCATCACAACATAGGGGCAACGCCGGAGAGCACGTTCCCATGTGTGACGAGGGTGAGTAGCTAGTTGGAGGTGGGAGAGTAGCTGGTTGAGGGTAGCGAGCGAGGGCGGAGATGGACGATGATGGGGACGTCAGGGAGCGCCGGTTCAAGTGAGCGCGGGCTCCTTGTTGTGGAGAACGAACCTTTGCCCCGTACATCCGTCGCGCAGCGCCGTCTCGTCGTGGCTCTTTTCGCCGTCGGGCTAACGTTACGGCTCGTGTTGCTTGGCGTCACACCGCCTTTCGCCGCGCCCGACGAAGTGGCGCACTTTCGTTATCTCCGCTATATCGCCACGCATCACGCCCTCCCCATCCAGCACGCGCGCATGGGGCAGACGCCCGATTACGAGGACTACCAGCCGCCCCTGTACTATGTGATCTCGGCGCCGGTGTATGCCTCCATGCAGCGACTCACGGGCGACGAGGCGGAGACGCTGCGTGCCCTGCGCTACACGTCGCTCCTGTGGTGGGTCGCGACGTTCGCGTGCGCGACGGCGCTCATCCGACGCCTGCGCCTCGAGGGCACGCTGACGGGGACGGTTGCCATCGGTCTGGTGGCGTTGCTTCCCACATACATCGCCCTCTCCACCGACGTGACCAACGATGGGCTCGCGGTGGCGTTGAGCACGGCCGCGCTCATGGTCGCGGCCAATCCGGTGACGCGTCGCGCGGCGCTCACCCTCGGCCTCCTCACGGGCCTCGCCCTGCTGGCGAAACTGACCGCGCTCGCGCTCGTGCCGACGGTGGTGGTGTGGCTCTCTCTCCGGCGCATCCCCGCACGTCGCTTGCTCATCGCCGGGGTGACGGCCGCCGCCGTTGTGGCGCCGTTTCTCGTCCGCAATCTGCTCACCTATGGCGATCTGACGGCCGAGAAGGTCGCCAACATCCCGTACCAGTGGCCGGGCATTGCGACGGCCATCCGCGCATCGACCATCAACATCATCCCCACCTTCTGGTCGACGTACGGGCCGGGCAACGGCGTCAGCCCTTTTTCGTCGATGGAGACAACGCTGACCATCGCCTTGTGCGCCGCGGCCGCTTGGGCCGCGCTGAGCCGGCGGCGCATCTGGCGCCCGGTCATGTCCACGCCCCGGGGGGCTCTCCTGTGCGCGAGCGCGGCGGGAGCGATGGCCGCCATCGCCCTGACCGTGCGCTTTGGGCTGCTTTACGACCAGCCGCAGGGGCGGTATCTTTTCCCGCTTCTCGTTCCACTGGGGTTGGTCGCCGGGGCCGCGCTGGAGGGGCTCGGGCTGTCACGCGCGCGACGCTACGTTGTCCCGTTGTGCGCGCTCGCGCTGGTCGTCTACGCCCTCGCCTGCGTGTCCGTCGACCTGGCGAGCGTCGGCGCGCCCTGGCCCGAGCCCTGATCCGGCGTCTCGCCCCCGTTTATAGCGCCCCGAGCAGGCGGGCCAGCGCGCCCAGGCGGCCGGCGCGCCGGCACACCTGGCCGGCGGCCTTGAGCGCGGCCAGGTCGGCCTGACGCTGGGCGCGCGCCGCCCCCTGGGCCTGGGTGGCGGACGCCCCCTGGGCCTGCTGCGCCGCACGGGCAGCGGTCTCGTCGGCGGTCAGGGTGACGCTCCGCGCCTGTCCCGCCGCGCAGTCATACAGGGGGTTTCTGCATAACCTGTATTGGGCAAAGACATGTTCCACACGAGCTAGAGCGCGTGGGCCTCACGTCTATCCGCAGGGCACACACACGCCGCGTTCAGCAGTCCCTGCGGCTGGCATGTAGACGGGCGGGTAGCTGTGCAACATGTCTTTGCCCAATACAGGTTATGCAGAAACCCCCATTTTGGCGATGACTTCACCTACATCAACTCCAACGGGAATATCGCCATCGATAGGCGCGTCCTAAGCGCGTTTCGCAAGCTCACAGAAGGCACGGCCGTTTGGGACAGAGGCGAACGCATGTGGCGTCTGCGCGAAGAGTACGACACGCCCGGCAGCCGGCAGGCTGACTAGTTTTGCTGACTACGCCGCTCGCTGATTGATCGGAGTGCCCCTGTTCCCGACGCCGCCTCACCACTCTCCGACTGCCTTCTTTAGCCCCTGGTCGTTCCACTTGACATAGATCCTGGTCGTCTCAATCGAGGCGTGCCCGAGGTGGCGCGCGGCCATCTCCAGGTCGCCGCCCTCGCCGACCAGGCGCGTACCGCAGTAGTGGCGAAACGCGTGCATGCCCTTGTACTCCACACCGACCGTCGCGCACAGGACCGCCAGGCGCTCCCTGGCGCGCTCGTCGGAGCGATAAGGTATGACGTGTTCTCTAGCCCTGTCGGCCCCTCCGCGCGCCGGTGCGTCGCGCAGAGAGCCCAAAGCGGCGACGGCGGTCCGTGAGAGCGAGACGTGGCGTTGTTTTCCGCCCTTGCCCGCGCGCACGACGAGCGTCCCGCTCACAAGGGCGACATCCTCCCAGCGCAGGGCCAGGCACTCGCTGACCCGGAGGCCTCCGTGCGCGGCCAGGAGGATGAGGGCGCGATCAGCCGGCGCGGCCGCGGCGAGCAGCGCCTCGACCTCCGCCGCGGTGTACGGTTGCCGCTTCTCCCACGCCGGCGTCGGGTCCGTAGCCGGGTGGGTATCGGCGAACGGGTCGAGCTCGACAGCCCCGGCCCAGCGCAAGGCGGCATAGAACGCCCGGGCAGCCGCGCGCCGCGTCCGGATCGTCGAGGGCGAGAGGCCCATCGACTCCATGTGCCGGAGCCAGAGCGCGCCGGCGTCGCGCGCCGGGTGGAGCAGGTCGACCGCGCGCCACGCGAGCAGGAGAGCCGTGAGGCCCTGGCGGTAGGCCGCCCGTGTGTGCGGCGAGAGGCGCGCGCCAGCGCGGCCACGCAACACAAGCCAGACGGCCGTGAGGTCCCACAGGCTTTCGGCGTCGCGCTCGCTCGCCGCCCGTGTCGCGCGCACGTGCCGCTCGTCGTCCGTCATCGCGGCCCAGGCGTCGGCCCGGTCGAGACTCGCGCCGCGGTGGATGGTCAGCCCTGTCGGGGGTCGTGTCATCGTACCGTCCATCCCGTCGTCCGTTCGTCGTCCGTCCCGTCATTCCTCGTCGTCACCAGCCGCCGGCGCGCGCCGCGCCCCGATGACTGAGGCGGCGGGGGACCTGGACCTGGGATAACAGCGATTATCCCCGGTCCCCGCGCGTCTGCGTCGCTACGGCAATACCCTATTCATTCCGCGCGGAATAGTCTCCAACCGATGCACGCGTCCGCGCCCTAAGAGGTGTGCAGGGGGAGCAAGAGCCTTCCCCATAGCTAAGGAGTCAGACCATGCGCACCGTTAACCTAACTCAGCTCAAGCGCCACCCTCAGTGGAGTGTTGAACCTGTCGTCATTCAGTCCTGGCCGTACCTTGAGGGGGTACGGCTGATCTACCGGCCGACCGGGCGCTACTACGTCGTCGTCGCCATCCCTAGTGTCGGCAGCGACATCCATCGGTACGAGCTGATCGAGTCTGGCTGGCTGTAGGAACGCACCACCCATGATCATGTCTCGTCATTCTAGCGCTCGGGCCCCTCCGTCGGTGATATGGTTCCCCGCCGCCGTCCCATCGTCCCATCGTCGTGCCCCCACTCTCTGCGCCGGCTCCACAACCGCGATCGTCGTCAACGAATGATGTCGCCGCGCGAACGCAGGTCGTCGCCCCCATCGTAGCGGCGCGTGCGCGGATCGGTCAGGGCGTTGCGTGGCCCGCCGGCCCAGGGTGCGCCCGTGGGCGGTGGCGGGTCGAGCTGCGTAGCCAGCCCGAGCGCCGTCACAAGGTCGTCATGCGCGCCGACCTTGAAGGCCCCATAGGTGTCGTTGGCCTGCTCCGTGACACGGATCTCGTAGTCCATGAGCTCCTTGGCCAGCGCCTCGGCCTCGGCCGTCTTGGGGAGCAGGATGCGCCCCGTCTGCAGGAGGACCTGGAGCCGCGAGACCAGCCACGTCTTGCCCAGCGACACGTACCGCGGGGGGCCGTCCTGCTCGAGGCGGCGGTCGCCGTGCGTGAAGTAGACGGCCATCAGCGGGACACCCAGGTTGGCGGCCGCGAGCGTGTCGACGACGGGCTGACCGACGCCCGTCGCGTCCACGTAGACCATGCGCACCAGGCCCCGCCGCTTGCGCGTGTTGGCGACGATCTCCGCGAGCCGGGTCGCCACGTCTGGATACGACGTACCGAGCGGCAGGCGCTCCAAGCGCCGGATGCCGTGATAGGTCTCCAGCTTGCCGCCGACGACGCGCACGCTCTCTTCGGACACGGCGACCGCCGTCGGGTCACGCTTCTGCCTGATGTCGGCCCCGATCGTTATCATGCCCATCTCGTCACTTCCCGTCCGGCGCGCTGGACGCGCTCTGAACCGCCAACCACAGCGCGATGACGACCGCCCCCGTGTGCCGATACGTCGCCCCCCCATTGCCTGCCATGACCACCTCGACCGCCGCCAGGTCGGCCGCGAGGGCGTCGCCGTCGCCGCCACCGTCGCGCGGCGAGAGATCGATACGACGCGCGTGCAGCAAGGCTTGGAAGCGATCCACGAGCGTGCCCATGCGTGTCGCGATCACGCCGTCCGCCCCGTCGTCCGCCCCGCCGTCCTTGCCGTCGATCGCGACATAGGTCGCGTCGAGGTCGAGCGCGCGGAAAACGTCGATGATCTCCGGCCCCGCGGCCGGCGCGTTGACGTAAATGCCGCCCGGTTGGGTGACGACGCGCCGGCGCTGCACATCCCTGCGCGCATCGGCGACACGCCGCGCCACGACGGGGTAGGACGTCCCCGCTGGCAGGTCCTCGACATGCTTCACCTCGTACGTCACGGCGCCGCCCGCTTGCCCGAACGGCTCGCGCTCCTCCACGATCACGACGGCGGATGGGTGCTCCTCATCATCGACCAACGCCACACCCGTGATTACAGATCCCATGGTTCTATCTCCTCCCTAAACGCATTCTCGATGTCCTCGCGCCGGAACGCCTGGGTCTCGGCCTCCGAAAACTCGCACCCATACTCCTGCCGATACCACCACTCGCCCATGCTCTCCTTTTCCTCCTCCAGGAACTCCGCCGAGATGCGTGGGCACAGCGTCGCCGGCACCTCGTAGCGCTCCCACGGCTCCTGCCCCCGCCAGGCCTCGTAGAACCAGCCCCGCGTCCCGTGCGGCGTCGAGAGCGCCACCAGGCGGCCGCCGGAGACCGCCAGCATGGGCCGCACGGACATGTACAGGCCGTCCTGCACCCACGCCGCCTCGTCGATCACGAGGAGGTCGACGCCGCTGTAGCCGCGGATCGTGCCGTCCTTCGAGCCCGGCAGGCTCACGATCCGGCTGCCGTTCTCCAGGGTCAGCGTCAGCGCCGTTTCGCTCTCAGGTGAGACCGGCCGGCCCAGGCCCTTGTAGACGCCGATGCACTTCTTGAAGAGCTCACCGCTCTGGCGCAGCGACGGCGAGAGCAGCAGGACGAGGCTGCCGGCCGTGTACAGGGCCGTGTGCAGGGCCAGCACACTGGTGATCGTGGACTTGCCGCTCTGCCGGCTGCAATTCAAGAGCAGCCGGCTCGCCGCCGAGCGCAGGACCTCGGCCTGCCACGGGTCCGGCGTGATGCCCGCTTGCTCCGCCAGCAACACCGGGTCGAGCGCCCGGGCCAGGTCGGCAGCGATCCCACGTACCGCCGGCGACGGCGCCATACCTACCGCCATCACGCCGCCCCCGATGCCGTGGCGGGTACCGGCCCCGTCGCTGCGACGACTGCCGGCTCGCCCTCGAGCGCGACCAGCGCGGCCGCTACGGCGCGGCGGGCCTCGGGATGGGGCGCCAGGGCCGTCAGGAGGGCCGCGCGCACCTGGAGCCACTCTGGGGCCATCAGGACGTTGACCTGCGGGCGCTCGTCGAGCTGGCCCAGCAGCTTGGCCAGGAGCTGCGTCTGCCCCGTGAGCTGCTGCGCCGTCTTCAAGACGAGTTCGCGCGGGTCCGCGTGCTTGCTCTCCCACCGATCGACAGCCACGCCCTCGCCCGCGGCCTCCACGCGCGCCAGGAGCCGGTCAAGCGCCTCCTTCCGCCTGACAGGCTTGCCTTTGGGTCCGGGTTCCTCGTAGGTCACGAGGATGTCGCCGGCGCGTGGCCCAATGTCGTAGCGCGTGGGGTCGTCTGCGTCGCGCAGCCAGCGGTCGCACGCGTCGAAGAGGAGGTTGATCCGCTGGAAGCACCGCCCCAGCTCCTCCATCACGTCGAGGGCGCGCGCCTGGTCGGCCGCCTGCCGCGCTTCGACCAGCATTTTGGGCAGGTGTTTCGCGGCGTGCCGCTCGACACTGTCCGCTGAAACGCGGTATAACGCGGCAACTTCACGGCACGCCGTCCCGCCCACTAACGCGCGGTCGATGGCCGCGCGCTCCTCATGCACACAGACGGTACAGACGCGCGGCATCGCTACACCTCACCGACGCCACGGTTCCCGCCGGTCTCGATGACCATTTAGGGCGTCCCCAGTTGGTGCAGCGTGGGCCGCGTCGTCGAGGGCAGGAGGCCCGACGTGCGCAACGCGTTGGCCATGTGGTGGCCTAGCGCCTCGCCGGTCCTTTTCGTCACCTCGTCGGCGATCGTCTTCGGATCGTGACCATGGCCAGGGGCGATGTGGTTCACCACCGCGCCAGCGGCGACGTGGAGGTTGATGGTGGTGTGAGGGGCGCCCCCGCCGGCGCTGCCGCGCGCGCCATGCGCTGCCGCGGGGTGGTGGGCCACCGGTGCGTGGCGCTGCACGATAGCGTGGTGGTTATGGACGACGGCGCTGTGGTGCGTCGCGTGCGTCGCCTGGTGGATCGCGGCTGCGTGATGCGTAACGATGGGGTGAGCGGACGTGGCGGGCGTCCCCGCCGGCGCGCCCCCGCTCGTTCCTCCGAGCCCCAGCATCTGGGCCAGTTGATCACCGCCGGGCAGCAGGTGCAGGACGCCCTTTTCGAGCAGGGTAGGGATCGAGGGCATCAGGGCGATCAGCTTGGCAAAGTCGGTCGTGAGCGTCCTGATCGTCCCGCCAATGGCCCCCATGATGCTACCCCAGTTGTGGAACGCCTGGGATAGCAGCCCGATGAGGGGAAGAGCCGGATCAAGGACGGAGACAAGGGAGGCGACTCCCTGCCAGACCGGGCCGAGCTTGCCCGTGAGGGCGTCCGACACCTCCGCCCAGTGGGTCCAGGCATAGTAGGCCGCGAGCGCGCCGGCCGCGAGTCCGGCCACGATTAGAGTGATCGGGGAGAGGGCCAGGTCGAGCAAGCCGGCCGCGACCGCGGCCAGCCCGAAGCCACCCGTGAGCACGGCCACCACGCCGTCGAGGAGCCCCATTGCCCCTGTGGCCATGCCCGCGACCGCGGAGGTCGCTCCGATGGCCAGATCCAGCGCCCCTGAGGCTATCGCGGCGATCCCGAAGCCGCCGGAGAGCGCCATCACGACAGTATCGAGCGCGCCGTAGGCGACCGTGGCCAGCCCGACGACCCCGTTCAAGACCGTTGTAGCGAACGTGAACGCGACCTGGGCCGCGCTCGCCAACTTCATCCCGGCCACGAACCCGCCGATGGCCACCGCCCCCACGCTCAACACCTGCCAGGCAAGCCCCAGCTTGCCGGTGAGGGCGTCCATCGCGGTGGACCAGTGGGTGACGGCGGCGGTCACGACGCCGGCCGCCGACAGGATGCCGAACGCGCCCGCCGCCACCAGGACCGGCCCCGCGATCAGCGCCGCCGCCGTCGCGACGGCGGTGAAGGTTACGACGAATTGGGCGATGCCCGGATGCAGCCGCAGGACGTTGACGATACCCCCGGTCAATTCCACGAGGCCATGCACGACAGGCCCGATGGCGGGCAGAAGTTGCGCGCCGAGCAGGGTGCGGATGGACCCCAGGTTCCCCGAGAGCGTTGTTAGCTGACCGGGCAGGGTCATATTGAGCGAGCCCTGCACGCTCTTCTGCCACTCCGGCGTGTCTTTGACGAGCTGGCTACGATCGGCCCCGAAGAGTTTGATCGACGCGTCGCTGCCCAGGACAGAGGCCGCCTGCGACCCCTGCACCAGGAGCCCATTGCGGGCCAGGTACGTTTGCAAGGGTTGGTTGTTCCTGGTGGCGTCGTAGAACCGATTGAGGATGCCGAGCCACACGGAGGGATCGACCAGCTTACCGTGCTGGTAGAACTGGCCGCCGCCCATCTTTTCGATCTCCGCGAGCGCCTTGTCGTGCTTGGGTAGGCCGTTCGGGGACAACTCGCGGATGAGCGTGCCGATACTCGACGCGGCGCGGCCACCCACGGTGAGGCCGGTTTGATTGCCAAGAGCCACGAGCGTGAGCGCCTCTTGAGGGGTGAGTTGCCCGCTCTTGACGGCCGGCGCCATATAGCGCAGCACGTTGACCTCTTGCGCGGCCGTGGTGTGCGACATGAGGCCCACCCCCGTCGCCCACGCCACGTTTTGGGCCAAAGCCAGGCCACTATAATTCCCGAACATGTGGGCTTGCTGCGCGAGAGCGGTGACCGTCTCCGTGTAGTTGGTTTTTTGGAAGTGCTGGGCAATTTCCGCGGCGCGGGCAAACTGGTCAATTGAGGCGCCGATCACCTCACGCTGCGTCTGCTTGCCCGTCAGATCGCGGAAGCCCATGCGGGCCATGATCTGCTCCATATCCATGACCTGGGGAGCTGAGAACTGCGTGGCGTTGGCAACGGCAAAGCTCTGACTGTAGAGGGACTGGAGTTGCGCGCGGGTCCCCGTGGCGGTTATCCCGAGCTGGACGAGCGACTCTTGCATCTGGCCGGCCGCCGTGGCCCACGATGTCATCACGCCCACGCCGGCCATACCGCCCGCGATCAGGGCCATGCCGCCGGCGACCAGGCCGAGGGATTTGCCCAGGCTCGCGGTGGATGCGCCGGCCGCAATCGCTTGCTGCTCTAGCTTTTGCAAAACACCGAGGGCGAGAGCCGCACCGGACGTAAAGCCCGTCGCATCCATTCCCAAGCGGCAGGTCAATGAATACAGACTGTCCATCGATTACCCTTCCACGACAGGCTCACTAGCCGTCGCTGTCGTCATCCACGCCGTCGTCCACGCCACGACCGCCATCGCTCGATGGATTCTGGTCGATGTACACGTCGATGAACGCCGCCCGCTCGCTCCGCGTCATCTGGCGGGCTTCCGCCCACGTGACACTGCTGACGGTAACGATCGTGACGCACTCTTGAAACGCGCCGTTGCCGGCAAGGCCGCTAACCCTGCGGGCGAAACGGCCCCCCGTCCGCCGTCAAGGTGAACCGGATGTGAGCCGCGATGATGCGGGCGATGTCGGCGCGCTTGAACCTGTTGAGGTAGAGGCGCAGGAACTCCAAGCGATCCACCGGCGCGCGCTGCTCTCCGTTGATCGTGTCGATGCTCATCAAGGCCATGAAGCGCAGGCTCGTGCTCTGGCCCGCGCCGTCCGACTTGACGCCGTAGTGGTCCATGAACGCCTCGCAGCGCGTCTCGTCCTCGCCATTCAGCTCCCTGAGCGTGACTCTCTCGCCGGTCGATAGCGTGCATTCCCCTACCGGGTCGTTACTGTCGATGAACGGCAGGCCCGCCTCCTTGAGCTTGGCCAGCACGACGTCGGCCTCGCTCGCGGGCGTCGGCGTGGCCGTGGCCGCCGCTCCCACGGCGGGAGCGATGGGAGCGGCCACGCTCGCCGCGCTGTCAGGCCGTCCGCTGGTGTTGCTAACAGCTTGCTCGTCGGGATCGGCGTCGGTGAGAGCCTCGCGTAGATGACCTGCCATTGTCTGAACCTCCTGGATCTACGAGTGAGTGTGACCAACAAAAAAGGAGCGGCCTCTGCCGCCCCTATCCGCGTCTTGCGCTGGATCGCCGCTGATGTCTTACGTTGCCTGGCGCTGCTGGCCCAGCGTCCGCGCCCGCACGTAGGCGGCGACGGAATCGAAGCCGCCGGCTCTGGCCTGCTGGTCGAGGCTGACCCGCTCCTCGGGCGAGAGGCAGATTTGCAGGCGCTCGGGACGACGCGGCCCGATGCGCGTCGCCCGGCCCATCCCCTGGTCCACGGTCGGCTGTGGCTGAGACTGGTTCATCGGCGTCCCCCTCCCTCTTCACGGCAACAAAAAACCCCTGGCCGCACGGCCAGGGGTACACTTCTAGTTACTGACGTTATACACACTGCTCACACATCGCGTCAATGGGCAAAAATCCTTGAGCCTCCCGTGGCTTTGCCCTAAAAGTACGTGCGTCCTAGTTTATTCCGAACGGCATCCACTAAATCGGCGTATGTGAAATGCTATTCGGAATGGACGAACAAGGCCGAAAGCTGTTCTAGCACGACCGACTTTATGGGCAAGGCCAGCCTCCCGTTAGCTTTTCGACGGAATGGCATTTATAGCCTATAACGGGGGGCTGCCCTGCACCCGGCGCGTCGCTGAGACTCAGCCCACACCGCGCGTCAGGCCGACGGACGCCGTGAGCACCCAGCGCTGGACGTCCGTCGCGGGCAACGGGCGGCTCATGTAGTAGCCCTGCGCCACATCGCAGCCCATCCCCGCCAGCAGGTCCCACGTCGCCTGGTCCTCGATGCCCTCGGCCACGACGCGCAGCCCCAGCGCGTGCCCCAGCGCCACCGTCGAGGCCACGATCGCCGCGTCCCGCGCGTCCGTGGCCATCTCGCGTACGAAGCCCTTGTCGATCTTGAGCTCGTCCACCGGCAGTGTCTTGAGGTAGGCCAGGCTGGAGTAGCCCGACCCGAAGTCGTCCACCGCCAGGCCGACACCCAGGCCGGAGAGCCGCGCCAGCACACCCATCGCGCGCTCCGGCTCGGCCATGAGGGCGCTCTCCGTCAGCTCCAGGCGCAGCCACGCCGGCGACAGCCCGTGCTCCCGGAGCAGCGCGGCCACGCGCTCGGGCAGCGTCACGTCGTGCAGGTTCCACATCGAGAGGTTGACCGAGACCGCGAGCAGGCGCCCCGCGCGCTGCCACGCCCGGCACTGCCGGATCGCCTCCGCGAGCACCCAGTCGGTCAGGGGCGCGATCAGGCCGGTCTGCTCGGCCAGCGGGATGAAGCGGTCGGGCGGGATCAGCCCCTGCGCCGGGTCGGGATGGGGCCAGCGCACCAACGCTTCCACCCCCGTGACCCGGCCGCTCGCCAGGTCGACCTGCGGCTGATAGTGCAACGCGAGCGCCCCCCGCTCGATGGCGTCGCGCAACGCGCCGCCGAGGGCCAGGCGTTCCGGGCTGTGCTGATCCTGCGCAGGCTCGTACAGGGCGTAGCCCCGTCGCAGACGCTTGGCCACGTACATGGCCACGTCGGCGCGGCGCAGCAGGGTGTCGCCCTCCAGACCGTGGGCGGGCGCGAGCACGCCGCCGATGCTCGCGCCCACGCGTAACAGCAGCCCCTCGACCTGCAGGGGGGCGTCCAGCGCCGTGCGGATGGCCTCCGCGACCCGCGCCGCCCCCGCCGCGTCGGCCCCCGGCAGGAGCACGGCGAACTCGTCGCCGCCCAGGCGCGCCACGGTGTCGCCCGTGCGGGTCACGGTCTGGAGCCGGGCGGCCACCTCACGCAGCAGCGCGTCGCCCCGCTCGTGGCCGACGGTGTCGTTGACCTCCTTGAAGTGGTCCAGGTCGAGCAGCAGCAACGCGAGCGGCCGGGGGGCGTCGGGCGCGTCGCCGCGCGCCGCGCCGATGCGTTCGTGCAAGAGGGCGCGGTTCGGCAAGTCGGTCAGGGCGTCGTGGAGGGCCTGGTGACGGAGCGTCTCCTCGGCCCGCTTGCGCGCGGTCACGTCGCGGCCGTTGAGCACGATACCCCCGATGGCCGGGACCGCGAGCTGGTTCGTCCCGACCGTGTCGAGCGCGCGCCAGGATCCGTCCCGGTGGCGGCAGCGCGCCTCGATATGGACAGGAGCGCCATCCGACAGGGGCGCGTGCGCGAGGGCGGCCCGGGCCGGGGCCACGTCATCAGGGTGGAGCAGGGCGAGGATAGAGGTCCCGATCACCTCCTCGGGCGTGTAGCCGAGCACGCGCTCGATCGCCGGGCTCGCGTAGAGGATGGTCCCCGCGGCATCGATGAGGGTAATCATGTCCGAGGCGTGCTTGACGAGCGCATGGACGTGGTCATCGGCGATCTGCTGTTCCAACTCCTTGCGGGCCGTGATGTCGTTCTGCACACCGATGAAGGCGACCAGGCCCCCGGCCGCGTCGTGCACGGGCGAGACGTAGAGCTCGTTCCAGAACAGGGCGCCATCTTTGTGATAGTTGCGGAGCACGACCTGGCAGGGAGCGCCGGCGCGCACGGCCGCGCGGAGCGTCGCGACGGCGTCCTGGTCGCGCTCTGGCCCCTGGAGGAAGCGGCAGTTCCGCCCTACGACCTCGGCGGCGCTGTACCCGCTCAGGCGCTCGAAGGCCGGGTTGACGTACAGGATGGGGTTGTCGGGGCCGGTGGCGTCGGTGATGCAGATGCCGTTCACACTGGTCGCGATGGCCTGATCGAGGAAGGGCGGCCGTCCCAGCACGGGTCCGTCGCCCGCAGCGCGCGCCCCGGACGTGGCCTCCGACGGCGCGTCCCCGCGCTGACGCGGCGCGATGGCATCGAGGACGGACGGAGGGAGGGGGATCGTGCGCGTCATCGTTCAACCTATTCTGTTCCGTCGGCCGCATGAGCGGCGGATGTGTTTCCGACCGTCTGGCCACAGCACGCGTCGCTCGCGCACCGTCCGACGGCACCCCCTCTAGCATGCCATCCTGCGGTGCGCGCTGCAATAGCCCGATTACCCCTGTCCCCCTGCCCCTGGTGACAGCTCTTTCTACCTCTAAAATGGTAAGATTCCGTCGAAAAGCTAGCTAACGGGAGGCCCATAGACAAAATCCCTCATTGGCTCATGGGCTCCGCGTCCGTGGACCTGCTCACGGACAGGTAACGTTTTTGGGAAGGAATACATCCCCGCCGAAGCATGAGTTGATGTTTAATTCGTAGGATTGCGTCGTCTATATCAAGCGTATATGGCAAAGGCATTTTGTCTTTATTGAAGCGCGCCCGTGTCGAAATGCGCATGCTGTGTGGAGGAATATCTTCCCAAAAACGTTACCTGTCCGTGAGCAGGTCCACCGCGTCCGCCTCTCGCGCTTTCCACAGCCGCCGCAAGCCGCTGAGCCACGCCACCACCTCCCCTTCCGGCCGACTGGACCACACGACGAGTTGGGCTACCCCCGCCCACTTCCGCTTGTTCACGAGGCCGTTAGCGATGCCGAGCCCGGCCGCGGCGTCGCGCTCGGACCGCCCCTTCAGGCAACACAACAGCACGCAGGCGAAGAGCGCAGGCTCCTCGGCGGCAAGCTTCCGGCACGCCTCGACGAGCGTGAGGACAGGGCCAGCGGCCGGCCGGCGCGGTCCCATGACCGGCGCCATCGGCGACGTGGGTTGCGCAGGGCGCTGCGCGGGGAGCGGCGCGCCCTGGGACAGCCGGAGCACACGGTCGAGGTACTCCGTGAAGGCCTCGCCCGGCGACGAGGGGAACGCCGGCCGCACGGGCGCGATCTCGTTTTCGACCGCATCGTAGGGCCGCCGGCGCGCCGCCAGGTAGCGGCCGCGCGCGTCGTCGCTGTCGTCGAACTGCCCGACCAGTTTCACCCACGCGTCGGGCGGCAACGGGTTCTCCCTCTCCCGCTCGCGATTCATCCTACGCACTCCTGCGGGGCCGGATGGCCAGCGCCGGCGACGCGGGCGACGTCGCGATCGGGCAGCCCTGCCGCTCGTAGACGATCCGGCGGTTGCGCCAGGTGGCCCAAAGCATCCGATGATCGTCACAGTAGTCAACCACGATGGCGTCAACTTTGCCGGGAGCGGTCCTGCTCACACGACCGATGTACTGGGTCACCCGGCCACCAAACGAGAGCGGCGTGGCAAGCGCGAGCCAGTCGGTGCGCGGCACGTCGAAGCCCTCGCCGACGAGGCTGCCCGTGGCCACCGCGACGGCCAGGTCGCCCGCGTTCATCGCATCCACCACGGCGGTCCGCTCACGCTTCGGGAGCTGGCCGTGCAAGGCCGCCGCGACGACGCCGGCGGCCTGCAGCATCGCCGTGAGCTGCTCGACGTGCCCCACACGCTCGGAGAGCACCAGGCAGCGCCGGCCAGCCACCACGGCGGTCACGACGTCAGCCACGATCAGGCGGTTGCGTTCCACGTCGCCGACAAGCGCGCTCACCAGCTCCGTGAAGCTGTCGCCGGCGACACGCAGGCCCGTGTCACGCTTGATGATGTGCGGCGAGAGAAGCCGATCGGCCAGGTCCTCCTTGTCAATCGTCGCCACGATCGGCCCGAGGTGCCAGAAGATAACCTGGTCGAGCTTATCCCTCCTAAAGGGTGTGGCCGTCAGCCCGGTCACGTAGCGCGCGGGGAACTGGGACACGACGTCGGCCATCTGCTCGGCCGCGATGTGATGCGCCTCGTCGACCACGAGGTGGCCCACGTCGAGGAGCGCCGGCGGGATGCCCCTGGCCAGCGTCTGCACGAGGGCAATCGTGAGCCGCTCACCGACGCGGCACTCACCATCGCCGATGAAGCCAATTTCGTCGGGCGCCAGCCCTAACACCGTGGTCGCCCGGGCCACGGCCTGGCGCGCGAGCTCGACGGTGTGTGTGAGCCACAGCGCCGGCTGCTGGCGACGCGCCACGGCGACGAGGCCCATGCAGGTCTTGCCGCTGCCGGCCGGCGCACAGACGAGACCCATACGCCGGCCGAGGGCGGCATCGACCGCACGCTCCTGGGCAGGCGATAGGGTGACCATCTCGTCGAAGGCGACGGGAGCGGCGACGTGTGTCTCATCGGTCCAGCGCGGAGCCAGGCCTAGGGCGCGCACGTCGCGGTAGACGAGCTCTAACGCACCGCGCGGCACGACCAGCGCGCCGTCGGGA
>JAABUY010002885.1_pt1 | contig 19729 bp, 20 predicted proteins | sample 5560271 | NCBI WGS metagenome assembly JAABUY01 (sample SAMN10711886, study PRJNA513374) | rock metagenome | isolation source: Antarctica rocks | place: Antarctica: Victoria Land, University Valley
CCTCGGTCAACGGAATATCGGTTCGGCCGGTGTGCTGGCCGGACTGCGACCACTCGGTCTGCCCGTGGCGCAGGAGAACGACACGGTGCTCTGCGCTCATCGCTCCATCGTGCCGCCCGGCTGGAGTGTGCGCTCGGGCAGGGTTGCGGCGGAGCGCTCACAGCGACATGCGCCACAGGGTCGCTTCGTGGTCATGGAAACGACCCTGTGGTACATCCCGGCGGGTGGACGTCGCCGAAGCGGCGGCGTCACATCACGCAGCCTTCTTGGTCTCCGAGTAGGCGCTCGGCGTTTGCACTCGTTGGGTATTGACGGTGTACCCGTCTGACCTGCCTAAACACTGTTGGTGCGTGTTGATAGCAATTGGCCTGCGTCGGATCTTTTGCGGACTTCCTGCGGACTGGGAGATCCATTGTGGACGATGATAGGGACATCTCTCCGACCTTCATGCTCTGGTGACAACATCTTCGGATGAAGCTCACGGAGCACACCGTAACTGAGCGGCTTGCTCGGCCAGCCGACGCGCTCGCAATGCTCAGGTTGGAGGACTTCCAGGTCCTGGGCAAGATGGCGCTCCAACTTTGCGCGGGCAAGGTGTATCCCCTCTCGGGCGGCATGCTGCTTGGGCTGCACCTGCATCCCGGTGGGGACAACGGTGAGCAGTTCCGCGCCACCCGGCCGGGGCTGGATCACGTGGCGTTTGGTTGCGCGAGCCGCGACGAGCTGACCGATTGGCAGGCCCGCCTCGATGAACTCGGGATCGCTCACGACGGGATCGTCGACGCGGCCTACGGCTCAGGACTGTCCTTCAAAGATCCCGACGGCACCGCGCTGGAGTTCTTCGCACCACCCGCCTGACAGCGGCATCGCACTCATCGCGTCGGCCATCCTGCTGCCGCTTCTGTCCGGATAAGTGGCTCCACGTGATCTAGCTCGAGTCCGCAGCCACCGCCGGCGCGTCCAGCAGGACACCCACGGGCACCGGGGACCCGATATACGCGGCTGGACCCCGACCTTTAGGACCGGTGCGGCCGGGGGACCAGGATCTCGTGCTCCGCGCGCTGTTCCTCATTCGCCGCGGCCACCGCGTCGGTCACCAGCATGTGGTCGAGGGAGAGGTGGCAGACCGGGTCCGCGCGGGCCGGGTCGCCGGTGAGCTGGAACGCCTGGCAGCGGCATCCGCCGAAGTCGAGTTCGCGGCGGTCGCACGTCCGGCAAGGATCCTGCATCCAGTCGGTGCCGCGGAAGGCGGTGAACATGGGGGACTCGTCCCAAATCTTCGCCAGGGTGTCCTGCCGCACGCTCGCGCGGGGCAGCGGCAGGGTCTGCGCGGCCGGGCAGGGCAGTGCGTCGCCGTTGGGGGCGACGGTGAGCTGGCGTGCGGCCCACCCGCCCATACAGGGTTTGGGGTACTCACTGTAGTAGTCGGGCAGGACGTGCACGACTTCCATCCGGCCCGTCAACCGCTCGCGTGCAGCGCGCAAGATCTTTTCGGCGCCGGCGAGCTGCTCCCGGCTCGGCAGCAGGGCGGCCCGGTTGCGCCACGCCCAGCCGTAGTACTGGGTGTTGGCCAGCTCGATCCGGTCGGCGTCGAGCTCCTCGACCAGCGCGATGATCTCGGCGACCCGGTCGATGTTCTGCCGGTGCAGCACCACGTTCACGGTCAGCGGGAAGCCCAGGTCCTTCACCACGGCGGCCGCCTTGAGCTTGCGCTCGAACGACGGGATGCCGGCGATCCGGTCTGACGTGGCGGGCTCGTCGGCCTGCACGCTGACCTGGACGTGGTCCAGGCCGGCCTCTTTGAGTTTCTCCGCCCGGCTGCGCGACAGGCCGATCGCGCTGGTCACCAGGTTCGTGTACATGCCCAGCTCGGCGGCGGTGCGCACCAGGTCCACCAGGTCCCGGCGCAGCAGCGGCTCGCCGCCGGAGAGGTGGCACTGCAGCACACCCATCTCCGCGGCCTCGGTGAACACGCGCTGCCATTCCGCGGTGCTCATCTCGTCGTCGTAGGCGGCGAGCTCGAGTGGGTTGGAACAGTAGGCGCAGGCGAGTGGGCACCGGTAGGTGAGCTCGGCCAGCAGTCCGAAGGGCCTGTCCACACCAGTACTATGGCCCATCGTCGATCTCCACACACCGCTTAGAGACGAGCCGAGCCAGGAAGGCCGTCACCTCGTCGTCGACCACTCGATCGTAAAGCTCCTGCAGCGCCGCCGCGACGTCGGACACACTCCGGTGGCCGTCGCAGAGGTCGAGGATGTCCGCGCCGGTCGGGTTGAGCACGATCACTGACTCTGGCCCCAGCAGGACGTGTCGCGCACGGGTATGGTCGAAGCGCATCCGGACGTGACGCGATAACGCCGGGCGGCCCGACGGCGGGACGGCCGGTGGCGCCGGACGGGCGGCCGAGGGGGCGTAGGCGGCCGCGCCGTCATTCGGCATGGGCCTGCTCGATCGCGTCCATCATGGACCACAGCACGTCGCACTTGAACGACAGCGCGGCGACGGCGGCGTCCCGATCCTGCTGGGTCCGGCAGTGCTCGGTGACCACTTCCAAGGCGTGCTCGGAGTCGCGCGGCGCCTGGTAGAGGCGGGCCCGGAAGTATGCGAGGCCGTCCGACTCGATCCAGGTGTAGTACTTCTCGAACGCGGCGAGACGCTCGGCCATCAGGTCCGGCGCGAACAGCTCGGTCAGCGACGACGCGACCGCCTCCACCCACGGCCGGCTGCGGGCGAAGGTGACATAGGCGTCCACCGCGAACCGCACGCCCGGGACGAGGTGGCGGTGGTCGGCGATCTCCTCGCGGGTCAGGCCGCAGGCCTCCCCCAGCCGGAACCATGCCTCGATGCCGCCCTCACCGTCCGCGGCGCCGTCGTGGTCGGTGATCCGGCGGATCCAGCGCCGGCGCACCGCGGGGTGGGGGCAGTTCGCCAGGATCGCGGCGTCCTTGCGCGGAATCATTTCCTGGTAGTAGTAGCGGTTCGCCACCCAGCCGCGGATTTGGTCCGGGCTCAGCACGCCCTCGTTCATCCGCAGGTGGAACGGGTGCGCACTGTGATAGCTCTGCGATTGCGCACGCAGCTGCTCGACGAGGCCGTCGATCTCTGCCGTCCTGGTCGCCGCCGGACCCGTGTCCGCTGCCGAGCTCATCGTCGTCGTCATCGCGCGTGGACCTCCACTTCGAGACCGTCGGTGGCCACTTCTATGCCCCTCCGCTCGACCTCGCACCGTTCGGGCGAGTCCTCGAGCAGAATCGGGTTGGTGTTGTTGATGTGGATGTAGATCTTACGCTCGACCGGCAGCCGGGATAGCTGCTCAAGGCTGCCCTCGGGCCCGCCGATGCAGAGGTGACCCATGTCGCGGGCCGTCTTCTGGGCCAGACCGAGGCGGATCAACTCGTCGTCGTGCCAGCACGTCCCGTCGATGAGCAGGCAGGCGCAGTCCTCGAGCTCGGTGAGCACAGCCGGGGTGAGCTCCTGCACGCCTGGCAGGTACACCGCGGTGCGCCCGGTGCTCTCGTCGGTGAGCCGGTAGCCCACGACCCGGCCGGCGCTGATGTTCGTTCCGCTGACACTTCTCTCGGTGCCGGGGCCGGTGCCGAAGCGGTCGTGCTTGGCGGTGGGGACGTCGAAGGCCCGGTACGACAACCCGCCCAGCGACACGTCCTGCCCCGGGACGACGCGTGTCCATTCGACGGGGCAGTAGCGCTCCAGCGTGGTCAGCACCCCGGTCCCCGAGGTGAGCGTCGCGTACGTCGCCTCGGTGGCGTGCAGACGGATTCCGCGTCCCTCGCGGAGCAGGAGCAGCCCCAGGGTGTGGTCGATCTCTGCGTCGGTGAGCAGCACCGCCTGAAGCGGCGTGGCCCGGTCTTCACCGGGTTGCAGGCCGGGGAAGGCCTCGAACTGGGCCCGGATGTCGGGAGAGGCGTTCAACAGGAACCACCGCTCACGGTTCGGGCTGACCGCGATCGAGGACTGCGTTCGCGCCCGGGCCGGTCGGGTGCCGTCACGGACCGCCCGGCACGTCGGGCAGCTGCAGTTCCACTGCGGGTAGCCACCCCCGGCCGCTGATCCGAGCACCCGCAGCCACATGTCACGTTCCCCCGTTCCTCGTGTCGGCCCCTCGCGTCATACACGGCAGGGCCGGCCGCGGGAGGGGCACCGGAACCACGTTCCGGTGCCCCTCGGCCACTTACTTTCGTCGGCTTCAGGCCTCCGAGCGTGCGATGTACATCGTCACCTCGGGTGCGCACTCGATCTCTTCGAAGTCGGGTGTCTTCCACTCGGTACGAAACTCCACTTGCTCACCTCCCTTCTGCGATCTTCGATGGCGTATGGGTGTGCGGTAGGCCTAGTCCCGGCCTACTCCACGGGCAGGGCGAAGACGAACAGCGAGTCGCCCGCCCCGGCCCCGAGCAACCCCGGGAGGAACCCCTCGACCCAGCCACCCCATCCGGTCGGAACCGCGATGTACTGGCGACCGTCGACGCTGTACGTGCTGGGGCTGCTGTGGTGCCCGCTTCCGCACTGGAACTCCCACAGCTTCTCACCGGTCTCGGCGTCCAGCGCGACGAACTGACCAGTCGGCGTGCCCTGGAACACTAGCCCGCCGGCCGTTGTCAGCGTCGAGGCACACATTGGGTACTCGTTGCGCCAGCGCCACTTCTCCTCGCCGGTGTTCGGGTCGATGGCGGCCACGTACCCGTAGAAGTCCTCGATGTCCACGGCGACGCCCGCGCCCCAGTACGGGATGCTCTCCTTGAACTCGCGGCGCCGGCGGGTGGCCGTCGCCCCGACTTCCTGCACCGGTACGTAGATCAGACCCGTTTGGCGGCTGTAGGACATGTGCGTCCATTCCTTACCCCCGGCCGGTCCCGGCCAGAAGTGTACCGGGACACCCTCCTCGTCCGGGTACACCTTGGCCGTGACCTTGCCCTCGGGGCTGATCTCACCCCAGGTGATCCGGTCGACGAAGGGGAACACCCGAACGAGCTCGCCGTTTGTCCGGTCCAGGACGAAGAAGTACCCGTTCTTGTCCGCGTGCGCCAGCAGCTTGCGCCCGTCGGGGCCCTCGAACAGGAGGTTCTCCATCGTGGAGTCGTAGTCCCACAGGTCGTGCGGGGTGAACTGGTAGTGCCAGCGGATCTCGCCCGTGTTCACGTCCACCGCGACGACGCTGTCGGTGTAGAGGTTGTCGCCCGGGCGCACGGCGCCGTCGAAGTCGGGTGCCGGGTTGCCCGTCCCCGGGTAGAGCAGCTCCAGCTCCGGGTCGTAGGTGGGGGTGACCCAACAGTTTCCACCGCCGCGCTGCCACGCCTCACCGTCGGCCGGCCAGGTCTCGGAGCCGGGCTCGCCCGGCTTCGGGATCATGTAGCGACGCCAGCGGCGCTCGCCGGTGTGCGCGTCGAACGCGTCCAGGCACCCGCGGGTCCCGAACTCCCCGCCCGAACTCCCGACGATGACCATGTCTTTCGCGAGCACCGGCGCGGCTGTACGGCTCTCTCCGGCTCGAACGTCACCGGCGGTGGTGTCCCAGACTTTCTCGCCGGTCGTCGCGTCGAGCGCGACGACGTGGGCATTGAGGGTGGCCATGTAGACCTTCCCGTGGCCCACGGCCACGCCGCGGTTCACGTTCCCGCAGCACAGCGAGACGTCATACGGGGAGGCGTGCTTGTAGCGCCAGAGCTCCTCGCCGGTCTTGGCGTCCAGGGCCCAGCACTTTCCGTCTGGGCCGGACACGTACATTACCCCCTCCACGACGATCGGTGAGGCCTCGTTCGAGTAGGTCGAGGACCCGGACTGCATTCCCGCCGAGCCAGCCTGGAACACCCACGCGGGGGACAGGCGTTTGACGGTCTCCTTGGTGATCTGGTCGAGCTCGCTGTAGCGCTGACCGTCGTAGGTGCCGTAGTAGGTGAGCCAGTTCTGCGGCTCTGAGCGGGCATCGAGAATGCGCTCGTAGTCCACGTTTCCGGTGGCCGGCGCGCTTCCCTTGACAGCGCTGAGCTGCATGTAGGAAATGGCCTCGCCTGCGTCGACGTATTCGGTCATCTCATGTTCCTTTCTACGGGCGCGGCTGCGCGGGGCGGTCGAGCTTGGCGTGGTCAGGGACTTCCCCGCCGACGACAATCGCCCCGGTCAGGCCGCGGCCCTCGTCGTTACCAGTCGTGGAGCTGTAGTAGTAGGTGCCCGGGCCGTCCAGGTTGAGGAGAGCTGTCCCCTTGGCGTGGTTCACCAACCAGATGAACTTGGGGTCCCCGTTGTTTGGCAGGACCGCACAGTGGGTGTTCTTGTCGTCGTTGATGAGCGTGAGCTCGACGTCGCCGCCGTGGGGGAGAATGAGGGTCCCGGGCTCGAAGCACAGCTCGTCCTCCGGTATCCGGATCGTGGCGGTCATCTTGCCGCCGGGTCCCTCCTCGGCGTGCCCCACGCTCCCGGAGCCGAGCAGCCGGCCCAGCCCGGTGGCGTTCTGCCGGGCCAGGCCGTCGGCCAGCTGGGCCGATGGCTCACCTGCAGTAGTCGTCATTGACTTCATCCTCCCGAAACACGTTTTGGGACAGAATATGTAACGAGCATCACACTGCCCAGTGTTGACGTCAACCCCGCCTGCCCGGTGCTGACGTCAACCCCGCGCACCACACCGTCGCCGCTCTCGCCGCGAAGACCGGCAGCTGGCATCGAAGATGATCCCCACCACCACGAAAGATCATCTGGGCTGCTCCGGTGGCTCTAGGTGGCGGTGGTGGACCCCTTACCACGTTTCGTCCGCTTGGTCGGCGACGCCGTGGATCAGTGCCGCCGACGATTCCAGCAGGACACCCGTGGACACCGCGGCCGCAGGGGCGCCCCCGCTACGCCGCCCGGCGAACCCTGTACACCGGCGCCGACCTGCGCACGTACAAGCAGTGCCGGCGGCTGGGGAACCCGTTCGCGACCGACGGGCACGCCCACAGGCGCGCACTGATGACGAAGCTGATCGAGTCGGTTCAGCCACGGCGCCCCGCCGTGCTGACCGAGCTGCGCAACTCGGGCGGACCCTGAGCAAGCGTGCCGGTGACGTCCTGGCGTACTTCGACCGCCCCAGCACCAGCAACGGCCCGACCGAGGCCATCAACGGACGCCTCGAGTACCTGTGCGGCTCTGCCCGCGGCCATCGCGGTTTTGTCGGCGGCGGCGCCGACCTGGCCCATCGACCCGACCATCGAGTGGCGGGTCAGGGCGCCGTGCATCCTCCGTGATCGAAACTGACTGCCGCGGTCGGAGTGAACCACAAAGCCGGCGACTTCGCTGCGTCGATGCGGCGGCGGGCGACGACGTTGTCCAGGGCGCGACGGCGAGGCGGGACTTCATGCGCGAGTCGATGGAGTAGCCGACTCTTCGGTTGGACCGGACGTCCTTGATCGCGCAGAGGTAGAGCTTGCCCTCGCCGGTCCGTTGTTTGATGTCGGTCAGCCACAGGGCTTGGAGCTCTCGGCGGTGAAGTCGCCCTCGACGAGGCCCTCGTGCGCCGGCGCCCCGGGTCCACGTGGTGGCCGTCTCGTTGTCACGACGCCACGCCCATCAACGCGCGCGAAGGTCGTACACGACGACCTGGACGGCACTAGACCAAGCGTAAGGGGTGACCTCGATATCTCCGGGTCCCGCGGCGCGTACGTCCGCCGCCGTTGTTGTTGGGGCGGGCTGCCCAGCATCACGCGTCGTGCGGCTCGCGAGGACCTTGGGACTGGCACGAGCGGGGGCAAGTGCGTTGTGCTTCACGGGCGGCCGGGGGCGATGCGACGGTGGAAGTAGTCCTCGCCGGACGTCGACGCAGAGCGCGATCTTCCTCGGTCACCAGAACTTGATGTTGGCGGCCTTGAGCCGGCGCCGGTGCTGCCGTACCGCGGTCTCGATCGCAGCGGGGGAGATGAGGTCCCCCCACACCTTCGCCGCCGTCTCCCCCTGTTCGAGCATCGCGCCAGCCTCGTCGTGGCTGATCGCAGCGCTCTGAACGACGCGCGATCCGAACCCGATGTGCCAGCGCTCGTCACGGAGGACCATCTCCATCCCCTTGCGAACTCCCGGGAGCCCGACGGACAGCTTCTCGAGCGTGTCGAGCATTGCATTCTGTCCCGCCAGGAGAACCACGCCCTCGATGACCATGTGGTAGAGCCCGACAGCGGCGGTCAGGCCCCCGTGGTCCTCGGCGAGCCGCTGGGAGGTCGCCGGCAGGCGGTGCTCGAACAGGTCGATAAGCTCGGAACTGACGTAGGTGCGCAGGACGTCCTGTCGTGCCGCGGCGTTGGCCCCCGGGACGCCAGCTACCTCGGCCGCGACCAGGTCGAAGAAGCGGGCGTGGCGCGCCTCGTCACGGGCCTGAGCGCGGAAGCATGCCTCCATCGAGTCGTCAACCGACGCAGCCGCCTGGTAGGAACCGAGCTGCCCGGCCACCGATGTCTCGGCGATGCAGAAGCCTGCGACCAATCCGAGAAGCTTGTCGTTCTCGGCGTCCCGGAGCGTCGGCCAGGCCTCGCGGTCGGCCGAGTAGTCGATGGCCGTCTCGTCCCACTGCAGCGAGTCGGCGAGTTGCACGAAGTGGGCGTATCCGGTGATCATGACTCGGCGTCCTCAGTTCTCCGGGAAATATTCTCCCGGCTCCAGCTCGCGGAAATCTGCCTTACAGGCGCCGCAGATGGGGCACATCCAGTCATCAGGGATGGCCTCGAAGGGCGTCCCCGGATCGATGCCGCCGTCCGGGTCACCTTCCTCGGGATCGTAGATGAAGCCGCAGGGCTCGCAGATCCACCATTTGGTCTCCGGCTTTGCCTGTGTTTGTCCGCCCACGCTCATACCTTGGCCAGATGCCCCATGACTGGCGCCAAGATCGTCTCGCCCGCCGAGAAGTTGATCTGTGGCGATCGCCTGTGGTGGCGTTCTCGGTTCTCGGACAGCGTCTGCGGGAGCATCATTTGACCTTCTTCACCTGCTCCTCCAACTCGAGCGTCCCGGAGTTACCCTGCGCGGCGGGTTCCGACCGTCGGCAGGTGCCTCTCACTGGTGCCTTCCCAACCTAGCCGGGACGCTACCCGCGGAAAGCACTGGATGCGACCGGGCGCAGGCGCCGACCGCCGGCGATGGGTCCTGCGCAACGCCTCGCCCCGCGTCCGCACGCACGCAGCCGTATCTGCGGAGCGGCACCGGGCTCGGTCTCTACCCAACGTGCTCACCGGTGTTCCGAGCTTCCGCGGCACTGACTGGATGCAGGACCTTAGCCGCACGCGCGAGGTGCGCGCCGAGCTGGTGGTGGAGGCAGGGCCGTGTGCGCGCGGGGCGCGACGCGGGCACATGAGGCGCCTCGTCGGTCTGAGTGTCAGCGCAGGTTGTCCTGCAGGAACTGCACCTGCAGCAGCAGGAGGTTCTCCGACACGATCTCCTGCGGCGTCATGTGGGTGACGCCCGAGAGCGGGAGCACGCTGTGCGGCCGACCCGCAGCGAGGAGCGCGGACGAGAGCCGCAGCGTGTGGGCGGCCACCACGTTGTCGTCGGCGAGGCCGTGCACCAGGAGCAACGGGCGGGTCAGCTTCGGGGCGTCCTCGATCAGCGACGAGCGGCGGTAGGCGTCCGAGCCCGGGAGGCCGAGGTAGCGCTCGGTGTAGTGGGTGTCGTAGAGCGACCAGTCGGTGACGGGCGCGCCCGCGATCGCGGCGTGGAAGACGTCGGGCCGGCGCAGTACCGCCAGCGCGGCCACGTACCCGCCGAACGACCAGCCGCGAATGCCGACGCGGGTGAGGTCGAGGTCCGGATGGTCGGCTGCGAGCGCCTGCAGCGCGGCGACCTGGTCGTCGAGGACGGGGCCGGCGAGATCGCCGTGCACCGCGCGCTCGAACGCGGGCCCGCGACCGGGCGTGCCCCGCCCGTCGACGACCACCACGGCGAACCCCTGCTCGGCGAGCCACTGGCTGGTCAGGTGCGCACCTCGCGCGGCGATGACGCGCTGGGTGTGCGGGCCGCCGTATGGGTCCATGAGGACGGGTAGCGACGTTCCCGGCTCGTACCAGGACGGCAGCACCAGGGCGGTGGGAAGGCCCGCGGCCGTCAGTAGCGTGATCTGCGTCGCCAGCCCGTACGGCTCCGCGAACGACGGGATGGGCAGTTCGGCACCCACCGCGTCGCGCACCGTGGTGGTGGTGCCGTCGGCGTCGAGGCCCGTGCGCGTGACGATCAGCGTGCCGCCGCGCAACCGGCCGGAGTGCACGCCGGGTTCCGGCGTCAGCGCGGCGAGGCCGTCGGGACCCCACGTCCACAGCCCGACCGACGACGGCTCCTCGCTCGCGCGAAACAGGACGGTGTCTCCGTCGACGTCGAGAACGCCACGGACCTGTAGGGATGCCGGCGTGACCACCGATCCGCCGACCACGAGCCGGCGCGCATCCTCGACGTCGGCCAGGGTCACCAGTGCTCCCGACTCGGTGTGTGCCGGGACGCCGGGCACGATGTCGACCCACACCGGGTCGGCCCGCTCGTCGACGAGCGTGGTGGCGCCGGTCGCGAAGTCGACGCTCCGGGTGCGCAGCGCGGTCTGGTCGCGGGGCTGGGTGACCACCAGCAGGCCGCGGGAGTCCCAGACCACGTCGGCGAGGTACTCGTCGTCCCAGGTCACGGGGGTGCGAGTCCCGTCGAGTGCGATGATCTCGGTCGCCACGGCGGCGTTCGGGGTGCCGGCGGCGGGGTAGGCGACCTCGGTAGGCGCACGATCGGGGTGGGCGGGGTCGGCGATGTGCCAGCGCTGCACCGGAGACTCGTCCACCCGCGCGACGAGCAGCGCGTCGCCGTCGGGGGACCACCAGTAACCCCGCATCCGCTCCATCTCTTCGGCGGCCGCGAAATCGGCGAGGCCGTAGGTGACCTGAGGTCCGTCCGGCTCGGCGAGGGTGCTGGTGGTGTGAGCGGCGACGTCGTAGACGTGTAGCGCCCCGCCGCTGACGAACGCCACCCGGCGTCCGGTCGGGTCGGGCCGCGGGTCGATCACGCCACCTGGGGTCTCGACCAGCCGCGGGGTCAGCCCGGCCGCCAACTCGGCGACGAACAGTTGCCCGGACAGCGCGAACGCGGCCACCGTCATCGGCCAGTCGGTGGCGTAGCCGACCACGCCGCCCGCCTGCTCCCGGCTGCGTTCCCGGCGGGCCTTCTCCTCGGACGGGAGGTCCTCCTTGCCCGTGTCCAGCTTGTGCGGATCCGCGACCAGCCGCTCCTCACCGGTGACCAGGTCGAGCGCCCACAGGCAGGTGACGGGGTCGGTGCCGCAACGGCTGCGCAGGAACACGACGCGGTCTCCGTCGGGGGAAAGCGTTACGCCGCGCGGGGCGCCGAGGGTGAAGCGCCGGGTGCGGGCCTGGCGGCGGGGAAAACTGTCGGTCACGGTCAGGTATTCTGCCTCAGTGGTCCGGCCTGCCTGCGCTGACGCACTTACGCCGTCCGCGGTGATCACGCCGGAGTTCGACGGGTTCTCCGCTGCGGTCGTGGTCGGTGGTACGACTTGCGGGGAAACCGGCTCTACGCAGCCAAGCGTGGTGGTCGGGCTCAGAGTGCAAACTGCACCGCCTGGCTTCGCCGGAGCCCTGCGTAGGCCGCCTGAGCTCCACAGGGCCGGGCCGCGCGGAGTTGGCTAACCCGGTCGTGTCCGCGGAGGTGGTGCGTGAGCCGGTGTTCCACGTGATCCTGGGGGCTGATCTTAGCCGGTCAGGGCTGCGGGGGGTCACCTCCTGATCGGTGGCGGTCGCGGGGTTGGGGGTGGTGGCGCGGCGGGCCTGGGTGAGGAGCTGCGCCAGCGCCGCTCGGGTCACGCTGATGTGGTCGGCGGCGGTGTTCGACCCCGTTGCCCGGGCGCAGCGCCACCGCGAGGTCCAGGAGCACCACAGCCGGGTCGTGCACCGCACCCGGGCGCCGCCCACCGAGCCAAACCAGCACACTCAGCCCGACGCCCACCCCGAGGCCCTGGCCGTCTCCGTCAGCAGCGCGCCACCGGCCTGACCACCGCCGACACCGGGCCGACCGCAACCTCCGGACGCGGATACAGCGCGCTACGATCCCTCACCTGAAGGGGGTTCCTTGATCAGCGCGGACAGGTCCTTAGACAAGTCCCATCCTCGCTGCTCAGGAGCACCTTTCAGACCATCGACACACTCTCAACCACTCCCGCGTTGAAAGCCCCGGGCCAACATCCGTGACCATCGCGTTCGTGAAGCAATGGGTTTTCGAAAGGACGGAATTGATGCGCGAAAGTCCACGCGATGAGTGTTTTGGGGCGTGTTCCGCTCGACTTCAGAAATCTGCGACCACATGATCTGGGAGGTCATCGGCCTCGGCTTCGTCCTCAGCCTTGACAATTTCCGGGTAGCTGTAGCGCTCGGGACGGTTCCTTTCGGTCTTCGCCGTGCCGTCCAGGTCGCCCTGACCTTCGGCTTGTGGGACTTGATCATGCCTCTGGTCGGCCTGGTGCTCGGTCGTCAGGTCGGTTCGGCGATCGGCCCGTTCGCAGATCTCGCGGGGCCGGTCATGCTGGGCGGGTATGGCCTATACCTTCTCATCGGCGCGTTGCGGAAACCGGAGCCCGACGAACTGGACCATCCCTGGGCGCTGTTCGGCATCCCGCTCTCGCTGAGCCTGGACAATCTGGTGGCTGGCGCCAGCCTGGGGCTGCTCGGCTTATCGCCCTGGTTGTCGTCCGTTCTGTTCGGGACCATCACGGCGGTGATGTCGTTGGTCGGGTTGCGGTTGGGGCGTTTCGTCGCCCGGCTCGTTCGAATCCGCTCGGACCTCGTCAGCGGCATCGCGCTCATCGCGTCGGCCATCCTGCTGCCGATTCTGTTCGGGTAAGTGGCTCTTTGCGGTTGAGCCTCAATCCGTTCCGCCGCCCAGAACTCACCCGCGTTGCGGCGTTCACCGAAATCTGCCCGGCCAACTCCGCAGCCGTGAGCTTTAAGCCGGGTGAGCGTTTGCTGTTGGGAGACTGTCGTGAGAGCCGACGCCGGTCGTCCATCCCCTGGGCTATCGCGGCTGAACCGCGGTCCGTACGTGTCCTACGTGCATCGGGAGGCCACCGCGCCTGCCCGCGACGAGCAGGCCATCCGCCGTCCACCTCGCCGTGGCCAGCGCCTTCAGCTGCGAGGGGCGATCCACTTCTCGAGGTGGGGGGCCTCGTCGCCGATCGTCGTGTCCTCGCCGTGCCCAGTGCGCACCCGGGTCTCGGCCGGTAGGGCGAACAACCGGTCGCGGATTGACCCGATGATGGTCGGGAAGTCTGAGTACGACCGTCCCGTGGCTCCCGGCCCGCCGGCGAACAGGGTGTCACCGGTGAGCAGCTCGCCCGCCTCGGGCAGGTGCAGGCACGTGCTGCCCGGCGAGTGCCCGGCCGTGTGCAGCGCCACCAGCTCGGTGCCCGCCACGGTGATGCGCTGCCCGTCGGTGAGCACCTGGTGGGCGACGCTGGGGTGGGTCATTTCCCACAGCACGTCGTCGGCCGGCTGGAGTAGCACCGGGGCGTCAAGGCGCCGACTGAGCTCGGGGGCGACGGTGACGTGGTCGTCGTGCCCGTGGGTGCACACCACCGCGACCACCCGGCGACCGGCGACGGAGTCGATGATCGGGTCCGCGGAGTGCGCCGCGTCGACGACCACCACCTCGGAATCGTCACCGAGCAGCCAGACGTTGTTGTCGACCTCCCAGGTGCCCCCGTCGAGGGAGAACGTGCCCGAGGTGACGACGCGGTCGACCCGCAGCCCGACCATCAGAGGACCGACCTGTCCAGCACGGCGCCGAACTCCCGCGCCCACTCCAGCTTCTGCGGGTCCCGGTCGAGGGCGATGATCGTGGTGGCCCCGGCGAGGCGCGCCCCCGCAATGGCGGCGTCGCCGACCCCGCCGCATCCGATGACGGCCACAGAGTCCCCGCGCCCCACCCCACCGGTGTTCATCGCCGCACCCAGCCCGGCCATGACCCCGCAGCCCAGCAGCCCCACGACGGCAGGGTCTGCCGAGGGGTTGACCTTGGTGCACTGCCCCTCGTGGACCAGCGTCTTGTCCGCGAACGCCCCGATGCCCAGCGCGGGGGTCAGCTCGGTGCCGTCGGTGAGCGTCATCCTCTGCGCGGCGTTGTGGGTGTCGAAGCAGTACCAGGGTTCGCCGCGACGGCAGGCGCGGCAGTCCCCGCACACCGCGCGCCAGTTGAGGACGACGAAGTCACCGACCGCGACGTGGGTGACGCCCTCGCCGATGGACTCCACCGTGCCTGCGGCCTCGTGGCCGAGCAGGAACGGAAACTTGTCGTTGATGCCGCCCTCGCGGTAGGTCAGGTCGGTGTGGCACACGCCGCACGCGGCGACGGCGACGACCACCTCGCCCGGCCCCGGGTCGGGCACGACCACGTCGACCAGCTCGACAGGCGCGCCCTTGCTGCGGGCGATAACTCCGTGGACCTGCTGGGGCATTCTTCCTGCTTTCAGTGGGTCGATTGGACTAGCTGAGGATGGCGGCGACGGGGCAACTTCGTAAACAGCGGACACGAGAGGCCCCGGGCGGTGCCGTGGAACTAGGACGTGAGTGGCGCGGGGACGTCTCGTGCGGTGGCGGTGCGTTGTGCCGGCGGTCCTGTCCTCGACCACACCATGCAGCTGCTCCCCGCAGATTCACAGGTCGCTCCGTCACGGAGCACTCCTCGTTGAGTACGGCCCAGACAACTCGCGCGTGAGGTGTTGTATCAGGGGTACATCTCAGGCCGGTGCACGGTGACGCTCGCGCTCAGCCGACCGATTCGGATTCACTCGCGGTGTCCCGCCGGGCCGAAGCCGTGTACGCGGCGAGCAAGAGCGGCCTCATCTGACCGCGATGGTGGCCGCTCTTGCCTGGATTGCGCCTCAGTGCAGCAGCGGTGTTCCCTGCGGGAAGGTCCTGCCGCCGGTCGCCGCGCTCATCGCGTCCATATACAGGTACATCCCGACGAGCACGAACGCGAAGACCGCGATGCCGCCCGCCGCCGTGACCGTGGTGCTCGCGTTGGCGGTGCCGAAGTAGACCAGCGCCAGCGCGAGGTCGACGAGAACGAAGAGCACGGTGAAGGCGAGCGGGAGCCGCAGCGACACCAAGGTCAACAGCACGATCGTGATGAACCAGGTCAGCAGGAACAACTTCTGCACACCGAGGGCGTTCTCGGTGGTAATGCCGTACCAGTTATGCGTGAGCCCGAGAACCAGCGCGGCATAGCTGAGCCAGAAGCCGGAGAAGACGCCGAAGACGCTGGCCACGGCGCTCTCACCGAGGCTGGCGGCCCAGACCGCAGCGAAGGTCTGGCCGAAGCCGGTGGCCGTCAGGATGATCGGGATAGAGGCGCCGACGGCCGCCGCGGGCACGTAGCCCACGAGCACGAGGCCGAGCGCGATCGACCCGACGATGAAGGCCGGCAACCCGATCAGTGCCGGGTTGCCCGGCGGGGTGACGATGTTGGGTGCTTCGGGATTGCCCGCATCGGCGGCAGCGTGCCGGGCATGCTCGTCGTCATGGGTGGTTTCGGCTGTGCTCATGGTCGGTCCTTGGGTTCGGAAATCTGCTGGCGGTCGAACACCATCCAGCCCCCGTGGTGCTCGTGGACGTCGACGGACCAGCCGGAGCCGGCGTCGTCGCCGAGGGCACGCAGATGTGCCGCGGTGAAAGCGCGAACCTGCCTACAGTTGGCGTTCGGGGTCTATTCGTAGGGGACGGCGAGGACGATACGCCGGTGTATGCTGCTCAGTGTGCCGAGAGTTTGAGGTCGAGCGGCACCACATCTGGGCGCCGCTCGACCACCAGTGCGAGTCCCTGCTCCCGCGAAGCGGCTTCGCCACGATGCGAAGATCCGGTTCGCACCGAGCACCGAGCCTTCTCGCACCATCGCATGATCATCGACCAGCACCACGCGCACGGCGGCACGGCGCCATCAGTCTCAAGCGCTGACAGCGACGTAGCCATGCCCTCAATGTTGTCATCGACCGCCAACAAGCAGCCGGTCCGACGACACCGAGCCCGGATGGGGTCCGCCTGCAGTCAACAGACTGGTGTTGGGCCATGCTGAGGTCACGATGAATTCTCCGGTCGCCTTGCTGATGCTGGCTCCTCCAGTTGCTGCCCCTGAACGCGAAGGACGGCAAGCCGGGTTGGCTAGCTTGCTGGCGACTATGTGGCGTCTGAAGCGCAGTGGTCATTCGCCGCTGGTGAGCCGTTCCAGCCTGGGGGACAGTCCGGCTCGGCGAGGCGGTGAGGCCCTTGTGGTGAAGGTGTTGTGGCGTCACCCCGAGGCTGAGCACGAGGCTGACGGGCTTTCGGCGTGGGATGGGAAGGGCAACAGTGCGGTTGCACGCCGCGTGCGAGGTCGACGCCGAAAAGATGGCTCTGCTTCTGGAGAGCGGTGCCGGCCCGGGACGGGCCTTGGCGTTCTTCCTGAACCCGGGCAGAACGTGGTGGTGGCGCAGCTGCTCCGGCGCATGTGGATCGACCCGCCAGCCGGGCACGAGTTCCGGCGGCTCGCCTCGATGTGCGAGTTCTGGGCGCAGGAGTTCGTGCGCAAGACCGCCAAGGCCCTGCCAACCGGGCTCGACACCGGTCTGGCTCCAGAAGGGCTGGCCCTGTTCCGCGCGTTGCCGTCCTGCGGCGCGCGGGAGGTGCTCCTGTGCACCGACCTGCACGCCGGTAACGTCTTGGCGGCCGAGCAGGAACCGTGGCTGCCCGCGGGCGCCCCGCGCCATCCGAACCCGGATACCAACGTGTTGGTGTCGGCGACGACCCGGATCAAGCAGAACGCCGCGCAGCGATGACCGCCTCATCGATGATCTGCGGGTCCAGGCCTGCCTCCGCGACCTGACTTCGAGCCCCCTCAAGCCGTTCGGCGAGCGCGGCAGCGAGAAGTGCCGTCCGTCCCGCAGCGCCCTTGCCGACGGTTGGTCCAAGCCTGCCGCATTGGACACGACGTGCCGGCTCCGGTTACAGGCTTCGCGGTAGCGACTCTGCAGCTGCTCCGGCTCGAGGTGAGCCGCAGTGCGGAACTCCCTGTGCGGGTCGGCATCCCAGTCGACGCTGCCCCAGGGCTCACGTGCGGGCAGGCCTGCGAAGCGTACTTCCAGCGTTAAAGCAACACTCCAGCAGCCGCGACTGACGTGCACGTCGCTGTGCCGGCAGGGTGTTGCAGAAGCACTGTACGAAACCAGTGTGTCATTGGTTGGCTTGTCGGCGGGTTGTGCAACAGTGCGTGGTCATGAGCGAACTTCTGGGCTACGCGAGGTTGTTCACCGCGGAGCAGACCGCCGTGTTGCAGCAGGACGCGCTGAGGGCCGCCGGGTGTTCCCGGATCTGGTCGGACACCGCCAGCGGTACCAGGACGGACCGTCCGCAGCTGGTGGCGGTGTTCGATCAGCTGCGGACGGGGGACACGTTGGTGGTGTGGCGGTTGGACCGGCTGGGTCGGTCGTGGCCGCACCTGATCGAGACCATCGGTGACCTGGAGACCAGGGGAGTGGGGTTCAAGTCGGTGCAGGAGCACATCGACACCACCACCCCCGGCGGGCGGTTGGTGTTCCATGTGTTCAGGGCACTGGCCAGCTTCGAACGGGAACTCATCCAGCGCACCCTCGCCGGGCTGGCCGCGGCGCGGGAACGCGGCCGCCGCGGCGGGCGGCCCACTGCGTTGAGCCCGGCGAAGTTGAAGCAGGCCCGGAAGATGATCAGGGAGAAGACCCCGGTGACCGAGGTCGCCCAAGTCCTCGGGGTCAGCCGCGCCACCCTTTACCGCCGGGTGCCCGAACTCGCCGAGGCACGGACCCGGCCGGTGATGAACGAGCTGGATTCTGGTGTCAGCTCGTCGCCCTAACTCACCGGCTTCGCAGGGCGGGGATTGCTTAGTAGTAGTGCCTGCGGCCGCCGACGGCGCGGCCCATGGAGCCCATCGCCAGCAGGACCAAGCCGATGATCAGGACGATGATCCCGATCGTCCACAGAATGGGGATCTTGATGAGGAATCCGACGATGAGCAGGATGACACCAAGGGTAATCATGACGCTCCCAGCGTGTGCGCTGCAGGTGGGTTGCCCTGCAGATCACCAGGAACGCTACACATTCCGCTCCCCGACGGATAGAGCCCGTAGACGTCGAACAACCTCGGGGTACGTCGAGCACCGCTGCCGATTACACCGTGTGAGGCGGTGGTGTTCATCGCCGAACCCGCACCCGCCACGGGCGCTGTCTCCGGAAGCGATCGGTACGCGTCGATCGCGTTGGGTACTGCCCCGACGCAGCGGCGAGCTGACGCTGGCGCTGACTAGGGCAACGTCTGCCATACCGTCGGCCGCAGCATCCGGCTGTCCGAAGTAGCCGTTCGGCGACGGGCGACTTTCACCTCCGATGGGCGCGCAAGGGGGTCGCCGACCGCCCGGATCTGGGGGCAGGGTGGCCGACGACCGGCTGCTCTCCAGTTCGGGGGACCGGGTGAGGTCGAGCAGCGCGGGGTAGCCGGCAGCGTCCGCCGGGGCTTGCACGTCACCCCACTCGCCGGCGAGTGGGGTGACGACGTCGGCGGTGTGGGTGTGGTGGTGGTTGTCGACGCCGATGACGGCGTCCCTCTAATCTGCCAGCATGGGCATGGGCCGTTCCTCCCTGGTGGGGGGCGGTCGAGTCGACGCCGGTCTGGGGAGAGATCACCGCGGATGGGATAGGTGCGAGGGGTCACGCCGCAACGCGCGACATGCTCCTGATCAGAACTCACCCGGTGGGCCAGGCCGGCGCCGGCAACCACGCGGACATGTTGTATGCGCGGCCGCGCGGTCACCGGCAACCAGCCTGACAGCAACCCAAGCCGGGCCACCCCGCACATCACAGGTCGTTCGCGTTAGTCCGTGTGGCGGCAGTCGTTGGGTAACGGCGGTGGTTCGTCAGCGCTATTCGTGACTGGAGCGACTTGACCTGGCTGAAAGCTGTCCGCGTATCGGCGATGATGTTGGCGGCGTTATGAGTTCGGCGCCGTGCGGTTTAGCTGCGGCCTTAGGCGGGTCGAGGGGCCAGCCCGTTGAGCAGGTTCACGAGGCCGCAGAGCAGGTTGCCGAGCAGGTTTCCCGGTCCCGGGACCGCAACGATGTCGAGCGTGACTTGCTGTAAGACGATGGTCAGGCCGAGCAGGTTGAGGTTCAGCGGGCCTAGGACCAGGTGCAGCACCGGGCAGCCGGCGGGGACAGGGATGGGGAAGACGGCCGCCGGGGTGGGAGCGGCGATCGCGGTGGTGGCCCCGGATTGCAAGCCGAGGGCCGAGGCACTGGTGGGGATCGCCACCTGCTGCTCAGTGTTCAGCGGTGTGCCTTCGGCGCGCAGTTTGACGGCGGTGTTGAGCAGCACTTGGTGGGTGGGGCCGGTGACGGTGACCGACTGCGGGCTGAGCGTTGCGTTGATGGCACCGCCGTGGCCGTGCCCGTCGCTCCAGCTACCGGTTACCGCGGCGGTTACCGAACTCGAGTTCTGCGATGACGGGGTGGGCGGCGGGGCGGTCGCAGGGGCGGCTCCGGCGGGCGCGGCCCCGAGGCCGATGATGGCGGCGGTGGTGGTGGCTGCGATGGCAGCTCGGTTGATTCACATGGTCTTACCTTTCGACGGTGTGAATGATGGTCGATGGGTGGCGCTTTTGCCGCACCCCGCTGTCGGGGCCCGGCTGCTTGCCAGGAGGGGGTCGAGCGGCGCGGTGCTCGCGG
>JAABUY010002887.1_pt1 | contig 19720 bp, 36 predicted proteins | sample 5560271 | NCBI WGS metagenome assembly JAABUY01 (sample SAMN10711886, study PRJNA513374) | rock metagenome | isolation source: Antarctica rocks | place: Antarctica: Victoria Land, University Valley
TCCGGGCAGAGCTGGCGAGCGCCTGGCATTTGCACGCGCTGCCTGAGCGCTGCAGAGCTGCCATGCGCTTGCCTGCCCTGTGAAGCCCCACTCCAGCCGTGACATGTCAGTCACTCCCAGCATGCAACACACAGAGCAGCTATAGCATATCAGTATCATTGGTAGGCTCACAACGAGCCTCACGCTCGCAGGCCTGGCCAGTGGTGCGCTGCACCACATGGCTGATGCCTGCACACCAAGGTAAACCCTCCAACACACCGCCCCCGCCACTGTTCATAAACCGACAGGGGGCCAGTCCTGGGCAATGAGCGCAGGCACTGGCATGCGCAAAGCATAGCCTGGTTCAGCAGTGCTGATCGGTACGAAAGCACTCTTTCCACCGGCGCAACCATTGACAGGCCAGCGCAAACCATTTGCCAGTGCACTATGCAAAATTTGTCAGCAAGAAGCAGACCCAGTTGCCAGAAAGCTATGATGAATCCAGAGAGTGGGTGCTGTCTCTGCAAAACAGCTGCAACGCAACCGACAGCGCCACACGTGGCACGCTAGGCTCTACACACGCAGCAAGGAAACATTATACTAAAGCGTCTCTGTCCAGACGGCACGTCCAAGGAAAGCGCGGCTGTTCCCGCACTATGCTGCCCTCAGTCAGCGCGCTTGTGCAGCAAGTCAGGCGCATAAAGGAGGGCACGAGCAGCTGTCTGAGGCAAAACTGGTCAAGGGGCTCTTCCTATCATGGGCAGCCCGCGGGCTTTCCCACCCACCCCTGGCCCACACGCATCCGGCCACTGGTCACCCCGCCGCGCAGCGCGCCCCAAGTCAACCTAGGGCGCTCCGCACATGGACCAAAGCATGAAGCGCTGCATCGGCAGCAGCAACGCAGGCAGTGCGATCAGCCGCTGTGCAGGCCGCCCAGCCCGGCGCCTGGCGTGAGGCCGAGCGTGCTGTTGATGTGGTCGGCGATCGCCTGCAGCAGCGCGCCCGTGCTGGCCGGCTTGGTGAGCGCGGGCGTGACGCTCGGCGCAGGCGTGCCGCTCGGCGCGGGCGTCGGGTTGACTAGGTTCAGCTGCGGGCCCTGCGCGAGCGCCGACGCAGCCCTGGTCAGGCCGGCAGAGTTTCCACATGCGCCTGCCTCCAGCCCTTGACCAGCTTTAATTTGACCTTTAAATTCATTCATTCAGATGGGATGCGACGACAAACTGATACATGGATGTATGAGGGGCGGCCGCCCCGCCTCGACCAGCATGACCATGCCAGACTCGAACAGCCTGTCATGCGGCTCGCTCCCTGCGGCACGACCAGGGCACACCGGTGCAGTGCATGCGCGGCTCAGCGCAGGCAGACAAGCACAGACACCCTGAGGCAGGCAGGCAAAGCATCTCGCATCCTGTCTGGCTCCGCTTCGGAGCCTGCAGCGGCGTGCCTGCAGGATGCCCGCGTCGAAGCCGGGAATGGTCAGCGACTTCTGCACGTTGGAGTCGAACAGCGCAAACAGCTGCTTCAGCTGCGCGCGCGCGCCCCGCCACACGCGCGTCACACCACGTGCGCGCATGACTCCATCCGGCGCGCGCGCGCCCAGCGCTGAAGCCGCGCCGCGCCCGCAGCGCACAGCAGCGGGCGTGTGCGTGTCCAATGCGCAGCAACGTTGTGCTGCGCCTGAGCATGTGCCATGGCCGGCAGCACCACGGCACCTACAGGTCGGCTGCACCATGGCCGGACACGGCATGCAACCAGGCCCCCTGGCACATGCAGCCCAGAGACGAGGACGCACGGCGCAAGCATGGCGCTGTGCAGCTGCCGCTATGCCGGCTGCAGCGCAAGGGATCGCGTCGGGTGCGGGCGGACGGGGCGGCTTGGCGCACCGTATCCACAATGATCTGCGGCACGGGCGGCGTCGACGGAACAAACAGCGTGCTGTTGTTGAGCACAGCGCTGAAGTGGTCGAAGATCTGGGCCAGGTCGGTCACGTTGTCCGCTGCGCGTGTTAGGGTTAGGTTTAGCGCAGCAGCGCGCGCCTCACGCGCCAGGCTCTCATTCACGCATCATGCTCGCCCTCTCTCATGAGCAGCCAACTCGCAATGCAGCGCCTGCCTGCACCGCGGTTCTCTGGCAGCTGCACAGGCGCATCAAGCGGGAGGACGCAGCAGGGCGACGCGCGCCGCCGGACAAGCAGCCGAGTCCCTGCGCCTACGCCCCGCCTCCCGCCCAGCATGCAGCAGCCATCACCGCAGCGCCGAGGCTTGTCTGCCATGGGCCGGGCGCGCGGGGCGGCGCGCGCGCGCACGTGTGTTGAAGTTGGGGTAGACCAGCGTGTCGGCGGTGAGGCGCCGGCCCGTGCTGGGCGTGACCTGGGCCTGCAGCAGCGTGAGGTTGCTGCGGATGGCCTTGGTGAGCGCCGGGTTGAAGATGCGGCCGAACAGGATGTTGGCGGACACGCCCGGGTTCTGCGCGCGGGGGCAAACCCCGTCAGCACCTGCCTGTGCTCCGCGGCAGGGTCTGGCCGTGCGCAGGCCGCGCTCGCCGCGCGCGCTCCGCCCGCCGGCCAGCGCGGCGGCGCAAGCCTGCGCAAACGCTCTTGGCGAGCGGGTCCATGCGCGCCGCGCCACGGCAGTTTCTGGGACGACCCTGAAGACGCGGGACTAGTAGCGCAACATATTCATGTCAAGACAAGCCGCTTCAATAAGCGCGATCAAATCTGGCCCGGTCAAGGTCGTCCAGGCTGGCGGGCCCGCTCGGGCACTGCACTGGACGCCTGTGATAGCCCAATGCGCGGGGCGGCGCGCCTCGATGAACGTCTCGGTGTAGTTGCTCTGGAAGCCCTGGTTGAGGGTGAGCAGGCGCGCGCCCGGGTTGGGCTGCCAGCCGGCCGGCTTGGTCATCGTAAAGTCGTCGATCACCAGGCCGCTCTGGCTGCCCAGGCTCTGCGCGGGGATGCACCCACGCCCGGAGTCATGCAGAGATTCCGAGATGAGCAGCAGCGGGGCCACAGGCGGCGGTAGACGCCCAGGCACCACAATGACGGACTGGCAAAGCGGAGACTACGTTGCACGCTGTCCAAGTCTCTCTGGAGGGCATCATGGGGCTAGTGCACTGCTGCGACCCAGGGGTGCTAGGGCGGCGCGCGGCGCGCGACACGGCCGAGAGGAGCGCGCAGGCGGCGACGGCGGCGGGCCCGGGTGCCGGCGCGGTCCGGCCGCGGGGCCGCGCCTGGATGTGGAAGTGGGTGGCGTTGACCTCACCGCGGATGTAGCCGTGCTCCAGCGCCACGACCTCAAAGTACGGCAGGTTGTTGGGGTTGACGAACCAGGTCAGGTCGTACTGCGCGCGCCGCGCTCGCCTCAGGGGCCAGTGCGCGGGGCGCGCGCGCTGCTGTCCTGTACCTGCTCTGCAGGCAGCGGCTACTGGCGGACGCTGCTGGCCGCACATGGTGCATGCATGCGCTCGTGCATGAGCGCCCCGCCAGGCACACCCAGACTCATGCATGCCAAAGCTCATGCTGGCCACTGCAAGGTCTGGCCACAAAGAAAGGGCATGCGAGCATCACGCTGGAGCTGAAACATGCTCGCTTGCTGCCACGGTACACAGCTTCCACAAAACCAATGCGTCACGACACAGGCTGGGAGAGGGGAGGCCCGCGGGCGCGCACGCCGCCATTGCCGATGTCCAGGTTGACGGGGCCGTTGTTGACGGCCACGCCGTTGTTCAGCGTGGTGCCCAGGCACTGCTTCTTCAGCACCGGGCACGTGCGCTCTGCGCCCGCCGCGCGCGCACCTCGCAGGGTGGGCGCGCACAGCTTCATAGAACACCTCATGTCACGTCCTTCAGGGTGCGGCTCGGCTCATGGCGCCTGCACATGGAGCAACAGGCTCCTGCGGGGGAGGACGGGCGGAGCTGCGCACCGTACACGTGCACATGGCCTGCGACCCAGCAGAGCCGCGTGTCAGCCAGGGTGGCCTGAAGTCGTACCAGCGCGGAACAGCATGGAACGCAGCGTGGACTCCATGAGCTAGGGTTAGGGCTGAGTAGGGTGGCGCACCGGACCAGGTCAGGTCCACCTCGTACTGGAAGAACACCTCCTCGAAGGCCTCGCGCAGGTCGGCGGCCACGCGCAGGTCGGACGCCAGCAGGCCGCCCTCCAGCGAGCTGGTGTAGATGGGCCTGCCGCGCGGGTGGCGCCCAGGTCACCGCCCCCCCGGCATCCTGGCGGGGCTGACCAGGTCAGCCCGCCCGGCCAGGCCAATGCCGCCCGGAACTTTCAGGCCTAACTTGAGCTGCGCAAAGGGCTCAGAGCATGCTGGATTGCAGCAGGGGCTTGGCAAGCGCCACGCAGGCCCAGGACCTGGTTTCTGATGCAACCTGGCGCATGCATAAGCAGCAGGAATCATCCATCAATTACAACACATCTTACAGGCAGCATTAGGTCCGCAGTACCCCGGGCGAGGCTGGCGGCCAGCGGGCATGCCGCATGGAGCGCGGGCCAGCGGCTGGGCGCGCCTGTGGAAGCCGACCACCACCCAGGGCGTGTTGTTGCGGTTGACCGCTTGCAGGTCCGCCACCGCAAACTTCTGAGCAACGGCGAGCGCGCACACGCCTCCGTCAGCCACCGGGCCCGCCTCCAAAAGGGGGTGGGGCTTGCCCTGCGCCAGGGTGCGCGCGGGGCCGCTGGCGGCGCGCACCCACTGACCGCTGCCGGCGCCGAAGGGCTCCTCCGTGGACAGCTGCAGGAAGTGAACGGGGCCCTGGCTGAAGCTGTACCTGCGCGCGCGCGCCGCGCCGGGCGAGGCTCGCATGCGGCGGACAAGCAAGACTCGCATGCGCCGGATGAGCGCGTGCGCGTATCGAGGAAGCGTGTGATGCCGGGTGCGCTGCCGCACCACTGGCCAGTGGCGTTGACGGTCTGCTGGGGCGCGGGCATCTGCAGGCGGAGCTGGTAGGGCTTGCCTGCGCGCGGCGCAGGGTCGGGCACGCCCTACCAGTGACGGCGTGTACAGGAGACAGGCAGGGCAGGCGCGGCTGATGACATAAGTCAAGACAGCCAGGACGAGGCCCGGCGCGGCCTCTGCATGGTGCGGGGCGCATGTCCTGCATGACCCCGCCCCCATCAGCGCGCGGGCCCCGAGCGCGCACCGCACTCGCCGCCTGCGCGCGGCGCACAGGGCGCGTCAGCAGGGCCGGGCCGGGCGCGGGGTATGCAGCGGCGAATTGCAGCCGCGCAGCCGTTGAGCGCATGCGCGCGCGGGGTAGGTTAGTATGGGGCGCGCCGGAGTCCGTGCGCGGCTGCAGGGGGTCGTAGCGGTCGCCTGCGCAGCGCGGCGGGCCGCGGGCCGTCAGACACATGAGCGCTCTGCTGACGCGCGGGCCGCAGGTGGCGCCGCTGGCAGCGCGCGGCCGAGCGGGGTGCGCGCGCCTGTGTTGGGCCAGTCGCGCTCGTGGTTGCCCGGCAGCCTGGGCGCGCGCCGCCGCGCTGTCAGCACGGTGCGTTGGGGGCATGCAGGCTGTGACGCCGCCGCTCCGCCAAACGCCGCCCGACACGCATGGGCAAAGTGGTGCGGCCAGGCATGGCCAGAGGTAGGCTGGGCACAAGCGCTGCGCTGCGCCGTGTGATGTTTTGGGAGGGAGTGGAGCGAGGCGAGCGCGTGCGGTGGGCGCGCACGTCATGATGGGCGCCTGGCGGAGGACGGGCAGGTACTGCTCAAAGTACTGGTCCCTGGGGCCGCGCCACATATGTGAGAGCGCTCGCGCGGCAGACGACCAGCATGCTCCCATGGCAGTTGGGTCATGAGCAGGAGCAAGGCAGGAGCTGAGGCACTGAGGCGCAGGCGGAGCGAGAGGGGGCGGAGCGAGAGGGGGGCGCGCACCACTGCGAGACGGAACCCCTGCACGGGCGACACAGGTATCAGGTCTGATACATGCACCGCGGCTTCAGGCTGTGCCCGCACGCCTGCACGTGGCGGTCACTCAAAAGCATTTGCCCTACAAACTCCCGCACACCGCGCCCCGTCCAGCACAAGAAGTGCACACAGCCACCGCCAGGGCCCCGCACCGGGCGTAGCTGATGTCGCCCTCGTGGAAGAACAGGGTGGGCTTCCACATGGGGATGTCGGCCAGCAGGCGCTGCACCAGCGGGATGGACGCCGCCTGCTCGGCCTGTCGCGCGCGGCATGCATGCCGGGTCAGCCAATGCGGGGCGTCTGCCTGCTTCACGTGGTATATATTAGCGCTAGTAGGCAGCCAGGTTGCCTCTCGGGAACACCGCCTCCTTTGGCAGCGGCCCACAGCGGCGCGTCCTGGGAACTCGTGCTGTGCGGCAAGCGGCCAGGCACCACATGGCACGCCTGTCACTGCGAGCTGGTCGAGTACCTGCTCAATCTCCCACACGTCGTAGTCCGCCCAGTACGCCTCATCAGTCGTGCCTGCGCGTGCGAGCGCATTCAAGGAAACTGCATGAACTGGCGCGTTTGCAAAGCATGCAAGTAGTGGCTGGTGAGCGCATGCAGGCTGCCGCACAAGCGGCCATGTCTTGTCAGCTGCGCATCCGGCGGGCCGCCGGGCCGCGCACCAATGGGCGACGTCATCAGAGGGTCGTAGTCCTGTGCGCGCAAGCGGCGCTCAGACGCATGTGACCGGGAGTGGCCACCAGTGAGCAGGCAGAGCCTTGTGCAAATATCTGCAATAATGCATCATGTCGGCAGTGCGTGCATCCACAATGGCCGCATGCGTGCCAGGCGAGCGCCCTACCTCAGAGTAGTCGTACTCGTTGCTGTCGTCTGCGCAGGCAGCACAGCACAGCCTCAGGCGCTGCAAGCTGCCCGGGGACAGCAGAGCTTGCGTAGGCCTCTGTGCTCAGGCGTGAAGGGGCATTCATGCAGCTGCATGCAAGCCCCCAGGCACAGGCTGCGGCGGCAGGGACGGGCAGCGCGCGGGGGCGCCCTGCATGACGTCAGCCGCTGACCAGAGTACATAGAGAACCCCGACCTTGAGGTGCGACAGGTCCACCTGCCCTAGCAGGACCCCGCCCGCATGCCAGGGCCTTGACCTGCCACGGCCTGCCCGGAGTCCGCCCAGGCCAGGAAGCGCAGCTGGCTGCCCGCGCCGACCGCGGGCGACGTGGTGAAGCTGGCCTCCGGCGCCATGACCTTGGTGGTCGCGTCGCCTGCGGCGGGGCCGAGGCCAGCGTCAGTGGCCGCCGGCGCAGCGGGGAGCCGCCCGCGCGCGTTGCCGGGTCGCGGGCGCGCGCGCTTGGCCTGGCGGCTTCCGCGCCGCAGAAGCGCATGGGAGCGCGCGAGCGGCTTTTTCAGCTTCCCATTCCTGTAAGCACCACAACGTAGCAGAGCAAGACAGACACAGTCCGCATGCATCATGCGCTGCTGCGCCTACCAACACACAAGACACATGCTGGTCATGCAGTGCACCCAGCGCAGCCACCATTCGCTCTGCTGCGGACTCGCAGGTGAGCAAAAGTGAGGGCAAGCGGGCAAGCCGCCGCCGCACCGTAGGTGTAGTAGTACGTCGTGCTGGGCGCCAGGCCGCGGACGGTCGCCGCGTTGAACGTGCCCGGGTTGAAGTAGCCGTACGTCGCGGCGATGCCGCCGCACATGTCGCTGCGCAGGTAGGTGCTGGTTGCGCCGTTCGCGGTGATGGGGTAGGGGCCGCCGGGCGTGGTGCCCACCATGGCGATCGGCGCGCCCACGTCGCGCGTCGTCCACTGCACGACCACCTCCCTGCGCGCGCATCGATCTCCTAACCCTATCCCTTTTGCCTCGTCGCATGCGGACAGGACTGGCGCTGCATGCATGATCATGCACAAGAGGTGCGCGCAATTGTAGTTGGCAGTGTTGGCAATGCCTCTGCCACGTCTGGAGCATGCTGCATCGGCGCGGCTTCGCTGCGCCGCAGGGGTGCACCACAGTAGCGCGCACGCATGCAGCCTAGCCGCTCCAGGGCCGTGCCTGTTAGTGAGGTGGGCCCCTGTCATCCTAGACTACGCTGCTACATGCTCTTCTGCACCAATCGCAGGCACGGCAAGGCGCAGCGGCTTTGCTCCTGGGGGACTGGGCGACTGCTTTGGCGATGGCCAAGCGCGCTCTGCGCTGCAGGCGTGCACCGATAAAGCTGCGCACCCGGGGGTGGAGGTGTACGACAGGTGGCCGTGGCGCGGGTCGTTGGGGATGGCGTTGGTGATGGGCACGCTCTGGCCGACCACCTTCGTCGCGTTCCTGCAGGGGACACGCGGGTCGGGAGCGCGCCGCCATGCGCGTATGTCCGTGCGCATAAGGCTCGCTGCTGAGCTAGCACGCAGGAGATTCCACGATTCAGCCATGCGCGGGAGCCACACGACCATGTCGCTGTTTGCATCAGCACATTTCACGTGGCTGTGTGTGTCGTGCTCGGCTGCCAGAGAGCCCTCGCGTGTTGCCACACTCGATTCGGTTGCATGCCATGCAAGCTTGCTCAGCTGCGGCAGGCCGTGCGGCATACCAGCCGACCTGGCCCGCGGAGCCCGGGACGGTGGTCACGTTCTTGAAGTAGTAGAACACGATGTCGTACCGCTGGTTGAGCACCTGGAACCTGCGGCCGTCGCGGGCCAACACAGTCAGCGTTCCAGGCAGCAGTGCGCGCACGCAGTTTGCCCGTCGCATGACCCAAGCGGCAGGGCCGCCATGCATGGTTGCATCCGCCCGTCCCGCAGGCAGCGGTTGTACCAAGCGTGAGGTGAGCGTATCGCGGCGCTGTTGGTGCAGCGATGGAGTGCTACTGATAGACAGCCGCACGATTAGAGGCTGTCTCGCGCAGCACTGCACCAAACCGACCGGCAAGGCTATACGCGTGGCGTTTCTGCCGCTGCATGATAAGAGCGCCAGAGCAGTGCAGCTACGCTTGCAGAGGCGCCCTGCATGTTGGACTGCCTGTAGTACAGCTGCGGCCTGGCCGTCAGGAAGCAGGGGGACTTCTGGAGCTGGTCAGGCGGGCCCGCGCACACAAGGCTGCCAGACGAGCTGTAGCCGCCGCTGGCCAGCGCATAGCCCGGCGAGCGGTTGGCCCACTGCCACCGCAGCGGCGACAGGGTGTTCACAGTGGTGTTGGGCGCGTTGACGTACAGGGCAATGCCATCCGCGTTCGTGGGCGCGGTCACGCCGCTCCAGGACACCTGCCGCCTCGTTTGGACACGCTGGGGCATATGCTGCGCCGCAGCTGCAGTATGCCGGCGCGGAGGCCCCTCAAGGCCTTCTCAGCGCGCCAGAGGAGGTCAGGGGGACGAAGGGGCAGTGAGACAGAGAGCACACGCATGGAGAGGCGCGCACCGTGACATACTGGCTAGATGTGGTGTAGGTGCTAATGTTGGTGGCCACGCTCAGGCCAGCCTGGATGTTAGGGAAGGTCTCGCCCGGCGTGAGCAGCGCGCTCGCGCACCCGGCAGCCAGCAGCAGGGCGCTGCCCAGCAGGCACAGCCTGCTTGCAAGCATTGCGGCGCGCAGATCGCCACACGCTGCCAGAGGCTGCCCCTGACACCAGCCGCTGTCAAGGCCCCTGAGGCTGGTCGGGACTGCGGCTCAAAGGCGCCTGTCTTCAGCTGCCGGGCCTCTGATGCTTGCGTGCCTACAGGCGAAAAAGCACAATCAGAGTGGCTTCGCGTGAGTGCGTTCTTTAGGTAGCCTACGCGGTCGTGCTGGGGCAGCGTGGAGTTGAGTGTGTGTTTTGGCAAGCACCCATCCTGCGCGAATATGCACGTGATATGCAAGCACCAAGTAATGGCCTGGCCGTGCAGCCGGTTGAGGCGGTGTGGTTCTCAGCACGCCATCGGGTGTGAGCCAGCATTGATAGCCCTGCAAACGTTTAGCGTTGCACCCAGTCACACTGCCACTGTCGAATAGCAGGGAAGTACCTTTGCAGCTAACAATGGGCTGCAATGTCTTCAAAGGCCTCTGCTCCAGCGTTTTAAGGAAAGCTGCTAGCTGCTAGCTGTGCTGCTTGTTTTTGAGGCCGCGGAGGTTAGGGTCCAGGGTGCACGTGCCTGGCCCAGCTTTCTTACCGTGCACTGCACGGCATGCTCTGCAAGCATGCGACATTCGCTGCCTACTGGTGTGCGTGATGACTGCACTGACGCCTGTCTTGGCCTTGGGCCCTATCTCAAGTCGAGCCGCTTTCAGCAGTCCTCTTGTAATGATTACAGCTTTTTGACTCATGCTTACTGAACTCACATGCATACCTGCAGTCCTCACTTGCAGGTGCAACGGTGCAGGTGAGCTACAGTGGCAACACTCGGTTGCTGTACACTCAGCGGCGTGCGCCGCGGTCTGCCTCGAGCGCTTTACGTATGACCAAGTCGCGCACCTGCTGCACCAGGCCCACCTGGCGCACGCGCGAAATACGTTGACATCCAACCATGCATGCATTGACAAGGCATGGGCAGGTTTGCACCCTTGAGTCATTGCGCGTCAGCGAGTGCAGCGCGCCAGCACCATGATGCCTGACTGTCAGGGACATGCATGCCCCTGATCACTTGCTGCATGCAGAGCGCATGCAGGGTTCTGCACGTTTGCCCCCTTATTTTAATGGCTTGCTGCTGCCGCAGCCTGCCAACACAGTTTGCGACTGGAACGCAGGCAAGAAGAGGGCAGTTTCTGGCCGTGCCTGACAGCTGGAAGATTTTCGGAAAATGCAGGTTGATGGTGGATACGCAGGGACGTCACAGCTGCATGAGCAGGCGCGCCTGGCGCCGCAGCAGTGCGATAGCGGGTGACGTATCCGCGAGCTTGTCATCCGGCAGCACCGCGAACGAGCCCGGCTGCGGCGCGTTTGCAGCCGCCGCCGCAGCAACTGCCGCTGCGACCTCCGGCGGCGGCGCAAGCGCCACCTCCGCCGAGGGCGACAGCCACGCACTGCTCATGGCTTTGACGCTGCCCTCCCGCTCATCCTGCAGAGCATGGCTGTGGGATGAAACTGCATGTCAACAGGATTTGCTTGAACAGGCCTGCACTTTGCAGAGCTGGTCCAAAAGGTGCAGTATGCTTGGTTTAGGCAGACGTTCATGGGGACACCCGCACGGTGAACGAGGATAGGTAGGGTGGCATTAACCCACGCGAGGCCCAGCACCTCCAGGCGCAGCGCGTTGGCAACCATCAGGGCCACGCTGTGGGCACCGAGGGCCGTGTCGTCACCGGCGCCGCCTGGCGGCTGCGCCCACGCCCAGCCGGGCGCGCCGCTGCCCCCCGGGCGGTCCACACCAAGCTGCGACGGCGGCGCACGCACGGATCGCCAGCGACAAGTACTTGCATAGCAAACAGCTCGTCAAGCCCCCAGGGCTTGCGGACACCCCAGCCCACCACGCCTGCTGGGTTGGAGGGGTGCAGGCACTATTACGTGTCCACCAGTATAGGTTGCGCGCTGTTCTGATAAGTACAGACTGTCGTAAAGCATGGCGTGGCGGCGTACCTCAGTGCAAGCAGGAGGGGCGCGTCAACGAGTGCGCCTACCAGAAACAGAATTTTGGCATGCGACCAAGTTTGGCAGCAGACTTCAGAGCATGCAGTCCAGAACCCCCACAGCTACATCCCGGCACGCCTGAGCGAGCGCGATGTAGGCCGTGCTGAGCCACTGCGCGAGAAGCGCGCTGGTCGTCTCCTCGGCCGAGCCCATGCCGGCTATGGGCAGCACAATTCCGCTCTGCAGCAGCTCCTGTGGCTGGAGCTGGTCAAACACCGCCTGCGCTGACAAGCCCTCCCTGCCGCAGCACTTTAGCTCGAGAAAGGCGGCCAGTCCAGCCACCTCTTGACCTGGGACATGTGTAATCGAAGCAGTGCAGGGTGGCAGCAGCGAGCTTGTGTATCTGCACTTCAGGTCTTCACAAGTCAACAGGTCATGCATGAGCAAGCGGGCGCCGCACCGGTAGCAGTGGAACGCGTCCTCAACAAAGGCGGTCACGCTGAGCAGCGAGCCGCCCAGCGCGCCGATGAAGGCCACCTGAAGCCGCACCGCTGCCGCGCGCGCCTCCAGCTCCGCCACTGCGCATGGTCGGGTGCTGGTGGGTTCAGTGCGACATGTGCATGCACCAAGCGATGCAGCTCAGTGGGCGCCATTACACTTCATGCAAGACCGCACATGACATGCGCAGCAGCGAACCAGCCAACCCAGCGTGATGAAATATGCCCATCGGCGGAGCCGGAGCGCGACGCACTGCCTTTATCTCGGCCACTGGTCACCCTTCACAGCATGCAGGTCACCATGAACCGCTGTGCCTGTGCCGATGTGCCACACTCCAGTCAAGAGCAAGTCTTGCACAATGAGGCTGCACAACTCATGGCTCCGCTGAGCAGCTTGTGGCCGGGCCTCGCTCCCGCGGCGCGCGTGCAGCGCCGCAGCATTGTGCATCGTTTGAGAATGGCCATGCGGGCGAGGCGGCGGCCCACAAGGATGTGGTGCAGCCGGGAGTGGTCTACCCCATATAGCGCGGCCCTGCAAGCGCGTGTGCACAACATGACTTCTCACACCACTGGTGAGGGCCTCCTGCTCCTTGCGTGCATGGAGGCTGGTGGTTGCGCGCCACCACAACTGCAGCCCGGAAGCGCGCACTTACCCAGCTGCAAAGGCGCGCGGATGCGTGCTCAGGCACTGACGCGCCAGCATGCTAGAAGAGCGCGCGCGCGCGCAGGGCCTGGTGCGCGTGCTGCTCAAGCACGTGCTCCTGGGCGCGCCGGCCGAGGGCACCTTCGCGCACCTGCTGCTGCGCGTCAGGGACCCGGCCACCGGCCGGCCGCTCAGCGACAAGCAGATGCTGCCCGAGATCGCCGCCCTGTTCTTTGCGGGGATCGACACCACCGGCGCGGCCCCGCCCTTGCCTAAGCAGGCCTAGCTCGCTGAAATAGGTTCTTAACCTAACACGCCTGGGTGAAGGGCGCGCACACTCAGAGCCTCTCCTTCATTCCTGCCCTCAGCCCTCCTGCGCCGCGCGCGCCTGCATGCGCCAGCGCCGGGCGCCCTGAAACCAAACCTTCTGCGGCCCACGGGCAGTCCACAGCCTCAGGGGGCAGCCCACATGCTCGGAGAGGGTGGATGTTTGTGGATGCGCTGTGCCCTTGTGAGGTGAGGGTGCTCAGCACACCACCAAGACGACCATGTTTGCTGCGTGCTGCATGTGGCGGGCATGCAGCCGCGCATGCACTGACGGCATGGCCGTGAAGCAGCCCTGCCAAGCACCATAACGCCCGGCGCTGCTCAGTCACATGCAACGCGCATGCAGCGCAGTGCTGCAGGTTTGCCGCGTGCGCAAAGCTCCCTTCAGGGCATGTCCAGCACCTGACTGGTAACAGCGCGCGTCCCGGCCGCGCGCGGCCGCACGCGCTCCACCCAGCGCGGCGCGGCGCAGCGCAGGCCACACGGGCACGTGGGCGCTGTTCCTGCTGTCGCAGCACCCGGCCGCGGAGGCCGCGCTGGCGGCCGAGCTGGACGCGGCGGGCCTGCTGGCGACGGCCGCGCGGCCGGTGCCGCGGCGCCTTCAGTGGGCCGACCTCGGCCGCCTGCCCTACCTGCAGGCCGTCATCAAGGCGCGCCGCGCCGCGCTCCCGCCGGGCACCCGCCTGGCGCTCTGCAAAACGCGCCGAAAGTGTGGTCGTCCGGCGACCCTGCCAGGACCCAGACACTTGCTGGCCGTGGCCGCGCGTGCGGCGCGGCGGCCGCTGGGCGCGGCAGCCTTGGGTGGCGGACGCGGCCCGCGCGGCACCAGCGCGGCGCCGCGCGCGGCGCACGGAGGCGGCGCGGGGCTGCGGGGCACGGGCGGCCGAGACATAACAGGGTAGGGTAGGGTACATATACATATACCCGCCACTGCCCGCGCAGGAGGTGCTGCGCATGTACCCGCCGGTAGGCCTGGGCCAGATCCGCGTCTCGCACAAGCACGACCTGGCGCTGGCGGGCGGCCGCATCCGCGTCCCGCGCGGCACCGCGCTCTGGGTGCCGCACCATGGCGCGCCCGTGCGCCTGCCGCCCGCGGCGCAGCAGGCTGGCTGGCAGCTGCGCGCAGGGAGCGCCTAAGCGCGATGCTGCGCTGGCAGCGCGCCTCACCAGACAGCACTGCACTGAGTGTCAAATGCCATGGGAGGTCGTGCAGTAGATCACGATGCCGCGCATGTCTGATCATGAACCGCAGGCATATGCTTAAGCATGAGAGCCTGCACCTCCACAGGACACCTGTTGATGGCAGCGACGGCTGCTATGCATGCAGGCTTGCACAACACATCCTTCAACTGGAACCGCCCACAGGTGTTTGACCCAGGTATGGGTCCCACCTCAGACGCACTTTGTCACAAACGGTAGACACCTTATGGCAAGGCCTGCTGACACAGGGCACGTGCGTTGTGCGTTGGCATGCTTTGATGCATGGCTGTGCGGGGCGCCACTTTGGAACCACTGTTTTAAACACATCGAGTGCAGCGCGAGGCCAGTGCGCACGCGCAGAGCGTTGGCTACTGCCCGGCGCGGAGTTCGCGCATAGGCGGCCGATGCCGGAAGAGTGGTACAGCGGTTGGGACGCGCAGGCCGGCGCAGGCCAGCTCGGAGTGGCCGCCGACGAGGCTGGTGCGCCCTCGTGGCGCTGGTTGGCCGCCGCACCAGTGAACCTCAGGAATGGCTTGCCTTTCGGCCACAGCGGTTGTATGTAAGTCATGTCCTCGTGCATGTCCGTGTCCCTGTCGAGGTCGCCTCAGGCGGCGGCCCGCCGCTGCGGCGCAGGCGACGCGGCGCCGCCGCGGCGCTGGGTGCCCTTCGCGGAGGGGCCGCGCAGCTGCGTGGGCCAGGCGCTGGCGCAGGTCACGCTGCCGGCCACGCTGGCGCTCCTGCTCGGCCGCTTCCGCTTCCGCCTGGCGCCGCAGGCGCGCCCCCGTGGCGCGTGTGCGCGCGTGCGCTGCATGGTGCCCTGGCTGCCATGGCGGCCGTGCATGCTGCTGCGGCGGCTGTCATGCTGCTACCCACTGCATTTCAGTTAGGCTGCTGGTGAGGAGAGGCTGCTAAACGTGCGTGCCAGCGCGCGCGGCACTGGCCCACCAGCTAGGGAGTCCACGGTAGACGGGGTGCATGGAACCAATGCAGAACTTACCATTGCATTGTGTTGTGCTGTTTCCTAAGAGAGAGCTGCAAGTCAAGATGAAGGCCCAATCTCTCACTTGCAGGTGATGAGCATCATGTCTGTGCCCTCAGTGCCTTGAGCCACCCTGGATCATGTGGACTGGCGCGTACATGCATATGACTTGTGCAAGCAGCTTTACTGCCTGCAGTGGTTAGACCCTGCAGCTGCGCGGGCGCTCGCTGTCTGCGAGCGAGGCACATGCTCGCGTTGTGAGAAGCAAAGGCGCGCGCAGATGGGCGGCGCGGAGGGCGTGCGCGCGCGGGAGCAGTACACGCTTGTGACGGGCATCCGGGGCGGCATGTTTATGCATGCGCTGCCGCGCGTGGCCGCCCAAGGCGCAGCGGCCAACGGCTGCAAGAGTGACGTTGAGTGAGGGCAGTTCTGCAGCAGCTTTGACGCTGGTGAGGCGCTGGGAAGTGTGCACGCGTGCAGAAACGTGCAGCTGTTGCTAAGCAGCAAGCGTAGCGTTTCCTAACATGCATAGATCTGATCTGCTGCAACTTTCATTCGCTTTGTTTGTGCACACATGCGCCTTTGAGCTGTGAATGAGCGTTTTTTGCGCATATGTGCGCGGTTGAGCTTAAGACCGAGCTTTTGCATGCAACCATGCAACACATTTTGTAGGGTGCAGCAGTGCAAGACCACAACATGCGAGACCATAACATGCCTTGCAAAGGGGGGAGCCGGGGCACATGCATGAGCAATGGGGGGCTTCTGAGCCGGCTGACTTGGATGCAATGGGCGCCAGGATAAACCAAGTCCGTGAGGTGCACACAGGGGCTTCCAAAAGCAAGACAGTCAGGCCAAAAACATCGAGCTATGTAGCTGTGTGCTGTTGCTTTGTTTTTACGCGCATTGGCGCGATAGCGGGCATTGGCGCACCTCGGCACACCAAGGCTTATGCCTCTGCCTGAGCGCTTTCTGTCTGTGTCCGACCAGTTGATGACGTAGAGCCATAGTGGCAGAAGCAGGATGGCAAGCCTGCTGCGCAAGCTTGTACTGGAGCAGCGCGTCACGCCTGTGGCGCATCGCCTGCTTGCGTCCTGCCGCGGCTATGCCAGCCGGCCGCCGGTGCCCTACGCGGAGCTTGTCGTAGGTGATCCAAGAGAGCTCGTGCGCTGCAGTGTCCGAGTCGCACAGCATGTGTCAGACAGCAGCGACGCCGGCACTGCGACGAACTCCGGCGCGGCAGCGCAGGCGTGCCGAAGGAGACCTTCAAGAACGAGCAGCGCGTGGCAGTCACGCCCGCCAGCTGCGCCGCGCTGCTGAAGGCCGGCTTCCACGGCGTCACCGTCGAGTCGGGCGCCGGCGCCGCGGCCGGCTTTTTTGTACGCCCACCTCTCCAAGCGATGTGACAGCCCCTGCACCTGGCTCCCGCAGCACGCTCCTGCCTCCAGCTAGATGCGAAGCAGCTGACTGCGCCTCCGTCCACGCCCCGATATCCCCGACGTGAGGACGAAGCACGGCGAAGCCGGCGTAGCGCGTGGCTCCACAAACGCAATGTTAATCAGATTAATGCGCTGCTTCCTGGCGCGTCAGGATGAGGCGTACGCGGACGCGGGCGCGCGGGTGGCGGGCGCGAAGGAGGCGCTCGGCAGCGACGTGGTGCTGAAGGTGCAGCCGCCGTCGCTTGCGGAGGTGGAGCAGCTCAAGGAGCATGCGCGGTGCGTGTGCTCTGTGTGGCGCGGTAAATGAGGGAGAGGGTTCTGTCCTATTTCTGTGGAGACCCAGCGCTCTCTGCAGCGCCGATCTCAGCGTTACAGTGATATCTTTCTGTCGCGTGTGGTTGCGCTGCATGCATGCTGCCTGCACTCGCGTGGTCAGACTCGGACAGGGCGCATGTGACTTCCGGCCACGCGCATGGAGGCAGGTAGTAGCCTGCAGTGGGTATAGGTGCCTCCGCCAGGTGTGAGCAGCAGCATGCCCGGGCGAGCATGGCGCCGCAAGGCGTGCTCGGCTGTCTGTGCTCCTGCATGACCCGCATGGCCGACGCTGCCATGCAGTACTATGCGCGCAACCTGGATGCGGCCACTGGGCACCGCGAACAACATGCACAATGCTGACAAAAAAGTTCTGCATGGTTTCCTGAGCTGAAAAGCGCGGGGCGGCGCAGGCTCTTTGGCTACATCTACCCGGCGCGCAACCAGGAGCTGCTCACGCGGCTCCAGGCGCGCAAGCTGACCGTCGTCGGTGCGCACAGCCCTGGCGGCCCGCCTGCCCCCCGGCCCGCCTGCCCCCCGGCCTGCCTGCAGCCAGGCATAGCGCTCGCTGCGCAGCACGGGCGCGCAGCCGCCGGCGCGCCAGGCACTGACCGCGGCGCGCGCGCGCGCGCATCGCAGGCATGGACTGCATCCCCAGGACACTGAGGTGCGCAGCCTCCCGTCCTGCTGGGACTTGCATGTCCTGCCACAAGGTAGCGCGGTGGTGGCAAGAGGTAGCCAAGCGCGCGCTGTCTCCACCAAGTGCCTGCTGCTCTGCCGCCTCGAGCGCTGGCCGATGCCAGGTCACGGGCCAGGTCTGCGAGCGAGCCGTGTGGTGCCGCGCTCGGCTTGTCGCGGACGGCGGGCCGCCGACCCGTGCCCCACGCTCTGCCCCTTGACGCAGACGCGCTTGTGCGTCTGACATGCGGGCGCGCGGCTGCAGCCGGGCGCAGGTATTCGACTCGCTCAGCTCCATGGCCAACATAGCAGGCTACAAGTGCGCGCACCGCTTTGTTTGTTTTATTGTTTTTGTTTGTGAATGTTGAGCTCTGGGACTGCAGCGTCCCGCGTCACATGCGATGCGCCACCCAAAGATCCAGTCACGCCTCACTGTAATATCTACTACAGGCATGGTGCAAACCTGCGCCGGCTGTCGCCTGTGCAGGGCAGTTGTGGAGGCCGCGTCGCGCTTCGGGCGCTTCTTCGCGGGCCAGATGACGGCTGCCGGCCGCGTGCCACCCGCGAAGGCGCGCGCCCGGCAGCCCCCGCCGCCTGCGTCCGCTGCGCCGGCGCAGGGTCAGGCTTGCAGGATCCGGGCGCGGCGCGAGCGGCGCTCGCCGGCGCTGCGCGCAGGTGCTGGTGATCGGCGGCGGCGTGGCGGGCCTGTCCGCGGTGACCACGGTGCGCAGCCGCCTGCTGGGTGCTCGTACATGCTGCGTGCCCCCTGCCGGCAGCACAGGGGCGGCTGCAGCGCGTGCAGCCGCGCGGCGCCCCGCCGCTCGCCGCGCACAGCCTCCAGGCCCGAGCTGTTAGTGCATGCGCCTGCTCAGCCGAGCGCCGGGCTCGCAGGCGCGCAACATGGGCGCCATTGTGCGCGTGTTCGACACGCGCGCCGCCGTCGCGGAGCAGGCGTGATCCCCTCTGTCGTGATGACGCGTCTGCTTGAGCTCAAACGGCGCCCTTCTGTGCCCAGGCAGGCTGGAGTATGTTGGGGGGTGGCTGACGCGCTGGAGTGGGGTACGCGCAGGCCAGGAGCCTCGGTGCTGAGTTTCTGACTGTGACGATAGAGGAGAGCGGCGAGGGCACGGGGTACGCTGCACCCGCTCTCTTCTAAACCACCTTGCGTCGGCATCCCTGGCATTTGTATGGGGCGCTACCTCTGCTCTGCAGGCATCTCAGCAAGCACACCACATCTGTAAGCACACAGCATTCAAGTGTCGTGCAGTGCGTGCTTTGCTCTGAGCGGCGCGGAGTGGCAGGGGGTATGCCAAAGAGATGTCGCCGGAGTTCATCAAAGCAGAGGTGATGCCCTTGCGTGCGTTGGATGCACGCTGTGCAAGTTCGCTTACGAGAAGACCACAGTGAGCACTGGTACTGCTGCTGCCTGCGATGAACGCTGCACGCCTGTGTTGCTGGCTCCCCTGGTATGGCATGCATGCTCCTCCGCCTTGTGCAGCACTGCATGGGTGCGATGCTGAACGGAGCCGCGCGCGCGGGTGCAGATGGACCTCTTTCGTCAGCAGGCCAAGGAGGTGACTCCCTTGCGCCTGGTTTGGGCGGCTTCTCTTGCTTAGTGGTTGTAAGTCTTATGCAAGTGCTCCGGACTGGGGCCTTTCTCAGCATATCCCGCCCATGCTGCCGGGTGCCTTGCTTGGCGGCGGCGTCGGCGCATCTGAAATCCACAGAGCGACTCCGCACTGCGCTCGGCAGCGGCAGCCTGCCCGCGCGCTCCCAGCGGCACCACGAAATGCGCGCGCGCCGCAGCCGGGCTGACTAAATCGCGCGCCGCGCGCGGCCAGGTGGACATCATCATCACGACCGCACTCGTGCCCGGCCGGCGCGCGCCGGTGCTCGTCACGCGCGACATGGTGGAGAGCATGCGACCGGGCTCGGTGACGGTCGACCTGGCCGCCGAGGCCGGCGGCAACGTGGAGACCACGGCGCCGGGCGAGGTCGTGTCGCACCAGGCGCGCGCGTTAGGGTACAAGGGTCAGATTGCCCTTACCGCGCTGGCGGCTGGCCCGCTGCGTGGACCTGGGAGGGCGGCTGTTGGCAACCGTGCTGCGCGCACAGCAGCCCTCTCCGGCCCCGCTGCTTCGCGGAGGGGATCGTGCGGTAGAGCAGCTCGTCGACAGCCTGACGAGCTCAAGCTCCGCCGCACATGCGATACGCGCCTGGCGCC
>JAABUY010002890.1_pt1 | contig 19697 bp, 15 predicted proteins | sample 5560271 | NCBI WGS metagenome assembly JAABUY01 (sample SAMN10711886, study PRJNA513374) | rock metagenome | isolation source: Antarctica rocks | place: Antarctica: Victoria Land, University Valley
ACTACTGCGGCGAGTTCGACAACGCGGGCGCCATGATGAGCGTCGACGAGACGCTCATGTGCTCCTTCCAGGTGGGCGGCCGCCGCCCCCCCGCTGCGCCCAGCCATTCGCCAGCATCCGCGACGCGTTTCTCAACATGCGCGCACTTACAAAGCAGCCCTCTTCCCCCGGGAGCGTAGGGCGGAGTGCCGGGCGTCGCCCGCGCTTGCGGGCGCGTTGCACCGGGGGGGCTGAGCGCCGCGCGCGCGCGCAGATCCTGAAGCCCGCGGAGAAGAAGCAGAAGTTCATGTACGCAGGCGGCGCGGGGCGGCCCTGACCCTACCCTGGCCCTGACCCTGCAATCCCTGAGGCCACGCACGCGCGCGGCCGCACGGGCGGGCCCGGCTCCTTTGGTATGAACAAGGGCCGGCGCGGCCGGCAGGCCGCCCTCAGGCCCAGGCAGGGGCGCGCCCAGCGGCCGCATCGCTGATCCGCCGCGGCGCATGAGGGTCATGCTGGCCCCTGACCCGTGCGCACTCGCGCGGGCGCGGCGCCGCGCGGCGCTGTGCGGGGGGTTGGCGGGCGAAGCCTGTGAGCGGGCCGGAGGGAGGACAGCGTGCTGGGGCAGCACTCAGGCTGTTAGGCTGCCCAGCCTGCGCTGCGCTCGCGCGCGCGCTGCAGCCGGAGCGGCAGCGCCGCAGATGGTCTGCAGCCTGGCGGCGCGGCTGCGAGGGGCGTGGCAGCTGCGCAGGCCGTGCTGTGGCGGTGGCGCGCACACGGTGTGGGGCGGCCTGCGGGCGATATGCATGTGCCCTGCGGGAGCAGGACGTACAAGGCACGGGTTGCCCATGTGCTCCGCACTGCATGGGCCGCGCCCTGCGTCATGCGGGCGGTGGCTGGACGCGTCTGGGAGAGTGGGCCCGCGGTAGAAAATGACCACCACTCTGTGCAGGTTGGTTTCCCATTTGGGGGGAGGGGCGGGCTGCTGTATTGTTGACAGCCGTGTCAGCTGCTTGGGCGCCACGGGAGGGCCGCAGCGTGTGCGTTGTCGGCATGTCATTGTTTGGGGAGGGTGCGCAGGCCAGCGCGCCCTCTGTCCGCGTTGTCTGTGAGGTCTCGTGTGTTGACGTAAGAGTCCAGTCCTGCTGCAGCGCGACTCTGGCGGACTGGGAGTGTGGAGCCCAGCCCGCGGTGCAGCTTTCCGTACGTGCGGGCGCAACAGTTTTGTCGCTGCCCTGCTCGTGCGGTGTAACGCTCCACCCAAATGCGTGGCTGACGAGCACGCAGGCCCAGTCATGAGGAGGTGGCGTGCCAGCCTGCATGTCTGCGGTGCCCTCCTGGCACTCTAATGCGGTGCACTCTCCATGTCGCATGTTCCCATCTCACAAGTCGGGCTCTCCTAGCAGCCTGCTCGCTCAATGGCTAGAGGCAGCCGCGGGCTGCATCACTACATGGCCAGCAATAGCAGGCAATTGACCAGTGCCAAGCAGCACCCCTGATATATAGTAACCCATTTGAGTGTACGTTGTGCCAGCAGGCTCGTGTTCCTCCCTGTGCATCAGTCTATCCTATCACGCTTCCGCACTCCAGCCCTGCCTGCATTCAAGCCCGAATTTCAAGGCACAGCCTAACCGCCCGGTATGAGGCGGCTGCTGTCTGCGGCCCAGCGCGCATCCTCGTCCGCGCGCCAGCGCATGAAGTCTGCGTAGGGCTTGGGGTGGTGCGCCCAGCACTCGCGCTGGAAGAAGTCCTGCACAAAACGCGTTCGTGTCACAGTAGCCTCCTTTCGTCCTGAACTGTCAGACAGGGTGTATTGCACTGAAGGCGGGCTAAATTGCACTGTAAAAAGACCTGAGATGAAGGGAGCATGATGCATGTGTGTGCAGAGCTGCCACAGGCGACAGCATCCAGGCAGCATAGGCGCGCATCGGGCGCCGCCAGGCGCCCTGTGACAGCACCGTTCGGCAGGGCGCCAGGCGCCTGAGTGCCATGCAGGGCGCATGCCTTCACTTTCGGCGTGTGGTCTGCCACCAGCACCTTGCCAAACTCGCGCGCGGCCCCTTGCTGCGCACACAGGATTCGCAGCTCTTTTAGAGTGCGGGGTTACCCTGCCAAGGTGGCAATGCCGGCTGGGCCCTGTGTTGACTGAACAGGAATGGGGAAGAGCGCACCGGCATACCATGCCAGATGGGTCTGTGTCATACACGTGCCACAGGCCATAGTCTAGCTTGGGCAGCCAAAACAAGCGGCACTTGTTTTGGTCACAGCCATATGTCAGTTGCAGCATGTGGCTGGTGTCAGGGCTACCATGCGCGTGAGGGGTGCTCTCAGACGAGCCGCAACAGCACATGCACGCAGGGCCCGGCGCCGCGCGCGCGAGGCGGCGGCCGGGCGCGCCTTTTCCAGGAGCGCCAGCATGGCCGTGTGGCCCAGGTTGTGCGCCCAGTGCCAGGGCCGGTCGCCGGCGTTGTTGGACGCGTCTATCTTGGCGCCCAGGCCCAGCAGCAGCTCCGCGCCCTCCAGCCAGCCCTCGTAGGCGGCCGAGTGCAGCGGCGTGCAGCCGGCCGCCTCCACCTCGTTCACGCTCTCGCCGGCCGCCAGCGCCGCGCGCACCGCTGCGCGATCGCGCACGCGGGCTGCCGATGGCGCGCGGCACTCCCTGGTGGTGTGCTGGTGACATGCGCACAGGCGCTGGCGACGTTGGCGCTCAGCGAAAAAAAATTTGGTTGGCACACGTGCGCAGCACGCTACTAAGTTCATCACAAAGGTATACCGCAGCAGACCTGGTCTGCATAATGACAGGCTTGCAGCGACGACAGGGCGGCGGAGGTCGCCGTGGGTGCCTCCTCCTCTCAGGTATATGCACCTCCTCATAGGCGCGGAAGGCAGGCGCAAGCAGCCCCGCCTGCTGGCGTGCTCGGCAGCTACTACCCCCTGTGTAGCTGTGTGACCGATGGTGGGTGCACCGTCCGCGTCGTGGTTGTGCACAGCGCGGTGCACAACCATCTTGCCCACGGTGCCGCTGGCGCGGTGGCACCCGCCGCCATCAGGCTTAACGCCGACAGGGCCCGGCCACTCAGGAAAGGGCCCGTCCACGTTCTTCCACCAGGGATCGCGCTCCATATCTTCGTGTGCAAGAACTTGCGCAGAACTGTAACAACCTAACGCTCCTACCGGGCGGCTGTGGGGGCCAGGGTAGGTCAGCAGCCTGCAAGCTGTCACACGGTGGTCGTATGACGAGAGAGGAGAGATAGTTATCAGCATTGGTGTAGGCGCTGACTTTCTATTCTACACCTGCTGAGGTGCTCAAGTGCGCTCAGCATGGCGCCACGTGACGAGGAGGCCGCTGTGCCTCTGCTGGAGGCGCGCGCAACCCTTGCAGTCTTTCGCAGGCGGCTGTGCTTGCGACAGGAAGCGCTCTGGCGGGTGGCTTGGGCAAGGTCTTTGTGGCAGTCCTGCTGTTTTCAGTACAGCGCATGTACTGGGTTTGCAGTGTGTGCGCCTTCTTATTTGAGGTAACTGTTCTCTTGTTGAGGTGGGATAGAGGTGAGCTCTTTGCTGTGTCTTTGCTGGATGGCGGAAAGTGTTCGCGAAGTGACTTGCATCTTCAGGATGCGCTTGCTCAAGTGTCAGGATGAGTTGTGACTGGCAAGCTGTGTTTCAATATATTGACAGTTGGTTATTCTTGTGCAGAACGACCCAGAAGCTGGAGTTTGCGAGGCCGGGGCCTGATCCCGGCCACCGGCGCGGGCGGCGGCGAGCGCACGTCAGGCTGGCGAGACTGTCGCCAGCCGCGTGTTGCCGGGTGGCAAGGATGAGGCACAGCGCCTGGACGCAGGCGGCCTGGCCGCTTCCATAGCCACCCTGCTCTTCTCGCTGCCTGCGCTGGGTGCGACACACCACTATACCTTGTTTCTGTGTCACAGCCATTTATCATGTTGCTCAGTAAACTAGTCACCTCATTTGCAGGAGTTTTGCAGAGCGGGTGTGTAGTGCTTTGAAGCAAGGTCTGGCGGGGTTGCGCTACACTTTTTTAGCTATTCATGCTCCCTACAGGATGTGCTGGTTTGCAGTTATGTGGTTGGTTTAGCTGAGGTCAGCAAGGTCTAACCATCTGGTTGGTCTGATACTGTCCCAGCCGTGGCAGGAGTTGTCACTATTGTGCTGTTGGCTGCTCAGCCGGCTACTAAGCCGGCAGGTTCGTCATACCAAAATTTCTCATTGTCGAGGTGCTTGACTATGAGGTGCCTGTTAGCTTCAGCCTGAGCATCGAGCTGATGGAACGGCGCGGGCCTGCGCGCAGTGGGAAGCTGATGCTGGCCGCTCCTGCTGGCGGGACTCCTCGGGGTCACTGCGTCGGCGGGGGCGAAGGCCTTCTCGCACAGCATCAGCTTCGCAATCACACTGGCTGCGCTCACCAACCTGGCGCAGTACACGTACTGGAAGGCCCTCAGCCGCCGCGGGTCGCACTGGCGCCGCTTCGGCCCAGTGTACCTGGCGCTGGCCGCCGTGCCGCTCGTCATGGCCGACCTCACGCGCCATGTGCTGCAGGGTGCGCATCCTAGCAGTACATTGTGTGTTGAAATTGGTTGTTTGGATTGGTCTGATCAACTGTTTGGGTTACGGCGCCGCCGCTGTTGAGGCCCTGGGTGCGCTGACAGGCCATTTGTGTTTGCTTTTTGTTTTGGCAGACGTCTGTGAAGCAGACGTTGCTCTACTGTGTGATGATGTTGTGACGTTGTGACACAATAGCCTTTGGCAGACTTACTGATGTGTTTTGGAATACGGCGCGCAGATGCAGACATCTGGAAGTCGCCAGGCAGCGACATGTACCGGCCAGGATGTGACCGTTCGGTCAGCAACCTGGGCGGGATTTTCTGCCTGACGCCGATCGGTGTCCTCTTCAGCCTGGTCTTCACCTACACTGGCTTCATCTGCTTGATTGCAGGTGCGGTGTGCCGGGTTTGTGAAAGGTGGTGCTGCACATATTATGGCCCTTGGTGGAACATGCACGGTTAAGTCTGCAGCAGGCCATCTATCTGCACTGGACTCGCATCTGCATACCATTTTTTGTTTCCTGCATGGATGCATATGCCTCCTGTCTTGAAAGAAACCACCAGTATGCAGAGTGTGTGCTAGTCGACCTGAGTGCTCCGTCTGCGGATGACAGTGCAAGTACATGCCTTTGTGCAAGGCAAAGTCGGTTGAACTGGGTGAACAGTGTGAAGGACTGTGCAGCATCTGTGCAGTATCTATGACGTGAGGTTATGTGCATGCCTGTGCTCTCTCTGACGTATGGCTGGCCGCGCGGCAGGCGTGGTGTGGGGCGCTGACCTGGTGCCCAAGGTGCGGGCCGCGTGGCGGGACGTGCGCCGGGCGGCGCAGCCGCGCTCGTCGTAGCGCTGCGCCGCGGGCGCTCGAGGGCAAGCTGGACCCAGGGCGTGAGGCTGGGGCATGGCTGCACAGTGTGCGGCTCCACAGCGCGTATGACGCTGCACCGTAAACCCGCTCGAGTACGAGGGGGCCGGCGTGGCTGAGCAGTGCTGGGAGTTGTTGCTGTGTGGCTGCGCTCTGCCGCATGTTCAAGGTTCAGATGATGGGTTCGTCAGCACCTTTGGAGCTGACGCAAATGTCTGTACCATAAAAGTCTTTCTCACCGTATATATTACCTGGTAGTTCGTTATTGGCTTTCTTATAATGTATCAGCACATCTTGCTGCATACCTGGCCGGTAGAATTTGGCTAAGATGGCACAGGTGCACTGTATGTGTAGACGTGGCTGCGCTGTACACCTGCTCCTCTGCAGGAGTCAGCTATGTGGCCGGCCTGTATGCGGTACTGGTGCAGCCCTCTGTGCACGTTCCTGTTCAAAGCTGGTGTGATCAGCTGTGCTCTGCCGTGGGACCATGTCCTGTAGGGGCAGGCCAGGGCTGGATGTAGTTACACTTGCATTGTAACAACCTGTCTTCCTTGCTTTCAACAGATCTTCCTTGCTTATAACAGATCATGCATGACCCTGGAGCCAATTGGATGATAGTTTAATCTCAAATGATTACAGTCATGAGTTGAGCTCCTTAAACAGCCTACGCTCCTGTGCACAGAGTCTGTGACATCCATATTGGTGAAGCAAGAATACGGCGGCCTGTGCTGTGTTTGTCTTGGCTGTGCACTCTTGGCACGCAAAACTTGAAGCAACTGCGTCATGGCTGCGCAGCTCTGTGTCAGCCGCTCCTGTGGCTTGAGGCCAAACAGGCTGCTGAAACACTGCGCAGCACGAAGACAGTTTTTCCACCCTTCGCCTCAGATACATGCACAGAGAGTGCGCTGCAGACAGCACAGGTGCCCGTGTGCACAGGCTGGCAACGGCGGCGAGCCCAGGTTCTGGACACGCTCGCCCAGCGCGGCTGTGCCTGCGGCAGGTGCAAGCACTTCTGCCTGTACCTGTAGCTTGTGCACTGCCTGTACTTTGGTCACAGCATGGGCTTGCTGGCTGCTAGCTGCCTCACCTGGCGTCTAGCCCTTGTGCTTTGGGCCCCTGCGGTTGCAGACTATGCTTTTGTTGAGTGCGCAGGCGCGCCGAAAGCGCTCGCGGCGCCGCCGTCCCTCGGCGTGTTTCTGCTGCTGGTGCTGAACCTGGCGGCCTTTGTGGCGGACCACCTGCTGCACCTGCCGTTCATGCCGCTGCTGTACCTGAACCACCAGGCGCCGCACTGGTGAGTGAGGCGCGACTGCGTCCCGCGCTCGCTGTGCACGCACGATATCAGTCTGGCAGGCGTGCGTGCGGTGCGAGGTGCTGAAGTGCGAGGCGCGCAGGTGGCAGTTCATCACCGCAGCGTTCGCGCACGCGTCGTGGGAGCACCTGAGCTCCAATATCTTCATGCTGTATGTGTTTGGACGCATTGTAGAAGAGGAGGAGGGCGCGCTGGGAGTCTGGTTGACATACATCGTGTGCTCTGTGGGTACGCCGCCGCGCCTGCCCGCTGGCCTGCAGTGCCTCCGTTGTTGAGCGTGTGCTCCTGCGCTGCAAGGCACCTGACCGCGCTGCTGGCGCAGGTGGATCTCTGGCGTCATACTTTACCATGCCGCACAACTGCATGAGCCTGGGCGCGTCGGGCGCGGTCTTCGGTCTGTTTGCCGTCTCGGGTGCGCCGGGGCTCGCGAGCACTGAAATGCTGACAGTACTTTCAGCGTGACGTGGTCAGGTGAGTGACAACAGCCTATTTGCGCCCCAAGGCAGAGCTGACCCTGGGGGTGACGCGGGCGCGCAGTGCTGCTGAAGCTGCGCTTAAACTTCCGGAAGCTCATCGAGTGCCTCGTGTTAGGACAGTATGTCGTGAATCAACTATGTGCGCGCCCAGCGAGCAAGCATCTGCATTTCCCATGCAATAATGAAATACAGTGGCTGGAACTAAACACAGTGGCGGGAATGCAATCATATATGCAGTGCATGCCTCATGCACTCTCCCAGTGCCGCCCGCGCTAGAACAGTGCAGCGCGAGCATCAATCTGGGGTATTCATCCGAGCGGCTGCACTCTTCTGATGTTCCAGGTTCCAGGTGTTCCCGGCTGGGCTGCGCAGGGCACGAGGTGGCCGCCCAGACGGCCATCATCAGGGGCGCGACGGGCAACACAGTCGCCGGCGCGCAGATCGGGCACATCGCGCACCTGGGCGGCGCGCTGGCCGGCGTGGCCTTTGTGCTGCTGCTGTCGCGGCTGCCGGCAGCCGCCGACCCCGCCGCGTAGCCTGGCGCCAGCAGTGCGTGGTCAGTAAGGTCTGGGCAAGTGGGGGGTGCACAGTCTTTGCGCTGCCTCCTGCGTGCACATGCATGCCATGCATGTCCTGTGCATGACTGAGGACTTGCAGCAGCGACGCTGGGTGCTCCTCCTCGTGAACCCGCTGCAAAACTTCTGCCGCTGCTTGTATTCCTGGCTACCCCAGTCCGCAGCCACACTGGCTCCAGCGCAGAACTGTGCTTGCAGGTTGCAGGGGCCGCTTGCCACTGGCTCATGAACTGGACCAGTCATGAACTGGATCAGTCACATGCAGCAACCCTGACCATCATCTAGGATGAGGGTCAGAGCTGAGGGTTACATACAAATACGACTCACAGCTTGACAACATAGCCTGGGACTCTGGACGTCCCACAAACCCCCTGGGGCGCTGAAGTTGTAAGGTCTTAGCAATACAGGTGTTGCGTGCGGTAACATCTTCCACTCGCTGGCACTTCAAGTGCACGCAGCTTGCCAGCCATCCGGATAAAATATTGCAACAGATGGCGGCCACGTCCCCGACAGTGGACGACCTCGGCACCGCGCGTGCAGACCACGCACTGCCGCGGCCGCCAGACTCTGGCGCCGCGCTCGATGCCATGGAGCTGTGCTCAGCTTTGAGCGTGGCGGAGGTGCCCCGCGCTGCAGCACAGGACCAGCGCTCGCTGACAGCAGCGCAGCAGCCCTGCCACCGAGCACGCGTGCGCGCGCAGGCTGGCGTGGCGCGCCTGGGGCGCGCGATGGCGGCGGGGGAGGCTGAGGTGGACACCGCGCTGCGGCGCGCGGGAGAGCTGCACGAGGCCACCGCGGCGCGCCGTGCGCAGGAGGCGCGCGCGCCCCGGTGGCTTCGCCTGAGCTGCTGCCCAGCGCCTCCAGCTGCCACCCCTCCGTGCAGCAGTCGAGCTGCGCTCTAGAAGGCCGCCACGCAGCGTAGCACACAGCAGCTGCTTTCTGAGTTCTCCTGCTACGGATAACACCGCTTCCAGCTACGCGTCCCGTGGGCTTGCCTGGCGGTGCCGTGCGCTCACCCGCTGAAGCTGCACTCGCCACGGTCACCCTCGAGCGCCGCACCCTGCACCAGCTGGACACGCGCGGCGTTCGGCCGCACCCCCGAGCCTGCCCCGCTTGCTGGCAGGACCCGCCGCCGCGCCTGGCGGCCGGCTGAAGAGGCCGCGCTGGACGTCCGTGACACGCTGTCCGCCTTGGCCCAGCCCTCCGAGCCACACCCAAGAAGCCCCCCGCCCCCCAGAGCGTGTCGCGGCAGAGCGGGCAGCACGGGCGCCGGGCCTCAGTTCCCGTGCCTGGCAGGTGCTGGAGCTGCGCGGGCAGCTGGCGGAGAAGGAGGCTGCGCTGGACGGCGTGCGCGGCGCGCTGGCCGCCGCGCGGCGCGCGCTCGCCGGCCGCGCGGCGGCCGCCGAGGCGGCGCGCGGCGAGCGCGCGGCGGCCGCCGCCGCGAGCGCCGGCCGCGACGAGGCGCAGTGCAGCGAGCTGGCGGCGGCCGAGGCATCCACACGGTCTGGCGCACTCCGCTCCGCATGTGCTTGCCTGACTGCAGGGCGAGCTGCTCGCCATCACAGGCCATTGATGCCACGCTCAAGGCCTGGGCCCATGTGTTCACACCAAAGTATGCTGAAGCACGCATTGCCGCGGCCCACAAGCTGACCGTCCGGATGCGCGCATTGCGACAGCGGGCGGAGGAGCTGGGTGCGGAGCTGGAGGCCGCGAATGCGGCACTGCAGGACGCGAAGGCGGCCGCGGCGGCCGCCGCCGCCGCCGCGGCTGAGCAGCAGCAGCGTTTGCAGGCGCGCATGCTGCCGCCCAGCCAGCCACGCCGTGCGTTTCCGCACGCCCGAGCTGAGGCGTTGTTTGACTGCAAGGCGCTGTGCGGGCCGCATGCGACGCGGCGAGGCGTGCCGCGCGGGGCCCGCTGCCAGCTGCGACTCCTTGCCGCCTGCTCTGTCGCCGCAGGAGGTACTCGTGAGGGCGCCGCGCAATGAGCCCAGGCAGCATCCCCACTGACAGAGCTCGAGCAGAGCTGCATCACAGGGACAGGACAGGGAACACAAAGAACCACGCTCCCCAGCGCGCGCGCAGGAGCGCGCCGCGGCGCTGGAGCGCGCGCTGGGCGGCGCGGGCGCGGCGGCCGCGCAGCGCGAGGCCGCCATGGCCGCGGCCGCGGCTGCCCTGCAGCGCGAGCGGCTGGCCGGCGAGGCGCGCGCCGCGCGCGCCGCGCGGCTGGAGGCCGAGCTGTCCGCCGCGCGCGAGCGGGTGCGCAGGACCGTAGCCGTTCCGGGGGACATGGGCTCCGGGCGCATGACACGCATGCAGAGCAAGCGCCATGCGCTCTGAGCGGAGCAGCTGCGGCTGCGGCCCCGCCGGCCAGCGGCGCGCCGCTTTGCGGCTGCAAGTGCGGCAGCGGGCAGCCGAGCCCGAGGCCGGTCTGGCCAGGCGCTCTGAGGCCTGCGCACGCGCTGTGGGCAAGTGCACCCGCTACGCCTATATTATCCAAACACAGAATGGTCAAGCCTTGGTTGCCGCCGCGCTGTCAGGCGGCGGCCGCCGAGGCGGAGGCGGCCGCGCTGCGCGCGCTGCAGCTGCGGCGCCGCGCCGCGGCGGAGGCGCGCGCGGCCGAGGCCGCGCGCCTGGGCAGCGCGCTGCGCTGCGAGGCCGGCGCGCGCGCGGCCGCCGAGCGCTGGCTGCGCGCCGAGCTCGCGTCGCGGGTCCGCCCCGCTCCTGCTGCTGGGCACCGCGCAGTGCGTGCCGCGGTTGTGCGAAGGGCGCCATGCACGCTGACCTGGTCTGCCTGTATGCCCATGTCCATCTGCCTGCCTGATGCCGGAGCGACACGCAGCCGCCAGTGTTGCTGCCGCGCATGCTGTCCATGCGTGCTTCCATCGTTAGGAGACTGAACTGGAGTGTAGAGTGTGTGCGTTGGGAGTACTCATCAGCACTCATGCTGCTCCGCAGGAAGACACGGAGGAGCTGTTGGCAGAGATGCGCGGCGTTCTGACCGGCCAGGCAAGGGCGGAGCCCTGCGGTGAGGCGCTGTCACACAAATGCGCCCGTGGACACGAGGTACGGCACTGCCCAGCCCTGCTATGTATTCGTTGCACAGGTATTTCCCATGCGGCCTGGAGAGGCACTGACCCGTCCGCTTAGACAGTGGCTGCGTATTTGCTGCGCACATGGGCTTTCAGAGCATGGCAGTACGAGCTTCGCCCGTTCGCGCAGGAGCACCGCCGCGGAGGTGTCCTCCCAGACGCGCACACAGGCGGCATCCAGACGGGTGCACATGCCCCTGCCGCTGAGGCGGGGCCACATGCGCTCGAATCAGGCGCATGCGCTGCGCACTGGCGCATCGAGGCATGCTCGCCGTCGCCGCCGCCCCCGCAGCGGCCGCCGCACAGAAGCCTAGCTGCAGAGGTGCGGCAGGAGTCGCGCCGTGTCTGCTTCCTTGTCTGCGGATGATGTGCTGGAACCCAAGGACATGCACGCGACCAGCCCGGCAAGCGCATGGGCATGTCGCCCATGCGCCCTGCTCAGCAGGCACGGGCGCGCAGCCGACGCTCGACACGGTGGCCCATGGCGGCCTGCCCGCACTCGCAGACGTGGTGCTCACTGTTGGGTCACCCGAGCGGAGACTCACCCAGGCCCGGGGCCGCTGACTCTGAGCGCCGCGGCAGGCGGCGGCGCTGCGTGAGGAGCTGCGGCTGGCGCGGCAGGCGCTGGGCTGCGACGGCCGCCGGCTGGCGCGGCAGGCGGCGCAGCTACGCGCCTGCATGGCAGCCACCGGGCTGGAGGCCTGGTGACCCGGCGCCGCTGGCCGGCCGCGCCGGGCGCGCGCTGCGGCGCAGCTGCCGCAGTGGCTGCCCTGGCTGCCCGGGATGTATGCGCCTTGCCTGGGAGCGGATGGCGACCTGTACTAGTAGCTTGCACACCTGAAACCTTGGAGCTTCAATGATGCACCTTGTAGTGCTGCTAAAGTTGTACCCTGCATGTCTACCTCCAAGCGCTGTGTTGAGCCAGCCTGTGCCCGCATGTTTGCAGCTGAAAAGCAGTGCGATGCACGGTGTGCCTGACAGCTAATGCAGAACACCTACAGCTAACGCAGATATCTTGACAGGCAGGGCAAGGCAATCACGATTATGCTTCTGAGACGCGCGCATCGCCCACACATGTTATTACACACGCGGCCGGGCAGGGCTGTACGCCAACCTCCCTACGCACTGCAGAAAACGGCAGGCTGCCACCCGCCAAGCAAAAAAACATCCAGCCTACCCTTATGACCCAGAGCTCCCTAGCTCCTGCACCGTCAGCCCGCACGCAGTCTGGCGCCGCGGGGCGCCGCCGAAGCCGCCCTCCCAGAGCTGCTGCCGCAGCCCTCCCGCAGCCGCGCCGGTGCAGGACCCTCGCCTTCATGGTTTGCCCCGCGACATGCGCGGTGCAGCCACTCACCGACCAGACAGGCCAGACCCTCAGGCCTCCGTCTCATCCGCCAATAGGGCAGGGCCTCAGGCCTTCCGCTCGTACCCTAACAGGGTAGGGCCTCAGGCCTCCGCCTTCTCCACAGTCTCCGCCTTTTCGACCTTCTCGGCCTTCTCAGGCTTCTCGGCCTTCTCAGGCTTCTCAGCCTTCTCTGCCGCCTTGTCGGCTTTGTCGCCGCCCTTCTTAGGCTTCTTGTCCTTTGTCACCTCCTCCTCCACGTTAGTCGCGCGCGTGTAGATCGCCTGCGAGCCGTGGTGCGCAATCGCGCGGATCATGCCCTTCTCCGCCAGCTCCCGGATCGCCGCGCGCGCCAGGCTGCCGTTCACCTGGCCGGCCGCACAGCCCCGCTTCAGGATAAAGCGGATTCCATCAAGCGCATGCAGCAGCCGTGTGGGGTGCACTGTTGCCAATAGACTGCTGTCCACCAGAGCCCGTGGGGGCCGACAGGCGCTGGTGTGATTCAACGGGCGGCGCCATGCCAGACTACAGGCGTCAACAACTTGACATACGCTAAGCCAGGCAGACAGCGCCGGCCCACCACAGCACAGCAATAACAGCGTGCACTGCCAAAAGTCTGAGTGTGCCTTGGCAAGGACAGCGGCCCCTAGGCGTCAGCTGCACTTCCAAGTGCCCTCTGGGAGACGCTGCACAGTTCCACACACGCTGCTCCAGTGGCTGTTTACGAGAGCTCAGGCTGCACTCCGGGTGCACCAGCGCAACTTCTACACAAGAGAGACAACGATAGACGCCTAAGAGCGGTGGCGTGTGGCCAGGGCCGCCGCACCCGCAACCGGTCAGACAGGACCGACGGCGTGATGAGCTTGTACTTAGGTACCTCCGCGTTCAGCTTGTCGTACGTTGCCTGCGCCCAGGACACTTGCTGAGAGGGCACGCACACAGAGCCTCAAGCAGGAGCCTGGCCGCCAGAAGGAGCACAGACAGCTGTGGCGCCCTGACGCGGCAAGACGCACCTTGTCGAACAGCACCAGGTTGTTCACCTTCTCCTTCATCTTGCCCTTCGACCATTTCTGCAGCACAAGCGCTCGCAGCCTTCAGCAGTGCCTCTGGTCGCACGCTACAGTGTCTGCAAGCGGCCGATAACGAACACACCCAGACCACAGACTTGAGCAGAGGCTCAGCCAAGCGGCGCAGCACGCGCACAGGGCACTGCGACTCCCACCTTCTTCTTTCCTTTGCTGCTGTTGGCAGCCGCGATGGCCTTTGCCTCCTTACTCGCCTGCGGCTTGGGCGCCTGCGCAAACACCACGCGCTGGAGTGATCAGAACACCATGCACGCCACACCTCCGTCGGTGCGCAGCAGCACAAAGCAGCCGTACCATGGTGTGCAGCCGCTGCCACTGCTCTGCAACAAAGCCCGCGCCTGTGCAGACAGGCCTGCTTTCACTGCGAGGGAGGCGGCTTCGGGCTAGGGCTTGCAGGGCTTTTCTGCTCAAGAAAGGCGAGGCGGCTTGGCCGCGCCTGCCTGCCTCAAGCTCTCGCAGGCCTCCCCAACCTCGTGCTGCACCTCTGGAGCCGGCAGGTGCGCGCGTGTCAAAGCGGCGCCTCGCGTGCGCGTGCTGCCGTTCGTTGCATAGCAGGCCAGGAGCTGAGCTAGGCTGTTGCTGCAGGCTGAGAAGGAGGTAGACTTCCGGCGCCATGGTGTCCGCAGTCAGCAAGAAGTCGGTGCGTCCGAGCCGGCTGTCGAGTCCCTTGCGCGCAGCGTACCCCACCACGGCCTCCTTAGAGCATCGCTGCTCTGCATATTGGCGAGCGCGATAAGCGAGCGCTGTGCTTACGTGAGGTGGCTCTCGCGCGGCCACAGAAAAAGTCGCAGGAGAGCATCAACTCGCGCCTGGCGCTGGTGATGAAGAGCGGCAAGTTCACGCTGGGCACCAAGACCGTGCTCAAGTGCCTGCGCTCTGGCAAGGGTGCGCGCACGCACGCCCTGCAGCCAGCGCACGCGTCCTGGACAGCGCGCCACCCAGACGCCGCTGCAACCTGCAGTGAGACGCGTGTGCGGCGCGGGAGCAGCCAAGCTCGTGATCATCAGCAGCAACTGCCCATACACCAAGAAGTCGGAGATTGAGTACTACGCCATGCTCTCCAAGACGGGCGTGCACCACTACACCGGCAGTGCGCACTGCCGCCCTCCTCGCCCACTATGACGCTAGTGTTCAAATTGACTGTGCTTTCGCTTTTGCTGAACTTTGTTTGCGGGTGAGTCGCCGCGCTGCTACTCTGCTGGCTTGCTGGAGTGCGAAAGTCGGGTGGGCCTGGTGGCGTGCACTGAAGGCGAGATGCTGACGGGGGTGCGGGGCCACAGACAACATCGACCTGGGCACCGCGTGCGGCAAGCTGCACCGCGTGTGCGTGCTGGCCATCACCGACCCCGGTGCGCCCCCCCGTCAACCCTATCTGTCTCGAGCCAAATGTCAGGAAGCCTGTGCCGGTGGACGCAGGAGCAGACCATGCTGCTACTGGGACTTGACAGGCCATTTGTATAGGGTTTTAACCATGTTTCTCAACTGAGGACTGTTGTCTCAGTACACTGCCAAGGACGCTCGGGCGGCTGCTGACGCGGGCGCGCTTGCACTTGGCGCAGGTGACAGCGACATCATCAAGAGCCAGACCGGTGCTGAGTAGGCGGCGCAATTTCGCTCTCAACATTGTCAGCTTTGGTGTGTTCCTATGCTCAGCGTGTGCGAGGGCCTGGAGTATGCGGCAGGTGTTGCTGTAACAGCTTGGTTGCGGCTTCTACCATCCCACCAAGCAGACAAATCGTGTGAAATAAATGGGGGGTAAACATTGCACCTTTCCCCGGCAAGGAAAGCCAAAGACACACAAAGCTGTGCAAGAAGGTAGGTCACACAGGCATGTTGGTCCCCGTATGCACAATTCTGCCCCAGATCAAGCCACACAGGCCAAAGGCACAGGCAGTACTGACAACAGGCAAACAGTCTAGGGATCAGCATGTTGCTGCACCAGTTCAAACTCCCAACGCGCGCATAGGCAGCACTAGGAAACACCTCCAGTGCCCAACGACCTAGTTTGACATCTGTAGGGCATACACGACGTCCTGCACACCCGCACACATCCTGTGTTAGTGCACACTGAGGCGCCTAGAATGATAACAGCATAGACAGTTTCTGCTACGACGAGCCAGACAGCGCGCATCCAGGAAGTGCGCAGGCAGGGCACAGACTCAGAACGCGAGGCTGCCCTGTGAGTGTGATGAAGCAGAACCAACATTTAGCACATCATATGAAGAGCTCGGGCGCGTGCGCGGCCGGCGGCGCACCACGACGCAGGGCGCCCACGGCTCGACGCCTGGCAGCGAGCACAGCAGGCAGTGCAGGACCTCCGCGTTGCCGACCACTGCCCGCAGCTCGGGCGGCGCCCGCAGGACCTGGCAGCGCGCACAGGCGGACGCGCGTGGCGGCGGCGGCGGCGGCGCCGGCGGCACCCACCCCAGCGGCTCCACAAACCTGCGAGCACCATGCGCCCGCTTACAGGCTGGGGCATTGTGTGAGCAAGGATAGATGTGAGTGCTGCATCTCTGGGCCTTCTGAGGCAAGGAATGCGGTGAGGTGCAAACCCAGGGCGCATGCCGCATGACGGGTAAGCACGGCACGTGACTGGGACCAGGGGAACTCCCGCTGCGGCTGCATGCATGGGCGCACCGGCTCGGGTGCATGTGGTCGGCCAGCGCGTCCAGGTTGCGGTCCACGTCGTGCCAAGCGCGCCAGTGGTCTGCGCGCGTGGCGCAGGAGGTCAGAGTCAGGGCTTGCTGCCCGCCGCCGAGGTGGCACAGGGCTTCCACAATTGTGGTTCGCAGGTGCAGCAGTGCTTGTGACCTCTTGGCTGTCAGCCTGCAGGGCAACCAGATAACCCAGGGTATACAACCAGGGTAATATACCCTAGGCAGCCGCCCGCTCAGCGCCTTAGCTGGCGCCCTTGGGGTCACACGCGCGTCAGCTCGGTGCAGCCGCCTGGTGGATACAGACTGCATGATCCCGCAAGACCCTGGCTGTGCAGCATATGCGCCGTGGGTCCGGGACGTTGCCCAAGGCCTAGGCAGGCAAGGCGACAGAGGGTAAGAGCGCAGACGTGCTCATTTGCACCCTTTGCGAGCCGCACGTTGGCAAGCAGGGCGCACACCGCCGGCCTCGCCGCCTGAGCGCACATCCTGCCACGGGTCGGGCGGCAGCCGCGTGTGCGCGCGGCCGGGGCGCGTGCGCGCGTCCGGCAGCGCCTCGCCAAACACGCCCACCCAGGGCCACTCCGGGCCCCACTGCGAGCGCGGGTCTGCGCGCGGCTCGGCGCCCTCCGCGGCGTCAGCCCGCGCGGCCTGCTCGCGCTGCTGCGCCGGGCTGGGTCGCCCCGCATCCGCCCGTGCTGGCGCACCCCCAAGCGGCGGACTCCGCTCGCCGTCCGACACCGGCGCGCTTGTGTCGGCGCGCTCCGACGCGTGCCGCGCTAATGGCGCAAGCGGCTCCAGCGGGGCGTTGCCGCACGCCGCGTTCACGGCTTCTCGCATCTGGCGACCAAACCGCATTGCAGCCTTGGCCGCATCGGGGTCTGCAGGCGCATTGCGGTGCCGCCCCGGGCTCGGGCGCGCTGCACCCGCCCCCTCCGGCCCACACTCGAGCGGCAGACTCCACTCCTCGCCCGCCCCCCGCCCACCCGGCGCACTGCGCTCCGACGCGGGCAAATCCGGCGCGGCATCCTCGCGCACTGCACGCGTGGCTGCGCCCGCCTGTCGGCCAAGACTCATAGCGGCCTCAGCTGGGTCGGCGCCGGCTGCCCCGTCGCGCTGCTGCCTTAAGCTCGGGCGCGCCGCGTCTGCCCGCGCCGGCTCAGCCTCGCGTGGCAAACACCAGTGGCCGCCCGCCACGCGCCCGTCCGCGCCGTGGCGCGCCGCCGCGGCCTGCACGTCGACAGCGTGCAGCGCCTGTGCCGCGAGCATGGTGGCGCGCGCGTTTATGTCTTCGGCCTCGCGCCTGGCGGCGCGCGCCGCCGCGCGGCGGCGCGCGTACGGGTTCCTAGGAGCTGCAGCCTCGGCGGAGCGACCTGGCCGCCGCTGCCCAAAGTGCTGCTCGAGGCGGCGCGCGTCCTCCGCCTCCCGGACGGCAACATCTCGGCACGCCTGCTGCAGCTCCGCGAGGCCTGTGCCAGAACCCGGAGGAGCGCGCCGCGCCGCCGCCCCGAGCGCGGCGATGTGCGCGTGCGCCTGCGCGGCCGCGCCCGCGCCGCCTGGCGCCTCCGGCAGCGGCGGCCGCGCGCTCGCCCCCGACCCCGGCTCGGCCCGGGCGCAGGGTGAGCGCCCCGGGCGCGTGCCGCCGCCGCCGCCGCCCGGGGCCCCGCGCTCGGGCCGTGTGGGCGCGGCACCGGCCCAGAGGCCTGCGGTGACCTCATACGGCCGGGCAGGGGGCACGTGCTGCTCCTGGAGCTGCCCCAGCCCTGGCCGCGAAACCAGCGGCGGCGGCGGCCCCTGCCGCACCCATAACTCCCAGACAGCCTCCTCCGCAGCGGTCCAGCATGCGCCGCGCGGCCGCTCGTGCCGGATCCACGCATCGTGTGCGGCCTCTGCCTCCGCGGCCGCGCCCCTGCCGCCGCAGTGCGCGGGCTGGGTGGGGGCGCCTGCGGCGTTGCGGTCGCGGCCATCCCCCATGCAGCGCGCCCGGGGCTCCCAAGGGGCGGCGCGCGCGGCGGTGGGGGCGCCGCAGCCGCCGGCACTGAGCCCCACCCGCGCCGCGCCCGCCAGCGCGCGCGCGCCCGCCGGGCACCCCGACGAACCGGGCGCGGAGCGTCCGGCGGGCCGCGCCGTGGCGGCGGGACTAGCTGCCTGCCGCTCCACCGCGGCGTCGCGCCGCGCGCTCCACGACGGGCCCGCCACATCCCCCAGCGCGCTCTGCGTACCAGGGAAGCCCGCTTGCGGGGCCCGCCGGTCGCCGTCTGCACAGCGCGGGCCCCAGGCGGGCTCTTGGCCAGGCTGACCGGCGCGGCGCCGCGCCCCAGGCGCGCTCATGGCTGTGCAGCCCGCGCCGCGCGCCGCAGGCGCCTGCTGCCCGGGGTCCCCCCGCTCGCCCCGCGCCCCGGGCCGGCTCTGGCCGCGGGGCGCCCCACGCGGGAGCGGCGCCGGTCCTCCGCGCAGAAAGTCCTGCGCAGGGTCGACCCGCTCGCCCCGCGCCCCGGGCGGGCTCCAGACGTCCGGCGCTCCACGCGTGGGCGCGGCCTGCAGGGCTTGGAGGCCGTTCCCGAGGCGGTTCACGACGCCCGGCCTGAGCGGGTCCACGCTCACGCACGCATGCAGAGTGCGCAGAGCCCGCTCCCTCCGCTCCGCGTTGGCGCGGGCGCGCGCCCGGCGCGACAGAGCCCTGGGCGGGTCGCCCGCCGGCGCGCCGCCGCCGCGCGGCCCTGCGCCCTGGGGTGCGCGCCCGGCGGGCCGCGCGGGCGCCTGGCCGGGCGCCGGCCGCGGCGGAGCGGCCAGCCAGCGCAGCAGCACCCACTCTCCGTCCTGCTCCCACTCATCCTCCGTCTCATCCTCAGAGTTTGAGTCGAGGCAGGCCGCGCGCAGGAGCGCCTCGCCCTCCGCCTGCTGCCAGGCCGCCAGCGCCCGCTCTCCATCCTGCTCACCATCCTGCTCACGCTCGTCCTTGGAAGGGTTACAGTCCTCGGAGTGTAGATCGAGGCCGGCCTCTCGCGCGCGCAGCGCCTCGCCCTCCTCCCGCGACCATGGCGGCCACACGGGATCCTCCTCTGACTCCTCCTCGGGGTGCGGGTCGAGGCCGGCCGCGCGCGCGCGGCCCTCGCCCTCCTCCCGCGACCATGGCGGCCACACGGGGTCCTCCTCTGACTCCTCCTCGGGGTGCGGGTCGAGGCGGGCCGCGCGCGCGCGCGCCTCGCCCTCCTGCGACGAGCCCGCCAGCAGCGGCACCCACACTTCATCCTGCTCTGGCTCATTGTCAGAGTACACGTCGTGGCAGTACGCCCACGCGAGTGCCTCGCCCTCTGCCTGCTGCCAGCCCGCCAGCGGCCACGCGCCATCCTGCTCACGCTCCTCCTCGGAGCGCCAGTCCAGGCAGGCGCCGCGCGCGCGCGCCGCGCCCCCCTCCCGCTGCCAGGGCTGCCAGGCGCCCCAGACGCCCGGCGGCGCCGCCGCGGGGCTGGCGGCCGGGCGCGCGGCCGCGCCGGCCCCCGCGCGCCGGCCGCCGCAGGCCCCGCCGCCCTCTGCTGCCGCCTGCGCGTCCCGCGCGGGGTCGCCAGCGCCGGCAAAAAGCCAGTCCCGTGCGCGCGCGGGCCTCTGCGCCGCTGCGCCCGCCCGCGCACCCAGCGACGAGCGCGGCGGCGGTGGCGCGGGCCGCCCCGGCCCTGCCTCTGCTCCGCGCCCTGGCGGGCTGCGCGCGCCCGGCCGCCGCAGGCGCAACGGCGCACCGCCCTGCGGCCCTACGTCCACGCCAGGCA
>JAABUY010002891.1_pt1 | contig 19666 bp, 26 predicted proteins | sample 5560271 | NCBI WGS metagenome assembly JAABUY01 (sample SAMN10711886, study PRJNA513374) | rock metagenome | isolation source: Antarctica rocks | place: Antarctica: Victoria Land, University Valley
TGACAGCCGCGCCGAGCCCGGCGTCCCCTCTGGCACGCCGGGCCGCCACAGCAGCAGGTCCGGCATCCCGCCTGCCGCGCACTCAGGTCGGCCTCACAGCGGCCGGGCCGAGGCGCGCGCGAGAAATGGAGAGCGCCTCGCATGCCGACCCTGCCTTACCCTATGCCAATGCACGCAGAGACGAGGCTGCGGCGCGACCTGCAGGCCCTCCTGCAGCACAGACAGGTGCAGCGCGCCGTGAGCGCGCCGGTGCGCTGGCGCAGGAGGTGCGTCTCATGCGCACCTGCCCAGCCGGAGTGGTCCTGCGCGAGCAGGCGGCAGACGCCGGCCAGCCCGGGGCCGCCCACGCACTCGGCGATCTCCACCAGCTCGTCCACAGCTGCCGCGCGACGCCCACCCAGCTTGCGGCGCGCCGTCAGGGCACGGGCTCGGGACGGAGTACCTTGACACTCAAGATTCATGTGCTGCACGCCTGCCTTGCATCAGGAGCAGGAGAGCGCCTGCTCTCTGCCCTGGAACAAGGCTGTGCGGCTCCTTGGCCCCATGACCATGTTGGGTAATGACGCGTGCACGAGCCATGCGCCTTTTTCGTGACGCCGCTCCCCACCCCTGCTGCGTGAGGACGGCCGCATGATACAATGCGGCTGCAGGCGACCGTCTAGGAGTGGCAGGCGGCCGCGCGCACCGTGGCGCTCCCAGTTGACGCCCACGCACATGACGCCCTCGTGCGCGGCCCAGGCAGCGCGCAGCAGGGCGGGCCCCCGGCCGGCCGCAACGTCGGCCAGCCGCGCTTCAATGGCGGCCTGCCGGTGCACGTAGAAGCCCGGCGTCGACAGATCCAGCGGCGACGTCTGGAACGCGCTGCGCACAGCCGCGGGCACCGGTCAGGGCGCGTGAGGCCGCGGGAGCGGAGCGATGCGCAGGCTGCTCGAGCACTGCACTCTGGGCGAGGCACCACGTTCGGTCAGTTCGGGTGTGCGGGTTGCGACGCGAGGCGCCGACAGGGGCAGCAAGAGCACCTGCGCAGGGCGTCTGGCACGGGCGCGAACAGCGCCGGCCAGAGCAGCAGCCCGAACAGCGTCGCCCACACGCCGCCCTCGCAGTGCGCGCCTGCCGGCGCGCGCCTCATGTGACGCAGCGTGCAACCCTGGTTGATCTTGACCTGCTGGTCTTCCCAGGCATGCTTTCGACAGGATTTCGCCGCATCTCCATCAAGTGGTGCTCACGCGCGGACACCGAGCCACATGGGCATCACAGCCCTTGCGACTCGCCGCACCTCGCGCCGCAGCTTGCCATGCGCTGCCATGCGCTGCCACGCATGCTTCCGGACATGGGAAGAAGCGCATTCCGGAGCACGGATACAGCGCAGAGCAGCTTGAGCATGACAGGTGAAGTGCCACGCGTCGAGTGGCCCCCGGGACGGCGGCTGGGCTCCCGCGCGTGGCGCGCGCGGCCGGGCGGGGGCGCCCACCCTTCCAGCCGCCGGCCTCGGGCGCGGCGTAGTGCAGCAGCGCCAGCTGCTCCACGCCGACCGCGCTGCCGTCGGCCGCCCAGAAGCGGCTCTTGGCGCCCAGCACGCTCGTGATCGGCCGGCCCTCGATGCGCACCTGGCGCGCGCGCGCGGCGCGGTCGCCCGCCGGGCGCGCCGCTCGGCCGCGCGCAGGCGCCGCGACTCCCGCTACTGCTGGTGCGAGCTCGCGCATGGCCATCCGCCTCGGCTGAGCAAGAGTCAGGCAGCAGCGGCAGCGCGCCGCCGCGCCTTCCTCGCATCCTGCACTGGCAACCACGCATGCACGCACGTATGGACTGGTTGAAAGGGAGGGTGCCGCCCCCGGGGCCGGGCGCGCCTCGGGCGGCTCGCGCGGCAGGGCGGCGGCCCAGGCCGGCCGGCGCCAGCGCCGCGGCGGCTTGCCCAGGCGCAGGATGCGGCGCTGCAGGTCCAGCCGCTCGCCGCCGCGCACGTGCTCGTCCGCCAGCGCCGCCTCCGCCACCTGCGCGCCCGCCTCACGCGCGTGACAGGCTACCCTAACCCTAGGCCTGCCTTAGAAAACACACAGGCGCCACCATGCCTGGGCGCAAGCCAAAGGCATACCTGGGCGCGCATCCTTCCAACTAAGAAATAAATCTACTTCCGACTTGTGACAGGGAGGTGGGACGAGCTGGCAGGGCTGTGCAGTCCCGCGCGGGCCCTGCCTGCGCAGCCGCCGGCGCGGCGCGCGCAGCAGGGCGGCTGCGCGGGCAGTCGGGCGGGGCGGCGCGCCTCCAGGGCCTCCTCGGGCCGGCCCAGGTGCTCGGTGTCGATGGACAGCCGCACCCACCACTCGCCGCGCCTGTTTGGGCAGCACTGCCCGCCTGCGCGCGGGGCGTCGCGCGCGCGGCTTCGTCCAAGGCCGCCTCACTGGTGCGGGGCAGCATATGCGGCAGGGATCCACAGCCCAGATCACATGCATCATACACCCCACGGCATGCACCAAATCATTCAGCAGCTACACCTGCCACCCTCGAGCCCTGTTCATGAATCAAGAGCATTTGGCTTTGGACAGAGCCCCCACACCAAGGCACAGCTCGGACTCGTGTGCATCGCGGCAAGCGCGTGCACCCGTGCTGGGTCGGCGCCGCACCGAGCAGCAGGCGCAGGAGATCGGCGGCGTCGGCGTAGCGGCGCTGGCGCTCGCGCAGCGCGACGCCCGCGGTCGCCATGGAGACATGCACCCACGCCGCGCTGAAGCGCCGCAGGAACGGCGCGGCCGGCCAGTCGCCGGCCGCGCCCGGCCGCGCCGGCTTGGCGCCGCCGCCCGCCGCCGCCGCGCCCGGGCTGCCAGCCCGGCCGCACCCGGCCGCGACGGCCGCGCTGGAGAGCGGGCTGCCGCGCTGGCTGCCGGCGGTGCCCGCGGCACGGGCCGCCTCCTCCTGTCCGGCGCCCGCCCTCTTGGCCATGCTGCAGCTGCGCGTGCGCGGCGGCGTCCGGAAGCCCCCGCTGCAGCGCTCCGCATCCGCGGCAGCGTCCCCGGCGCCGCCGCCGCAATGTCGGCTCTCGGGGCTGGGCGACCACCCGCTTGCACCCGAGGCGCTCCCACACGCAGCGGTCGCGCTGGGCTGCGCCGCGCTGAAGGGGCTGACAGCCACCCCGCTCTGGGCCATCCCAGGCGCAGACTGGTAGCTGCACGCGGCGGCCAGTCCTTCATGAGGAGCGCTGCTGGCGGGCGCCGCGGGCGCGCTGCCTCCGGGCGTGCCCCTGTGCAGTCGCTCGGCGCGCGCGGGGCTCGTGCGCGCGGGGGACGGGCCCAGCGCCAAGTCCGCGGCGCGCGACCTCTGCGGCGGCGTGGGCGGCACCTTGTGCTCGCCCACATCCAGCGCCGCCCAGGCCGGCTGCAGCGCGGTCTCCGCAGCCGCCATGTTGCCTGCCTGCGCTAACATTGCACACACTGTCTGAGTGGGTTTCAAACCTGCCGGGGTGGGCCAGCTGAGGACACTCTGCACACTCGGCTGTTTGAGCGCTCACCAGAGCCGCCAGTGTCAGCAGACACTGGCAAAGACAACGGTTTCCTGAAATGCAAAGCGTCAAGAGAGCAAGTTCAAGCCTCCGGCCACCCAGCTACTTCCTGAACCTACGGGCGCGCATGGCTTCCTCGTCGCGCAGAGACCCTGCAGGCCAGCCAGGACCCTACACCAGGGTCACGCAATGTGCGCCTGGGGCGGCACGCCTCCAGCGCGGCGTCCAGCGCGGACGCGTGCGCGAGCGCGGCCTCGTATGCCAGCAGCGCGGCGCGCGTGCGCCAGACCGGCCGCGTGCGCCACACGCGGTACTGCGGGTAGCGCGCCGAGCCCAGGTCCGTGACCTGCGCGTGCGCGGGCGCGGCGCTCGCATGCGTGCGCCCATGCGCGCACGCCGCCGGCGAGGGGTAGAACTGCCAGGGCTGCGGCGGCGGCGCCAGGTGTCCGAGGATCTGTATTGTGAGGCAGGTGCTTGGCGGTCCTTGTACGCACGCAGCGCGAACGCCCGCCTGCACCAACGCCCGACAGTCCTGTGTGCTGACTGTGGCGCACCTCAGTTTCGCAACACATGCAGCGCTTGTGCACGGTCTCCGATCATGCAAGCAGCAGGCGTTTTGGTGTTGGGGGAGGGGGGGATGCCTGCGCACCAGGAAGTGCGACAGGTCGTGGCCCTCGTGCAGGAAGAACAGGCGCTGCAGGCGGCGCGCTGCCCCGGCAGCCGCGGGCGCCAGGCGCACGCACGCGCCCGCCGTCCGCATCAGCTCCGCTCGCGCGCCGGCGCCCTGGCGCCGGCAATAAAACATGAGCAGTCTGTGGCTGCCCCGCCGTCACCTCCTGCATCAGGTCGCTTCTTCTCCTCAGGACCAGGCTCGCACGAGGGCCCTGAACGCTCTGTGGTGAGCGCGACATCCTGACCTTGAGCAGCTAGCGCAACATGCTGACAAACATGCACGACGCGCACGGCTCCGCGCTGCATCGCGCGCCACGCGCCCGCCGCTGAGCGGCGGCCGCGGCGCACCCGCAGGCCGCTGGCCGCGGGCAACTCGCCCGCGCGCAGCGCGCCAGCGACCCGTGCCAGCAGCTGAGCGCGCGAGTTGCCGCTCGCGCGCCCGGGCGGGTGCAGCTTGAGGCGCGCCGCCAGCGCGGCCAGCTCCGGCGCGGTCAGCACGTTGACGACCGCCTCCGCGTCTGCGCGCGCGCCCCGGCCAGCACGTCGGCCGGCCAGCATGCCGGCCATCAGTTCCCTGTAATAACGCCCTGACTCTGTGAAGCAGGCAGGAATCAGCCGCAGTGACCTTTGCTTGGCGGCGGGGCAGTCAGAGCCGTTGGTGCAGACATGCATGCATGCGCAGGTGTCCAAGGAAACTACACCACGAGGCGCCGACAGGGGGCCGGCGCGGCCCGCCGTGCAGCCCCGCCGCGCACCGGCGGGGCCCGCGCGCTCCAGCAGCGCCGCGAGGCCGGCGTCGGCCAGCGCGCGCGCGGCGGCGGCCGGCTCGGGCACCTCCGAGTACGCCAGCGCGCCCAGGCGGAACCAGGGGCCGCGGCGCGGGTGCAGGCGCAGGAACAGGCACTGCGCGGCCACCGGGAGCGCCTGCCGCGCCCGCGCGCGGCTGCGTCGGCCGGCACGGCGCTGGAGCTGCGCGCGCACGCGCGCTGGCTCCAAGAACCCGCGGACCTCACAGGAGAGAAGGGTCTGCAGTCACAACCAAACCTGATCCTGGCCTGTTCAGATGCATGAGGCGCAGCCAGCAAGCGAGTGACGTCACGCAAGAGGCTTCCGCGGCACGGTGCTTGCGGCGGGTTGAGCCAGCCAGACTGCTGGCCGCAGCACAGCCTGCGCCAGACCGCCCAGGCCTGTGCACGCCCGCGCCCCTGCTGCCACTTGCACAGCCACCGAAGGGAACAGGGTGCGCCCCGACCGGGCGCGCCTTGAAGCCCGCCACAAAGCCGGTCTCCTCGTCGGCCAGCAGGTGCGCGTCCGCGTCGCACACCGCGTCGCACAGCAGCAGGAAGTTGCCGCGCAGCACCTCGCCCGTGCCCGCGTTCGCGCGCGCGCCCGGGCCAGCCGCGTGCTCCGCCGCCGCCGCCGCCACGACCGCTAGCCCCGCGCGCAGCGCCGCGGCCGCGGCCGAGTCGCCCGCGGCCTTGCCCGTGCCGCACACCTGCGCCTTGCGCGCGTCAGCATGCATGCGCTGCCCATGCTGACAGTGTTACCGTGGCTCCTGATCGGCAGGCGCAACAAAGCGAACTTGAAGTAAGTGCAAAATTGGGGTGCCGTGACCAGGCATTCACACCTCTGGGCTGAGCCCCGCTGCGCAGGCATGCTACGCACGGAAAGGAGGGGCTGCAGGGCCCGCGCACGTGCAGCGTCAGCCGCAGCGGCGCAGCGCCGGAGGCGGGCGCCTCGGCTGTCACGCCGTTCGCGGCAACTAGGCCCTGCGCCAGCAGCGGCGCCAGCACGGCCGCGACCACCGCGGGCAGGTAGCCCAGCCCCGCGCCCGGGCCCGGGCCCCCGGCGCTCATAACCACAAGCGCGTTGGCGTCGCGCGGATTGCCCGGCTCCGGCTGGATGGCGAGCGGCTGGCCGGCCGGCGGCTGCTCCGCGAGCGGCGGGAACAGCCCGCGGCCGACCGCGTACGTGACAAAGTGCCCGGCGCACGCTCCGGCGTCCGCGGCCATGCCGCAGCCGCCCTTCGTGGCCGCGTCTGCCTCCACAGCCCCGGCGCTCGGCCGCAGCCCTGCGAGCATCCCGGCTTGCGCGGCGTCGGCGGGCGCCGCGACGCCGCCGCCGCCGCCTGGGCTGCCACGCCCGTCCGCAGGGCCCACCGCGGAGCTGGGCGCTGCGGCCGGGCTGGCAGGCGGCGCCGGCCCTTGCGCCGCACAACCCGCCTGGGCCGCCACGGCCGCTCCGTGTGGGGCCCGGCTGGCGGCGGCAAAGGCGCTGGCGGGCTCCTCCGCGCTGCGCCTGCGGCTAGCGGCGCCCTCGCCCGGGCCGGCCGCGCCGGGTCGCGCGTCTGCGCTCGGCGGCTGGGCAGGGCTCGCCGCGGGGCCGCCCAGGTTCCGGCGCTTGCGGGCGGAGCCCGCGCTGCCCGGCGCGGGCGCGGAGCGTGCAAAGCGCAGCAGGGTCGGCTGCGCCCGGCAGCGGCCGGCCTCGCTCCGCGCCAGGCAGCGCTCTGCGCGCCCGCCCAGGCGGGGGGTAAATGACGGCGCACTACTTCTGCTTGCGGGGCAAGCATGCGCGCGACGTGCAGCATCATCGTATACAGTGTCGTGTACAGCACTCTGTCAGGATTTGCACAGTGCTGCATGAGCAGTAGAGCTGCACATCCGACCCTCACTCAGCGCGGAGGAAGGACTTGCCGATGTGGCGGTCTGTGGAATCCGCATCGTCCAGCGGCACTGCCTGGCGGCAGATTGGGCAGTGCCCGGGCTCTAGGTCAGCAGCAGCGCCTTGCTGAAGCGCTTGGCGGGGCTCTGGCTCTGCCTCTGCTGCGACTGGGAGCGGCGCCGGCGCACTCGCCGCACGGAAGGAGCCATCGCCTGCTAGCGCTGGTGCCGTGCGGCGCAGGAAACCTTTTGGCCTGCCCAGCAGCTCCTGCAGCGAGGCCTGCCCGCGCAGCATGCGCGCCAGTGCGCCCGACTGCAGCTCGCAGCTCCAGGCTCATCCGACGGCACAGGTCTGGGCGCCCTACTATGCTGTAGATTGGCAGCTGTGGGGAGATAGATAGTGGCCATGTGCCGTACTACGGAAATGCAATATATTTTTTTGTGCTAGCTGAGCCTAATGGGCCGCCACCGAGACTCGCTACCGCTTCGACTTCGGCCCGACCCAAAGTTCCGACCGCGTCTACGACCTTGGAAAAGGCGCTGGGAGTGGGGAACGCCTGCCGCTGCCCGCTACCCGAGAGCCCTCGAAGCTATGGGCCTCACAGCCTGCTTCATCCAGGCACGCGAGCTGCCAGACAGCAGCCTACCCGAGGGCGATACGACAGCCTGTTCGAAAACACCTTGTGCTTCGCCTGGATTCACATTTGCCCACTGAAATAGCACTGGCATTGCCTTGCCTCGTACCACTTACGCAACCTCTGCCGTTGCTGCGCCAGTGTGGCCAAGCCCTTGCCCACGCCCACGCCACCGTCCAACCCAGCCACCCCTGTGGCAAGCCTGACCGCAGTCAGCCTCGTCCCCAGTCAGGAGTTGCGCTGGAAGACAGCGACCAAGCATGGAGGGTGCAGGCGAGATCTTTCTGCGTGCGCAGGTAGAGACGCAGCTGCAGGCAGCAGCAATGAGGCCGCCGCCCAGGCTGGCGAAGCCGCTGCCGCTGAGCTAGCAGGCATTTGGCTCAATAGGACCACCGTGGCAGCCAACGCAGCCACCCAGGCAGCCGCCCACGCCCAGGCAGCGGCCAACGCTGCTGTCCCAGCCGCAGCCCTGCTGCCCGCTCACCTGGTGGTTGCGCCTGAGTACTTTGACGGCGTGGGCGAGCCTGGCGTCCTCAAGACCTGCTCCCAGACGGACAGCGCAACCCTGCAGCTGGCCGCACAGCTGCCCTTGGGTCTGCACAAGGTCGCCTTCACGACCGCGTGCCTCAAGGGCACGGCGGTGAGCTGGTAGCCGCAGGCCCACGCAGCGCGCCAGCAGCCCTGGACGTCCACCAAGGTCAAGGCTCTCCTGTCGGCGAACTTTGGCATGCCGAACCAGAGGAAGGCCGCGCGCGACGGCCTCGCCCACCTGCAGCCGACCACCACTAGCGTCGTTCACACGAGCGACTCCGCGAGCACATCCCCGTCGCCACCGGCAACCACGAGGAGGACTACATCCACCGCTACGTCCACTGTCTGCACCTCAAGATACTCATGCGGAGATCATCGGCATGCAGGACCCTTCGACCTGCACTACGCCATGCGACGGCCCTCACCGCTGAGACCGTCGTCCGCCGCGCCGTCCGCACCAACCCGTACCGCGCGTCTGGCTCGACAACACTGCCATGCCCATTCGCGAGCTCATCTGTCTCGCTCCGCTGCCACTCTTGTCAACTCGCAGTCGCTCGGCAGGCCCAGCACCTGCATCCCAGAGCATGCGGATGTGGCGGGCGCCCAGCTCCATGGGCATGGCAGTGTTATTATAGATGATGCGGCAGTACGAGTTGGACCGGACGCCGCGGTCGGTGGTCTCGGCGGTGAGGGCCATGCGCATGGCGTCGTCCAGGGTCTGAGAGTCGAACATGCTGACGATCACCTCAATCTTGGGTGAGGGAGCCCGTGGACGTAGCGGTGGATGTAGTCTTCCTCGCCGTTGCCGGTCGCGACGGGAATGAGCTCTCGGAAGTCGTTCGTGTGGATGGCGCTCGTGGTGGTGGTCTGCTGCAGGGCGCACGCGGCCTTATTCTCGTTCGGCGTGCCAAAATGCGCCTGCAGGTTAGCCTTGAACTCGATGTACGTCCAGGGCTGCTGGCTCGCTGCGTCGGCCTGCTGCCACCAACGCGGCGGTGTGGGTTGGTGTGAACGGCGCAGTCGCAATGGACCCGGCGATGAGGGCCATGCGCATAGCATCGTCCAGGGTCTGCGGGTCCTGCATGCCGACGATATCCTCAATCGTGTGATGCAGACCGTGAATGTAGCGGTGCATAAAGTGCTTGCGGGCGCCCGGCCGCACAGGTGTCATGGCATCCCGCGCGCGAGCGGCATGCTCATTCGCGCCGTCGCGGGCTCAGAGGCGCCGCGTGGTGCGGGCGCCCAGCCAGGCAGGCTTTTACAGCTTGAGCTCAGGTCCCAAGACCAGTACTGGTGTTACCACCTACGAAGCAAAGTTCGGCATGTTTTGGCCATGCAGGCCCCTTGCATCTCATGTCATGTCCGGAAAAAAGTCTGGCATGTCTGGCCTCAAGGGCCTCTTTGTGCAAAAGCTCCTGCATGCCACGAGCTCTTCCTGCCGCCAGCTGACGTCTTAAGAGGCTGGACATGCATGGCCGCCAACAACATTTTCTAGGCTGCGGCTCCCCTGCCAGTACAGCTGCCCCATGACCTCAGCCATACATGCCATGTACATGTGCACACAGGCACACAAAGTGGGCCAGGAGACTGTACGAGGCTGCACGTTGTGCCATCCGATGTATGCATGATAGGTCAGCATATGGTACAGGTTTGAGAGGCTGGAGGGAAGCGGTGTGTTAAAAGTGCCACACCAAACTTGCTTTTTGCAGCTTTCATGTCACAGTGAGTGCATCTGGCAGGCATAAGTGCTGGCCAGGCCACCACCGACAGCCTGTTTGGCCAGCACCAAGCTCAGCCCGGCGCCCATGCGCCATGCCTGGAGGCCTGACGCACCTCGAGCCTCAGGTCACCAACCTGCGCAGGCCGGCAGATGTGGCTTCAACAAACTTTCTGTGGTTACCTATCTATTGCTCAGTTTAATCGTGAAGCAGTGATGCATGCCGTTTGACATGATAGAGCACCGAGCGCAACACGAGCAGGCATGTCATTTACCCTGGGCGGCCATGCAGAGTTTCTCGCACATGCCGCTGCAGCTCCACATGCAAGAATGCACGCTGGAGTGCAAGGCCATGCTCAGCATGGCCACAAGCCTAGCACTCCAGGCACCCAGCATTGCCCAAAATTGCCCCGTCTCTCCCGCACAGCGTCACGGCGTGCGCGCACCTGCGCCGCCCAGGGCGGGCCAGCGCTTGCCGCCGCGTCGAGTGCGGCCTCCGCTGCGGCGGCGATGCCGGCGTGCTCGTCCTTCAACAGGTCCACCAGGTAGCGCGGTGCCTGGCGGCAGGCTGCGTTTCCGCACGGGAGCGCTGCATGGGAGCACTGCTGCACCATCCCTACAGAAACCGCTGAAGGTGGCTGCTCCATGGCTGTCGCTGCGTGCAGGCGAGGCAGACAGGCTTGCCCCGTCCGTAGCTGTCTTGTGCCATTCCCAAGCCCATGTCCTCCTGCAGGATGGGACGCGAGACCTGCGTGGCCGCCAGCAGGGCCCGCAGCGGCTCATGCTGCAGGAGCGTGGCCAGCGACAGCACGGCCTGCAGCACGAACTCGTCGTCCGCGCGCCGCTCCACCAGCAGCGCCACCAGCGCCTCCCCCTGCCCGCCGCGCGCCGCGCTCAGCGCTGCCTCATGGCAGGCGCCGCGGGCTCAGGAAAGCTCCAGGAGGATCTGGATGAGCGCACAGCTGCGGCCCGCAGCTTCGCGTGCAGCCGTGTACGCGGTGCAGTCTGCCCATCCTGTGCGCATCAGCCGCCACCCGCTGAAGAGCGCAGCGCGGCAGATTGCACAACCACACCCGCTGCAGTGCCAGCACCATCGGCGCGGCAGCTCCACACGCATGCCCAAGCTCCCTGCCCCATCTGCTCGTCCCAAGCGCCTCGCATGACCTGCTCGAGCGGCGGCCCGCACCGCGCCAGCCTCCGATAGAAGGCACGCGGTGTCGGGCTGGCACAGCGCGCCGACGGCGATGACGGCCTCGAGCGCAATGTCGTCGTCAACGGCGCCCGGCGCGAGCGCAGCCGCCAGCCACGCTGGCAGCCCGGAGCGCGCCAGCGCCGGGTGCCAGGCCAGCGGCGGCAGCGCGGCGTGCGCAAGCGCGCGCAGCGCCTCCACGCGCACGTCCGCCTCGGTTGCCGGGTCCTGAGCGGCGCCGGCGGCTCTGAGGAACGCTATCTGCACCACTCGGGTGTTCGGCGATCGCTGAAGCGTGCGCAAACGCGTCTGCGAGCGCCTGACTGGCCTGCACTGCTGGCTGGCGCCTGGACAGGGGTAGCGCCCCTTCTCACCACATCCTGCATGCACGCCGCATGGATATATATAGCACGCATGCATGGCTCCAGCGTCACGGCAAGCAGAAGGTCAGTTGCCTTACGGAGCCGGCTCAGCTTACGCCGCATGCGGTGTACGCCTAGATGGGCCAGCGTGGTCTGCTGCCCCCTTGCTCCCTCCTTGCAAGGGCAACACTCATCGGCCATGCCACCAGGTGCAGACTGGCAGGGCGGCTACAGCGCGCCGTGAGCAGCCGTGCGAGCGCGTCCGCGGCCGGCGCAAAAGCCGCGGCCGCGTCGGCGGGCGCGGCGCGCTCGGCCAGGTTGCGCACAATGCGCAGCACGAGCGGGTCGCGCGCCGCCAGCGCCTTGCCCAGCAGCGCGCCCAGCGCGCCGCCGCCAGCCATGTCCTGCGCCGGGCATGAGCGCTCACCGCGTGCCGGCTTGCTCAGAGGTGGCAACTGGCTGGAGCAGGGCCGGCTGCCGGCCGCCGTGCCGTACGCCGGTTACACAGTGCGCTCAGCAGCTGGCTTGCTCACACCTGGGCGTTGGCGGGTGCAGGGACGGCCGCCGTGCATTGCACACGCTCGCGTGCTCACCCATGCTGCCCCATTACGACCGCCTAGGCGGTATCAGCAAGCATGCCTGTCACTATCTGAGGGAGAGCATGCACTGCAACGGCATGCATCTGTTGCTCCGAAAGCATGATGCGATCAACGTGCGGCTGCCCGCCATTTGAGGCATATGGGGTCACGAAGGAAGAGCAGGCCGCATGCGTGCTTGAGGCGCGCGCGCCGCGGCCAGCGCGTCATCGAGGGAAAGGTTGACCGCGAGCGCGGCGAGCTCTGGCGCGGCGCGCAGGTCGCCGGCTGCCAGCAGCAGCGCCGGCAGCGCGGCTGCGGCGCCGGGGCCGCCGGGCGGCGCGGCGCGGAACAGCGGGCGGTGCGCGCGCTCCATGGACAGGTGGTACAGCAGCCCCAGCGCACCCGTGCGGAGCGCCGGAGCATACAGCAGCGCCAGCGCCTGCCGGCGGCTCGGTTCACTTGTGTCAGAGGCTCGGACGTGGGTGGCTGGCACCCAGCGCAGGCCGGACAATGTGGATGCATCGAGTGGTGCATCCATGCCCGGACGATGTCGCGTATGTCTGCTCAGGCCTGGATGCAGGCATGCCGCGTCTGCTCTAGCTCAAGCTGCTCTAGCTCAAGCTGCTTGCAATGATTGTCCTCTGCTTGGAGTGTTAGCGCGAACACGCAGTGGTCCTGCCCACATGCAGTGCGGGCGTGGCAGCCCGCGCGGGAGCGAGCTCCGGCGGCGCACCCGCGGAATGGCGCCCAAGCGCGCCATGTCCGCGCGAGCACCCGCGTCGAACGACAGGTTGTGCAGCAGCCGCAGCGCCAGCCCCGCCAGCGCGCCCGGGCTCCAGCCTGCACCTCCGGCGCTGCCGCCGGCCTGCATGTCCCAGTCCCCGCCCTCCCACCCCTCGCCGCGAGCCTGCCCGCCCTCCCGCCTGCCGCCCGGCGCGGCTCTGCGCGGCGCCGCCTGCACGAGCTGCCCGGGCGCAGGCTCCGCCTCGGACCCTGCACCCTGCAGGGTACTCCAGGCGCCCACGCCCAGCAGGCTCACTGCGCGGGGGATCACGCCCGCCGCCTGCACGGCCGCGAGCCCCGCAGGCGTGGCGGACAGGCGCAGCAGCGTGCCGGCCGCGCTTGCCGCCAGGTGCGGCGCCGCGCTGTCCAGCAGCCGCGCCAGCGTGGTGACTGTCGCCTGCGCGCCCGCCGCGCAGGGCCTGGCGCGTGGGTCGTGTGCATGCCCTTGCACGGAATGAATGACCAGTTGCTTGTCAACACATCGTCCAACTCCCAGCGGCAGCGAAGCAAGCTCGTAAACCCAGATGAAAAGGAAAATCGCATCCACTGCGGCACTCCGTGCCGGCGGCCTCCATGCTGCATGCGCGCTTGTCATGCATGCACAGGACTGCGCAGGTGCCCCAGGCTCGCTGCGCCCTGGGCGTCCCACTTGCGCCTGCGCGCCGGCGCCGAGCTCGGGCGCCGCGCCCGCGGCCAGCAGGTTGCCCAGCAGCGCCACAGCCAGGCCCTGCAGCCGCTCACCCGCGCGCCCGGCGGCCAGCGCGCCGGCCTCCGCCGGCGCCAGCAAGGCGCGCCGCCGCGGGGCCGCCGACGCCGCGCGCGCCAGCAGCCCCGGCGACGGCGCCGACTCGTCCTGTGCGCAGGCCATGGCATCACCGTCAGCAGCCCGCGCTGCAACGAAACCTGGGGGGTGCAGTCGAGCGCGCATGTGGCTATCGAGCCGGCCACTTCTCGTGCTGGAAATTTACAGCGCCTGTGCTTTCGCAGCGCCAATCGGCATGGCGCCAAATCATGTGCTGTTTCAGGTACCGGAGACTACATGCGCATGATTGGAGGCGCTGCCTACTGCCGGCGCATGTGCGCGCCTGCTCGCGGTGGTCCGCCCGGCGCGCCTCGCGCACGAGCACGTCCAGGGCGAGCGCGCCGGCGCTCGCGCCCGCGAGCGCGGCGTGCGCCGCGTTGAACAGGCTCAGCACCGCCAGGGCGCCTGCGCGGGGCGGTGCAGGGTCACGCGCGAGGCGCAGAAGCGGGCGCTGCTATAAGCTGCCTCTTCTTCTTGCGTACCTTCAGGACGTTATGTGACCAACTTCATGTGATAATGCACATCGTCCGGCTGCAGTATTTTGGAGGTGACATGGGGGACAGAGCTGCCGGACTACAGCCTGCCGCACCTGTCGCCGCGAGACACAGGCGCGCGCTGCGGTGGCCGTCCTCGCGCAGGCAGCGCGCCAGCGCGGCCACCAGCGCGCCCTGCGCCAGCAGCGCCGGCAGCGCATCCGCGCTGCGGAACAGCGCCGCGGCGCGCTCCGCCGCCGCCGCGCGCGCCGCGAGCTCCCCGTCGTACAGGCCTTCCTGGGGCGCAGCCGACATGGTCTGGCTGCAGATGTGTCTCATGGGCTTTGGCATGCAGTGCAAGGGGTTCTGCTGACGAAACAGCTCTTGTCATGGGCGGACAACCGCAGGCTCACAGCTTGAAATCTCCTAGCATGTTTTCGGCTGCGTTTGGCTGTATATACAGTAGTGCGTGTAGATGCACAGGGTGCTATGACCGAGAGACAACAGAAACACAGACTTGTCAAACAGACAGCGGCTGCACTGCTCTGTCGCTCAGCAGCATAGTGCTGATGCATGTACGGAGCGTAAAGGGTGCTGGGCGCGTACTGTGATGGCATCCAGCTTACCCAGGTCGTCCAGAGAGCTCAGGCGCCTGCTGTCGCCCAGGTCCATGCTTGCTGCAGAGGTGGCTCTCTGCCAGGCGTCAAAAGCCGTAGCGGGCCGGGCCGGGGGCCCTGGGCGCAGCAGAGTGTAAGAGCAGGTGCATGCAGGCGGTAGGCGCAAAGGGGCACACGGTCTGCGATGGCACCATGCCTTTGGGCCGCAGCTCGAAGCTGTCATGCAGCTCCTGCGCTTGCAGCTCCCGCAAGAGCTCCTCCACCAGGCCCACCTGCAGCCACGATCGTCACACACATTTGCCGGTCCCTAGAATGAGCAATAGAAGCTAGTGCAGCACGCCCACTGCTCTTCCGTGTGGTGGACACCCTAACAGGAGAGTATGGAGCGCTTTGAGCGCACCCTGGAGGGGTGGATTAGGCGGCAACCTGCCACCAGGTCTCGCGCTAGCTCTGCAAAATCCGCAGTTGTGTAGAGGCCTGGCACCTCCAACCTGCCCGGCCTTGGTTCAGTGCTCTGTTCTTAGGTGAACAGGGATCCTGTCGATGTGCAGCTGTAATATATCGCTCCAGCCGCTGCAAAGCGCACCGTTTTGTACCTGGTGTGCGCTTCAGAACAGACCGCGCCCCGTCTGCTGCTGTGACAACATCTTGCACCTGCGTATGGCGCATGTACTCCTTGGCATAGGCATGCAGGAGCGCCGCTTTCCAAGAGCCCGCCGAAAGAACTGCACCTCGTAGTGCACAACAAGCGCTGGCCCACTGGCGTCTGCTTCTAAGTCTCCTGGGACTACCTGCGTATGCGCATGACCACGCTGAAACATTTGCAGTACAAGTAGTGCTGCACAAGGAAATAATTTCTTGTTTGCACCTTGCGCTTCACTTGGCCGGCCATATGCTACTGAATAGAAAGGAGACGGTCCTGATGTTCAGGAGGCCATAACTCCGCCCCGAGAGGGCTTCAGAAGCAGGGTCATGCAACCCTGCATGCCTTTTTCCCCCTCATAGAAGTGCGCTCTGACGCAAGAGCTGATGTCGCACTACATGCTGGCTGAGCTGCTTAGATGTTGTAACAAGGTCCTGAAAACTTTCCCTATCTAAACGTCCGAGTGCAGATTGTGTTCAGCAGCCTGACCTATACATATACAAAGTGAATGCCAACAGTTGTGGATGAGCAATTTTCTCTTGTGCAACACGCACACTGACCTCAATGCTTCCAAGACAATCTCAAGGCAGTCCGCTCCAGGTCGTCGCCTACCACGCAGCCACATCGTCCCCGGCCGCCTCCAGGCACAGCGTCGCATGCGCCGCCCTGGCAGGCGGCCCCGTCGGGTTCATTACCAGCACGTGGGCCGGCGTGCGCCTGTCCTGCGTGCCTCCACGCAGGGCCAGCAGCGGCGCCGCCTGGCACACCGCGACCGCGCCGCGCGAGGCGGGCGCGCCGCGCGGGACCTCAGACGTCACAAATCCTATCACAGGCCCTAAGCAGACAGCCGCGCGGCCCGGGGCCTGGCCGCTGACGTCCGGGACGCTCGCACCACTCCGGCCTGCGGCATGTATCACCCCGGCAGCTGTTGGCGTGGCAGGCGGCAGCTCGCCCTCAAGGGCGGAGGCAGGAGCTAGGAGCTGCGCGCCGGCGGCGGCCTCAGCATGCACGGCGGCGCCCGCGCGCGCGACCCCGCGCCCGGCCATGCGCAGCATCACGCGCACACAGCAGCGCAGGTCGGCGCACGCGGCCGACTCCGGGCTGTGTCCGGCCAGCGCCGGCGCCTGCCACGCGGCCGCGCCCGCTGGCCGCGCGCGGGCTGAGCCCCACCTGGGCCCTGCTGGGGCCGCCGAGGCTGCGGGAGCAGACCCCCCCGCGGCACCCCCGACAGCTGGCCCGCCGCGCTGCGGCGCGAGCGCGGCAGCAAGCACGCCGGGCGAGCGCGCCACATACCAGCCGGCTGGCAGGAGGCCCCGGGAGGCGCTGCGGTGGCCGTCTGCGGCTGGCACGCGCGCGGGCTCCGCATGGCCCGGCACAGCGGCCGCGGCGGCGGGCCTCGCTGCGCTGTCATGCGGCGCCCGCTGCGGCGCGAGCGCGCCCGCCGCGGCGCCAGGCCCGGCGGGCAGACCCACGTCGATGTCCATGGGGCCTGCGCCCGCCGCCAGCGTGCCCGGCGCCGCGTCCGCGCTGGCAGCCTTTGCGCCGTCCGCATCTGCCGCGCCAACGCCGTCGCGGTCCGCGAGCGCGGCCGCGGTGGCGGCTGCGGGGCCCGATGCGCCCTGCGGCGCGCCTGCCCACGCGCCGGCATTAGCGGGCAAGGCCCGCTGGAAGCCCGCGCGGGCACTCCAGGGCGCTCTGCACGCCTGCGCCCGCCGCCCCGGCGGCCGCGCACGGGCGGCCGCCCAGGCCTCCGCCGCGCCGCGCGCGGCTGCGGCGGCAGCCGCGGGCGTGTCCGGGCAGTCGTCGGGGAACGCTGCGGCGCCCTGAGCCAGCGCCGTCCACCGCCACCTGCGTGCGCGGCGAGCTTGGGATACCCCGCCTCTTGTAACACTCTTACACGCTGTGCGCAGCTGACAGGCAGGCGACAGGAAGCGTGCAGGGCTGGCGCGCATGCGACTCCTGCGAGGTGCAGCGCGCGGCAGGAACCAGGCGTGCTGCCACGCCGGCTGGGGCGCACTCGCGCAGGCCGGCGGCGCGCGCGCCCGCGAACACGAGCGCGCGCCAGACAGGCCCCACGCAGCCGGCCGGCACCAGCAGCGCCCAGGCGGGCGCAGCGGCGGCGTCGGCGGGCGCCCGGCGCACGGCAACGAGCGGCACGTGCACTGCGCCGCTTTTGGCGCCCTCCTGCAGCGCAGAGCACAGCGGCTGGCAAGCATCCTGCACACCGGCCTGCGATGGCCAGGAAGGAGGCGACATGAACACGCCGCCACGCCATGCGGCACCTGTGCACGTGCATTCACAGTGGTGCTGCCAGCGGCGCAGCCTCCCGAGGTTGGCTGTTTCCTGGCCGCGTCTGTCTTCGGGTGCACACAAGCAAACGTGCCTGCCCAGCTGGCCCGGCCTTAGCCCACGGTGCATGCGCCCGGCCGCCCGGCCTACACGCATGCGGGCCGCACCGCGCTTGCGGCCGGCGCCGGGCCCTCCAGGTGCAGGGCGGCCAGGCGGGCGCGGCAGCGCATGCCGCTCACAACCGCCTCGGGCGGCAGCGGGGACGGCGGGCGCTCCGCCCACAGCTTGCTCGCCGCTGGCGGGGCCGTGCGCAGCTGCCGGACCAGGCGCCCGGCCTCCGAGAGCTCCCGCTCTGTGCGCGCGCGGCGGCCGGGGCCGCCTCACAGCCGTGACGACCAGAGGGCTGCAGCCGCGACGTCCAGAGGGCTGTAAACCCTGACTTTGGCTGAATCCGACGCATGCCGTGTCCCGGCCACAGCAGGTCATTGCTGAAGAGAGGCGCATCATGGCATGTGAGCGCCTCAGACGTCCCCAGGACCTGCCCACAAGCCTGCGTCCCGGTCACAGAGGCAGTGCACTGGAAGCATACAGGCGCCATGCAGGACTCCGCAGGGCTCAGAGGCAGCGCGCTGCACAGCCTTTTGGCAGCCAAGCCCCGCACCATAGGTAGGCAGCGCGCCGTGCGCTCCTAACGCTCGGCGGCCGCGCGTGCGCCGGCCGGCGCCCGGCCCGTCGACAGGCGCGCCCGCCAGAGGCGCCGCGCGCGTCGTGTCGCGCTCGGGCGAGCTGTGCGCTGCCAGCGCATCCGCGCCCGCGACGGGCTGGACGAGCCGCGGGTCGCACAGTCGCAGGGCCAGCGTGGCACCGCTGGGCAGCGCCTCGCCCACCGCGCCGCCTGCAGGCGGACCGCGCGGCGCAGACAGCCGTGAGGAGCCTGGCATCTGTCCGGGGGCACGAGTCGCGCACACCCGGGTCTTGCTGCTATGCACACATGGGGCATGTCGTGATGCGCAGCTAGGCGAGCGACAAGCATGTCCCCGCACGGACGGCCTGTCGCCGCTCCGCGTGATGCGGGGTCATGGCCACCACAGCACCAGCACAGCCTGCACAAGCGCGTGTGTGCTATCCTGCACAGCCCTGTGCAGGATAGACGCTGACTCAGACGACACGAAAACCTGAAGCGCAAGTGCACTTCCTAGCATTGCTGCTGACCTGACGGCAGCTCGGTGCTTGGGCAGTCACGGGCCCCGCAGCATGCAGTGCTGCCGCAAGCGCACGCGCGCACCCGTGCTGCGCATGAGCGCCCAGAGCGCTCGCGCTACGCCGCCCGCGTCCTCGGGGCCGCTGGCCCGGGGCGCCTCCTGCGGCGCCTGGTGTCCCAGCGCTGCCGCAATGATGCGGTCGCTGCCAGAGCCTGCCAGCTCCAGCCGCCTCAGGCCGTCCCTGCGGCCGCATGCAGTTGTGCCCAGGTGCGCCCGAACATGTCTCGTCTCAGCAGGACCGACCACTTGAAAGGCTTGCCACAAGGCCACAAAGGCCGCCAGAGCCCGGCAGAGCTGCACTTCACTGCAGCACAGGGCTGGTACAGGTGCAAGTTTGCTGGTTTGCACCATCCATAAGCAGAGAAGGGGGCCAAGTCAAACTGCTCATCTGTGCCGCACGGCACGGCAGGCACACGCTTGCCCACGACCAGCGCTCCGGAACAGCAGTGAGGCCCTGGTCATAGGCAGCAGCACACGGAGAGCATGCTCGCCTGGTGAGCAGCTTCCTGCGCCCAACGGTGTTGCCGCACCGGGGCACCACGCTCACGCCGCACTCGGCGCATGCGTGCTGCAGAGCCGCCAGAGCGTCCTCGAAAGCCGCCGGGTGCAGCCACAGCCAGAGCCGCCTGTCGACAGGCGCGCGCCCGCCACGCGCAGCCTCGCGGCCGCTGCCCGCCGAGCCCGCGCCGTCAGGAGCAGGCTCCGCGCGCGCGCTCTCTATGCCCTCTCCAGGCGTTGCCACGGGTGCAGCCGGCGCTGGCGCAGGCGCGGCAGCGGGCAGCGCGGCAGCTTGCGCGTGCACCCCTGGCCGCGCCGCCCTCGCGGCGCACGCAGCAGGCTGTGCAGCGGCAGCGGCAGGCGCGAGGTCAAACAGCGCGCGCGCCGGACACAGCGCGCCCCGGGGGTGCTCGCCCGGCCGGTGCAGCATGAGGCTCAGCTCCGCCAGGCCCGCGGCGGCCG
>JAABUY010002894.1_pt1 | contig 19635 bp, 19 predicted proteins | sample 5560271 | NCBI WGS metagenome assembly JAABUY01 (sample SAMN10711886, study PRJNA513374) | rock metagenome | isolation source: Antarctica rocks | place: Antarctica: Victoria Land, University Valley
TACCGCAGCCTGATCGTCAGCCCGAGTCCCACCGGACGCCGACCGGCGCCAGCCCTGCGATCCCCCGTATCACCGGCGATTGAGCGGCCATGGCGTCAAGCCGCCTGAGTTAGATAGATACCCCCCTCACGTAATTTCTGGTACGGGTAATGTTCTTGACATGAGAGTCGTGTTCATCCACGGACCGTCGGCTCAGCGGGTGATGGCGCCGAGCCAGAGCCCATCAGGGGTCAATTCGGTTTTGCCAAGGGATTTGCGCTTTGCCAAGGGATTGTGCGCAACGGAAGCCGCGATATCCAAGTCGCGGCTTCCGGCACGCCGGCCCTCCAACCGGCTGAGCTGTCGCCCACGCGGGCGAGAGCGGGTGAAGGGCCCTCCGCCTCGCCCGTTGTAGGGTCGGCTCGGCGTTCGTGGAGGCCTGGTGCCTATGCCGTGCCGTCCGTCGCGCCCGTCTGATCTGCGAGATCCCGATTCTCGGGCACGAACTTGCTCGCGATGAATGTCGCGCCTTGAGGGTCGGTGATCACGGTCATCCTGACCCAGGGGGCATCGAACGGCGCGACGATCACCTTGCCGCCCAGCTCGGTTGCCTTCGCGGCCGTGGCGTCGGCATCGTCGACTCCGAAGGTCACCTCCCAGTGTGCCGCGACGTCCGGCTGGTCGTCCGGGATCGGGTCGATGCTCGCCACGACGTCCTCGAAGCCCGCCGGAGCGCCCCCCTCGGCCATCTGCTTGCGAAGGTCGGGATTGGTCTGCTCTAGGTGATCGCCGTAGCCAGGCAACGTCCACATCCCAGGGCCGCCGTCCAGCGTCAGCGTCTGCCAGCCGAACACCGAGCCGTAGAAGGACTTCGCGGCTTCCACGTTTGCGGGTGTTGAGGCCGTTGAAGTTCAAGGAACCCGCCTCGTTGACGATCCGCGCGCCCTTGTGCTGCTTCGCTTGCCAGACGCAAAACGCCGCGCCCTCGGGATCCGCGAATACCGCCATCCGCCCCGCGTCCATGACATCGAACGGGTCCATCAGTGCCCTGCCGCCCGCGTCGAGGACCTGGGTAGCGGTCTGGTCCACGCACTGGACCCAGACGTAGGGTTCCACCTGGCCATCGGTGGTGCGCCCTCGGGGATCGACCCGACCGCGGCGACGTCGCCGCCGCGAAGCCGCGCGATGAAGTACTTGCCCTTCGACTCCGGCGGCATCACGTCCTCGAACTCCCAGCCGAAAAGGCCGCTGTAGAAGTCGACCGCGGCCTCGGGATCTGACTGGCTGGTGTCGATCCAGCACGGTACGCCGGGAATGTATCCGTCACGCTCAGGCATTGCTGCTCCTTCCGTCGTTTCTCGATCACCGCACCCTACGACCTGTTTAGGTCGCAATCCGTCCTCAATTTCGGAGGAGCTGAGATCGACATGACGGACACCTCGGGCCGGCTTCCGGCGCTTCTCTCTCGAGATCGCGAGCCGCGTTCCCGCTCACTGGGGCACGATCCACCCGCTCGACGCGCACACCTGCGAGTACCGCACCGGCGACGACGACCTCGGGTGGCTGGCGCTGCGCGTCGCGATGCTCGGCGTCGACTTCGAGGTGCACGAGCCGCTTGAGCTGGTCGACCATCTGCGGGCGCTGGCCGAACGGCTCGAGCGCGCCACTGGCCGGGAGCCGGTGAGCCGCTAGCGACACATGCGGGCTGAATCCCGCCACCGAGGACCGTCATCATCGGCTGCCGGCTCCGTGTCCAGTCCAACCGCGCCGCCGGTCTCCCTGAAGGTCCCCTTCGCCAGGGACCCGAGCGCGCTGGAATCGAATCTGACATGCCCGCCGCAAACAGAGGCTCAGCGTCGGAGTTGGCGCCGCGGAGACGCTCGCATTCGCAGGACGAGCAGCAGCGTTGATCGCTCCGAACCATACGAGCTCGGCACTGCCCGAGTGAGGGCCTCACGAACGCTATGAAACGGTAGTGCAGCGACAGCAATCAACCGCCAGGCTCGAGCTGGCCGAGCGGCGGTCGAAGCTGCGCCGAGGGCTCGACCGGGCTGGGACCGGGCCATGCGGGCGGGGGAGGGGTAGTACACGCGTCCGCAAGTTCTGCGGGTCTCGGCCGCTGTCTGGCCGCGCCTGGCGCCACCGGGTGTCCGCCCCCGTGCTACCAGCAGGAGGCCGCCCCCCGGCGTCGCCAGCCACGCCTAGCCGACGACCGATTCCCCGCATAAGTTCCGGCGCGCGCAGTAGGCGCTGGCGGCGATTGTGCTACTTTCCGACGCACAATGGCTGAGCCGGTCGGCGTGCGCGAGCTGCGCCAGAACCTCAGCAAGTACCTCGATCGCGTCAAGGCGGGCGAGGACCTGGTCGTCACCGAGCACGGACGCGAGGTGGCGCGTCTCGTCCCGATCGGCGCCGAAGCGTACGCCGAGCTTGCCGCCCGCTTTGGCGCGAGCGTGCCGGTCGAGTCGCTGGAGGCGATCGCTGCTCGCTTGTCAGCGCCGGGTGCGCCGGCCGGCACGGCTGACGCCTATCTGGCCGACGCCCGCTCAGAGCGCGTCGACTGACGGGTGGCGACCGTCTATGTCGACACGGGTGCGCTCGGGCGCCTCCTGCTCGGCGAGCCCGACGCACCCGCGATTCTGCGCGACATCGGCCCGTTCGAGCAGCGCGTCGCCAGCCGCCTGGTGCGCGTCGAGCTGCGCCGCCTGGCGCTCCGGAAGAACCTCCTGGCGGATGCGGACCACCTTCTGACCGGGATCGCCCTTCTGCCCGTTGATGGAAGCCTGCTGGCCGTGGCCGAGACGCTTGCGCCACCCAGCGTCGGGACGCTCGCTGCCATCCATCTCGCCACCGCCCTGCGGTTGGCCAGCGCCGGGCGGCTGGACACGCTGATGACCTACGACTCGCGGCTCGCCAGCGGGGCGCGACATCACGGTCTCAGCGTCCGGTCCCCAGCCTGATTGGCAAGCTCGCTGCTCGCGATCGTCCAAAGCGTGGGACGGGGGGCGAGCACAAGATCGTTGCCGGCCGTTCCGTCCGACATGCGAACTAGTGTTCGTGTCATGGAGCGGGAGAACCTAGGGACCGACAAGCACGCCGCCCGCGGTGCGCTGGACCGTAGCCTGCTCGCCGCGCTGGTCGCTCACGACCTCACCGTACGCCAGATCGCCGAACGCGTGGATCGCAGCCCCACGACCGTACGCCACTGGCTGAAGATGCACGGACTGGCGACAAGCCGGCGAGCGCGGCGGCGGGTTGATCCCAACGCGCCAGCTCGGATGGCCGGCGTCTGCCCGAGGCACGGCGACGTCGAATTCGTTCGCGAAGCGTCAGGTCGGAGTCATCGCTGCGTCGTCTGCCGCGTCGAGCACGTGTCAGCGGCCCGCCGACGCCGCAAGCGCCTGCTGGTCGAAGAAGCTGGGGGAGCCTGCGTCCTGTGCGGCTATTCACGCTGCGTCGCCGCCCTTCACTTCCACCATCTCGATCCGACGGACAAGCGATTTGGCTTCGGCAATCGGGGCCTGGCGCGATCCGTCACGGCGATGAGACAGGAGGCTGAGAAGTGCGTGCTCCTGTGCTCTAATTGCCACGCCGAAGTGGAGCATGGGGTGACCGTCCTCCATCACACCACAATCCGGGGTGGCCGACAGGCAAGGCGACGCACTGTTAATGCGTATCATGTGGGTTCGAATCCCACCCCCGGAGCTGAGCATCCAGGCGCCGTCACCGCGCACGAGGTCACCGAGCAGTAGCGTGCGACCCAGCAGCTCCCCCCGCCGCCGCCTCCACCAGCGCCGCGGCGCGCTCGGCCGGCCGGTGCGCCGCCGCCCACCGAGCCATCTCGCCCGCCCGGGCCGCCAGGCGCGGGTCGCCCAGTGCCTGGCGCACGGCCAGGCGCAACGTTCTCGGTCCGAGCAGCCGCCACGGCAGCCGAGCCCCCGCTCCGGACCACGCGGCGCGCGCGGCGTTCTCGTTCATGTCGCCCGCGGCGGGCACCACGACGACCGGGCAGCCGCAGGTCAGCGCGCGGGCCATCGTCCCGTGGCCCCCGTGGCACACCACGAGGTCGCAGCGGGGCATGGTCTGCGCGTAGGACAGCCAGTCGACGAGGCGCACGTTGTCGGCCACGGCCAGCGGGGCCGGCGGCGGCCGGCGGTTCAGCGCGGCGATCACCCGCACCGGCTCGCCGGCCAGCCCGGTCACCGCGGTCCGCAGCAGCCGGTGGGTGGGATCCTGGGAAGTCGAGGGGGCGATGAGCACGACGGGCCCCTCGCCCGGCGGCGGCGAGACCGCGGAGGCCGGGGGCTCCCAGCCCAGCGGCCCCACGACGTGCACCGCCTCGGGCCACTCCCGCGGGTACTCGAGCTGGGGGAGGGTGGCGACCAGCGCCAGCCGACGGCTGATGCCCGCGTGCAGGTGCGCCACGGGCCCCAGCCCCAGGCGCCTACGCGTCTCGTTGAGCTCGGCACGACCGCGCCGGTAGCCGCCCTCGGCCCGCTGGTGCACGCCGTTCCACACGGCCCGGCCCACCGCCGTCCGGGGCAGCCGCGCGCCCAGCGAGTAGGGCGGTGCTCCCGGCGCCTCGGGGGGGAACACGTGGGGCACCAACGTCGCCACCTCGACCCCCTCGGCTTCCGCGGCCAGGGCGGGGGCGAGGGTGAGGATGTCGGCCACGGCGAGGTCGGGGCGCAGCTCGCGCACCAGCGGTCGCATCTGCGCCGCGGCGCGTACCACGGTCTGGTAGGGCTGCAGCGGGCGCTCGGCGGTCGGGAACACGCGGTACTCGGGCGCGGGGGCAAAGGCCATGCCGCCGGTCTGGATGGCCTCCTGCCAGCGCATCCAGCTCTGCAGGGTCACCTCATGACCGCGCGCGGCCAGGGCGCGGCCCAGCTCGATCATGGGAAAGGCGTGGCCCGGGTCGCCGAAGGCGCCGAGGAGCAGGCGCAGCGGCCGGTCTGACATCTCCGAGCCCGGCGCCGCCCGGGCGGCGACGTCTCGCGCCCCGCCGTCCCCGCCGGCGCCCGTCCGGGCGCTCAGGCGGCCAGCTCCGCGAGCTGGCGCAGCTGCTCCAGCCGGCCCTGCGCGTCCCACGCCATCGGGGTCACCCCGAGCGTCCCCACCCCGGCCTCGCGGTAGACCGCCAGGCGCTCGCGGATCCGGTCGGCCGGCCCGACGAGGGCCACCGCATCGATCAGCTCGGTCGGCAACGCGGCGGCCGCCTCCTTCTTCTTGCCCTCCAAATACAGGTCCTGGACCTCCTGGGCGGCCTCTTGAAAGCCATACCGGCAGACCAGGGCGTTGTAGAAGTTGCGCTCGCGCGAACCCATCCCGCCCACGTACAGCGCGATGAACGGCCGCATCGAGTCGCGTCCCGCATCGAGGTCGTCGGTGATGTTCAGCGACACCGTCGGAGCGACGTCGAAGCCGTCCAGCGAACGCCCCGACCGCGCCGCGCCCTCCTCCAGCAGGGGCCGGAGCTCGGCAACGTGCTCGGGTGAGAACAGGGTGGGGATCCACCCGTCGGCGATCTCCCCGGCGAGCTGAGTGTTCTTCGGCCCGATGGCGGCCAGGTAGACGGGGATGCGCTCCTGCACCGGGGCGATGGTCAGCTTCAGCGCCTTGCCCGGGCCGTCGGGCAGCGGAAGCTCGAGCGTCTCGCCGTGGAACTCCAGCCGTTCCCGCGCCAGGGCCTTGCGCACGACGGTGATGTACTCCCGCGTGCGCTGGAGCTGGTGGGCGAAGCGCTGCCCATGCCAGCCCTCGGCCACCTGGGGCCCCGAGGAGCCGATGCCCAGCAGCATGCGTCCCCCCGAGAGCTGATCCAGCGTGGCCGCGGTCATGGCCGTCATCGCCGGCGAGCGGGCCGGCATCTGAAAGATGGCCGAGCCGAGCTTGATGCGCGACGTCCCCGCGGCCAGCCAGCCCAGCACGGTGGCCGCATCTGACCCGTAGGCCTCGGCCGCCCAGACTGAGTCATACCCCAGCCGCTCGGCCTCCTGGACCAGGGCGAGCTGGTCCTCGGAGGTGAGGCCCAGGCCCCAGTAGCCGATGTGCAAGCCAAGTTTCATTCTGCAAGACGCCTTTCGCCGGGTAGGAGAAACCTTGCCGTCGACGACGGACGTCCGTAGCATCGACGACCGGCGACGCGGGAGCCGCCACCGGCACCCCGTGCAGGCCGCACCATATGCCAAGACGCCGAGCCTCCACCCACGAGCTGCGCAGCGCCATCGACTGCCTTCCCCGCCCCACGCGCGAGGCGATGCTGGCCGGGGTCGCGGCCAACGACATCATCGTCGGGGCCTACGTGGACCGCCGCGGGGGCATCTGCCCGATGCTCGCCGCCCACCGGCACGGGTCGCGCATCGACTTTCTGCCGTTCTCGCGGGCGTGGGACCGGTTCACCCAGGCCAAGCGTGCGCGTCGGGCCACCCAGCGCGAGTTGCGCGTCCTGACCGCCCACCTCCAGTCCAGCCTGCTGGCCGACGAGGACGCCGACGTCGACCTGCGGGGCGCGATCGTCGAGCATCGGGCCCTGCGCGCCCGGACCGCCGCCGAGCGGGCGATGCCGGCGCCGCGGCTCGGACGCCGGCCTCGGCGCGCCGACGTCGCCGAGGCCCCGCCCGCGGCGCCGCGGCCCGCGCGCCGGACCGGACCGAGCGACGTCGGCGAGCGCTTGCGCCCCGGCGACCCCGACCGCACGGCCGAGCTGGGTCACCGCCCCGGCTGGAGCTGGCTGCGCCCCTTCGGCCGGGTGGAGGAGCTGGATCGGGCTGTGGCCGCGGCCGCGGTTGCGGTTGCGCAGGGGCCGGGCGGGGGCGACCCGGCCGAGCGCGACCCGGCCGGCCTCGTCTAGCGCCCGCACCGGCGGGGCCGGGTTTCGCTGCCGGCTGCTCGTCAAGCTTGCCTGATCCCTCCTGCGGGGCCATCACGGGCTCATCCCTCGCGACGCGCATAATGCATGTGCGGCACATGCGTTACAGTGGCACGCATGGCGAAGATGATCCAGCTGCGCAACGTGCCCGATGACGTCCACCGCATCTTCAAGGTCCGCGCCGCGCAGGCCGGGATGTCTCTCTCGGACTACATCAAGCGCGACCTGGAGGCATCGGCGACCCATCCCACTTTGGAGGAGATCGACGCCCGCGTGCGGTCGCGGAGCCCGTCGAAGCTGGCGACCGCGGCGGTCCTGTCGACCCTGCGCGATCTCCGCGAAGGCTGATGCCCGTCGTCGACGCCTCGGTCCTGGTCGCGTACCTGGCGCGAGGTGAGCATTTCGAGCAGGCGAGGGCCTGCCTGTTGGCGCGGGCCGAGCCGCTGTGGGCCCCGCACCTCGTCGACGCCGAGGTCGGGCACGTCCTGCGCCGCGCGGTCGGTAGGGGCGAGCTCGGCGCCTCGGCAGGGCGGGCGGCCCTCGGCGATCTGTCCGAGCTCCCCCTGACGCGCGCGGGCCACGGTGGGATGCTGGAGCGGGCGTGGGCGCTGCGGCGCAACCTCAGCTTCTACGACGCGCTCTACGTCGCTCTCGCCGAGCGCCTCCACCTGCCGCTGGCCACGCTCGACGCCCGCTTGGCGCGCGCCGCGGGCCGTCGGGCAAGGATCGATCTCATCGCCTGAGCCTCGACCGACAGGTCCCTACATCGCCTCGCCCGGGCGCTGGAAGATCACCTCGGGGATCACGCAGGCGGGGGAGAGGCGCAGGAGCATGCGCACGGTCTCGGCGATGTCCTCGGGACGGATCATCTCCTCAGCAGCCACGCTGCCCTTCACGAAGTCGGTCATCGCCGTGTCGACGAAGGCGGGACACAGCGCGGTGGACTTGACCCCGTCGGCGGCGAGCTCCTTGTTCATGGCCTGGGTGTAGCCGACCACGCCGAACTTGGTGGCCGAGTAGACGGCCAGCCACGCCTGTCCGCTCTTGCCCGCCACCGATGCCGTGTTGACCACCAGGGCGTTGCGGTGCTCGGCGCCGGCCGCCTTGAGCATCTCGACGCAGTCGCGGTAGAACAGCACGATCGACCGCAGGTTGACGTCGAGCTGCATGTCGAGCTTCTTGGTCTGGGTCTCGCCCACGGGTGCGCCGATCCCGACACCGGCGTTGTTGACCAGCACGTCGAGGCGTCCGAAGCGCTCGCGGTGGGCGGCCACCACGCGGGCGATGTCCTCCTCGGAGGCCATGTTCCCGGCCACCACTTCGATCTTCGCGCCGGTCTGCTCGGCCAGCTCGGCGGCGGCCTGCTCGAGCTTCTCGGGACGGCGGGCGGTCACCGTGAGGCCGTGGCCCTCCTGGCCGAGCATGCGGGCGATGGCCAGCCCGATCCCGCTGGAGGCTCCGGTGACGATGGCGGCGCGGTCGGGCACGGGCGGCTCCTGAGATCGGGGTGAAGAGAGAGGAGAACTCTCGGCGTGGACCCGGCGGCGTCAGGCCCGCCGGCGCCGGGCGCGGTATCCAATCACGCCGGACGTCCGGGGTGCGGGGGTCAGCGCCACCGGCCTTGCACCGGCGGAGGTGAGATCAGGCGCCAGCCGAGAAACCGGCGCCCGCCCCGCGGCGGATTGGGGGGCGAAGATGGGCTCGACCTGGATGCCAGCCAGGGCCATCTCGCCGACGGTGACGGCCGGGTGGGGAACGCCGGCCCGTCTCAGGTCGACCACGCCGAGGGGCTCGTCGGCCTCGCGCAGCGCCTCCAGAGCGCGTCGATGGTCAGGGCTCGTGGGCGCGGCGATCGAGGCGCGGGCAGGCGCGATGGCACTGCCGCGGAAGAACCGGCGCCGGGACCTCACGATTGGATACGACGTGTCGCCTGCTGGGAGGTTGGCCACACACGGCTTGGATGGATCACCGACCAACCTCTCGGATGTCCGTGGGTTGTTGTCGGCGTGAGGACGCTGCCCCATACTTCGGCTGATGGAAGCGACGGCACCTGGTCTGGTCCACCGAGCACTGCCGAGCTGGGCTCCGGGGCGCAGGCCGGACACCGTCCTGGCCTATTTCGCAATCCGCGGGGATCAGCGGGCCTTCGCCGCGCTCTTCGATCGCCACCATCGGGATCTGCTGAGCTTCTGCCGACATCTGCTCGGCAACCGGGAGGATGCCGAAGACGCCGTTCAGCAGACCTTCGTGCAGGCCTGGGCGGCGCTGAAGCGGGGCACCAGTCCGCCGGCGCCTCGCCCGTGGCTGTTCGTGATCGCCCGCAACCTCTGTCTGGACGTCCTGCGCAGCCGCCGTCCCTCGCGCGTGCTGCTCGACGAGGACGCGCGCCTCGCCGGGGTGGCCGAGCAGGCTCAGGTCCGCGATGACCTGCGGTCGCTGCTGCTTGACGTCGAGCGCCTGCCCGAACGTCAACGCAGCGCTCTGCTGCTCGGCGAGATCGGTGGTCTCTCCCACCAGGAGATCGCCGAGGTGCTCGTCTGTCGGCCTGTGCAGGTTCGCGCCCTGGTCTTCCAGGCGCGGGAGGCGTTGATGCATGAGCGGGAGGCCCGCGAGGCCGATTGCGGACAGATCCGCGCGGAGCTGGCCAACCTGCGGGGCGGGGCCCTGCTTCGGGGCCGCCTGCGCCGCCACGTACGGGGATGCGACGGCTGCCGGGCCTTCGGCGCCGAGGTGCGCGCCCAACGGCGTCAGCTCGCCGTGGTGTTGCCGATCGCCTCTAGCGCTGGACTGCGCGAGCACACCCTCGGCGCGGTTTTCGGCGGGACCGCCGGGGGTGCCGGCGGGGCGGTCGGCGGCGGACCGGGCGCCGTGGGAAGTCTGCTCGCCAAGGTGGGGGCGGCCAAGGCGACGCTGGCGATCGGCGCCGCCGTGGGCACCGTTGCCCTGGGGGTCGGCGTCGGGGGGGTGCTGCACCGCGGTCCCGGCACCCAGCGCGGTGAGGGCATGCCCCGGGTCACCAGGTCGGTTCGCGTCGGCGTTGGCGTCGGCGCCCGCGGTCCCGCGTCGGCGGGTGGCCTACCGGGCACGACGCCCTCCGCGTCGGGACGCTTGCCGACGGCGACACCGGGCCGGGACGGAGACGCTCGGACCCCGGCCACCGGCGGCAGTCCGGGCCGGCCGCAGACCGGGGCCAGCGCCGCGGGCGGTTCCCCGTCTCCCTCCACGGCCGCCGGAGGGCGCGACGTGCACGGTCGCCAGGGCGCGAACTCGCGGTCGAGCTCGGGGACGATCCATCGCTCGGCCGCGCCCGGCCAGGTCCAGCACGCGGCGCGGGGGGGCGGCTCGGAGGCTGGCCGGGGACCGAGCGCCCATCACAGCCCGCCGCGTCGCGCTCAGGCTGGCGGCCCGTCAGCGCCCCCGGCCAGGGCCGACGCCCCGCCGCGGGGCACGGGGACACCGGCGTCGCCGCCCCCGCACGGGCGCGGCTGCTGAGCCGGGCGAGCCGCGCCGCCAGGACCGCGGCGGCACGGCTCTCCCACCGGGCAGCGACCGGCGGACCGGCTAGCGGAGCAGCACCCCGCAGCCCAGGATGTTCTGCCGGGCGTCTTCGATGATCACGCCGTAGGTCACCGCGGGGTTGGCCGCGAAGCTGGTCGACACGGCCTTTGCCGCTGCCCGTCCGGCGGGGTTGGAAACCAGGGCCGGATAGGTGAAGCCCGCCACGCGCGCGTCGGCGGAGGGCGCCGCGCACGGACTCGTGCCGCTCGGGCTCGAGACCAGGGCAAAGGCATAGGAACTGCCCGGCGCGAGGCCGCCGACGTTGACGGTCAGCTTGTCGTTGCGCGGGCCGTCGACGAGCTGGGCGTCGCCGTCCAGACGCCGGGCCACCATGCCGTAGGGCCCGAAGGCGACGGGACGGATCCCGCCCTGGAAGACCTGGGCTTCGGGCACCGGGTGGTGGTGATGACGGCGATGGTGGTGGCGCCGGCAGCTACGGCGGTGGTGCTTGGCAGTGATGTGCCCGCAACGCGAGCGGTGGTGGTGACGGGCGAGGGCGGTGGAGGGCAGCGCCGCCGCCGTCGTGGCCACGGCCACGACGGCGGTCGCCCCGCCGAGACTGAGCCTGTGTTGAAGCATGGGGCTCCCTTGGTTGAAGTGCGTTCCTGTCGCGGTACCACGACGCCGCAGGTCGGAGGTTGGTCGGAGCCGCCCCCCGGGGCGCGCGGGAGGGCGCGAGGTGCCCGCGACACGGCTAGGCCCGGTCGGGCTCGACCCGGACGGCACCGGTCCGCGGGATGGTGCGCCAGTTCGCTCGCGCCCCGACCAGTGCGCTGACCGTCGACTCGATGATTACCAGGTACATGATCTGGCGATAGACGAACTGCTGAAGGGGGAGGGCCCAGAGCGGGCGCAGCGACTCGCCGTCCAGGCGAAAGCCGTACACCGCGATGAGCAACTGCACGGCGTTGAACGCCAGCCACGCGAGGATCACGTGCTGGGCGTTGGTGAAGATCAGCCCGTAGAGGGCGAAGAGGTCGATCAGGGGCGCGGCGATGGGTAGCAGGATCTGGAAGAGCAACATGTAGGGCAGAGCCCGCCGCCCGATGCCCCGCTGGGCCGGATCGCGGCTGAGCATCGCCCCGCGGTGCTTCCAGATGGCCTGCATCGTCCCGAAGGACCACCGGTAGCGTTGGCGCCACAGGCCGTTGAGGGTCGCCGGTGCCTCGGTCCAGGCTCGCGCATCCTGGGCGTAGACCACCCGCCAGCCTCCGCGCCCGATGGACAGGGTCAGGTCGGTGTCCTCGGCCAGGGTGTCGAGGGGCACGCCGCCGACCTGCTCGAGGGCGGTGCGGCGAAACGCGCCGATGGCGCCGGGCACCGTGGGGGTGCACTGCAGCACCTCGTACATGCGACGGTCGAGGTTGAACCCGATCACGTACTCGATGTGCTGCCAGCGGCCCAGCAGCCCCTGGCGATTGCCCACCTTGGTGTTGCCCGAGACGGCGCCGACGGCTGGATCGGCGAGCGGGGCGATCAGCCGCTCGATGGTGTCGGGCTCGAAGATCGTGTCGCCATCGACCATGACGATGATCTCGGCATCGGACACGGCGATTCCGGTGTTCAGCGCGGCCGCCTTGCCACCGTTGTCCTGGCGCACCAGGTGCATCTCGGGCAGCGACAGGCTCGCCACGATCGCGGCGGTTGAGTCGGTGGAGCCGTCGTCGACGACGATGACCTCCAGCGCCGGGTAGTCGCTCGCCGTCAGTGACCGGACGGTGCGCTCGATCCCCACCGCCTCGTTGTAGGCGGGCACGATGACCGCCACGCCGGGCTGGGAGGCGTGGGGCCGGTAGCGCCGGTGCAGCGTCCGCCGGTGATGAGAGGCCAGGGTCAGCAGGAGCACGGCACGGGCGCCAACCAGCACACCCACGCTCAGCAGCACGACAGCGAAGACGGCGGTGAGCGCGAAGGCGAGCCTGACCGCGAGGGCGAAGGCTGCGCCGCGGCGGTGCGAGCCGGGAGCGGCCGTGGGCTCAGCGGCTCCTGATGGTAGGCCGGCGAGGCTGGAGACGGTGACGAAGCGAAAGCCACGGCGCCGCAGGTTGGCGATCAGGGGGGCGATCGCGGCGACGGTCTGGCTGCGGTCGCCGCCGCCGTCGTGGAGCATGATGATGCCGCCGGTGCTTCCGGGTGGGCTGGCCCGGGCGATGATCTTGGCGACGCCGGGTCGCTGCCAGTCCTCGGAGTCGAAGTTGGCCAGCACGACGTAGTAGCGCTGTCCGGCGAGCTGGGCCAGGTCAGCCTCCTGTCGTGGCGTGACGGCGTCGGGCGTGGCTGAGTAGGGGGGCCGGAAGAGCCGTGCGTAGTGGCCGGTGATCCCCACAAGGGTGGCCTCGGTCAGGTCCAGCTGCAGGTGACGTTGGTAGGGCGGCACGTTGGAAAGGGCGAGGTGGGTGAAGGTGTGGTTGCCGATCTCGTCGCCGTCAGCGATGCTGGCGCGGATCAGCCCGGGGTGGCGGGCGGCCTGGCTGCCGATGACGAAGAACGTCGCCGGGACGCCGAGGCGGCGGAGGGTCGCCGCGATCCTTGGCGTCCACCGTGGGTCCGGACCGTCGTCGAAGGTCAGGGCGATGCGCCGGCCGGCGGGCGGCTGGACGCCGACCAGACGGCGTCCGTCGGCGACGAGCACCGGCGAGCGCTGGGCCAGCGGCGCGGCTGTCTGCGAAGCCGCTCCCGTCTCCGTGCTGTCGCCTATCGTATGGGTGCTGATCCCCTGGAAGGTGATCAGCGCGGCGATGATCGCCAGCCAGATCGCCAGCATCCGCCAGTGCGCCGGTGGGTTCCACAATCGTCGGCGCCGGCTGGCGTCAAGCGGCCGCGGCGGTGCACCGGCCTCGGCGGATCGTCCTGAGGTCATGGTGGCTACGGGTGCCCGTGGGGCGACTGATGTCCCGGTGCCGTGCCGGAGTGCCCGGGCGCAGTCGTGGTCGGCAGCGTGGTGTGGAACGGCTGGTGGTGAGACGGCGGTGGAGCGGGTGCTCGGTGTCCACCTGAGCTGCCAACCGAGGGCGAGGGCGTCGGCGGGCCGTGCCGCGGTGGCGCTGTGATGGGCAGTGTTGAACGTGCGGGGCGACGGAGTGGTCCCCGGCGCGCCGTCCGGCGGAGCCCCCGACGACTCGCCTGGTGGCGCGGCGACGCTGAGCGCACGACTCGTCGGGGCTTGGCGGCCAGAAGCCGGGGTGTGTGGGTGACCGTGGTCGGGGGCGCCACCGCAGCGATCGCTCCAGCGCCGATGCCCGACGCCGCCGACAGCGCGGGCTCGAGGTCGGCACGGGTTGGGCCGGTGAGCCGGGGTATCGCCTTGAGCTTTGGCGGGGCGGTCGCCGGCTCGATGGCACCGGCGAGCGGGACGCCGCTGACCGGGAGCAGCTCTAGCCAGCCGAGGGCGAGGACCAGTAGCCAGAGTAGGAAGATCGTCGTGAGGCCGCGACCCAGCCAACGCAGCGCCCGTGCCCGGCCCCCCGATGGATCGTGAAGCACCGGTGCCCACGTCGCCGCGACGGCGCGACCGCGGACGTCGGTGACGTTCGGACGCGCATCAGGGTGTGAGCCGATCACGTCCGTATGACGAGACTGGGCCCTCGAGGTTGGTGCGAGACGGCGACCAGCCCGACGCGGCGCTAGCGTCCTCGCGGCGCCGGTAGCTCAGATGGTCAGAGCAGCGGACTCATAATCCGTTAGACGCCGGTTCGAGTCCGGCCCGGCGCATGGCTCTGGACTGGTGCTCCTTGCGCTATGCTGACCGCGATGAAGGCGGGCGGGTTCCCAATTTGGTTCCCTATGTGCCGGGAGTTGTGTCGTGGCGCCTAGGGCGACGGGCCATCTCCAGGTCAGAGGCCCGCGTGGACGCCGCACCTACTACGCACTGATCCGCGGGCGCGATAGCACCCGTCGCAAGCATCGCCTTGGCCCCGCTCACGTCAAGGACACCGGGCGACGCACGGCGCGAGGAGCGGTGATCTGGCGCGCCGCCGACGGGCCCAAGCCCTCTCCTGAGCATCTGACGCCGGCGGACGCTGAGACGAAGCTGCGCGAGCTCCTCGTCGGCGGGCCACCCGAGGTACTCAGCGCGTCAGCGCCACGCGTGCGGCGGGGTGTGCGCGGCCAGGGGCACACCTTCGGCGAGGCCTGCGGGGTCTGGCTGGACTACATCGAGCACGACCGCCAGCGTGCCCGTTCCACGGTCAGCGACTACCGCAACACCGTCCGCCACCACCTCCTGCCGGCGTTCGGTGAGGACCGGCCGGTCGCCGACATCGACACCGCCGAGATCGATGCACTGCGCCAGCGTCTGCTCACGCGGGGCGGCTTGTCGCGCCGGACGGTGCAGAAGGTGATGGTCCTCTTGCACGGGATCCTCAAGCGCGCCACGCGCCTGGGCTGGATCGCCACCAACCCGGCCGAGGCGGCCGAGCGAGTGACGTTCAAGCGCTCAGGCGACTTCAACGTGCTAGCGCCAGTCGAGGTGGAGGCCGTCGTCCGCGCGGCGGCGTCGCAGCAGGACGCCGCGATCTTTGCCGTGGCCGCGTTCACCGGACTGCGCATGGGTGAGCTGCGCGGGCTGCGCTGGAGCGACGTGGAGTTCGCTAGGCAGGTGCTGCACGTGCGGCGCAGCTACGCCCACGGCGCGTACGGGCCCCCCAAATCTCAGCGGGAGCGCAGCGTGCCGCTCACCGACCAAGCCGCCGTGCGGCTCGATGCGCTAAGTCGGCGCGAGCGATGGACGGAGCCTGACGACCTCGTCTTCGTCAACGATCTCGGTCGGCCCTTCGACGATGTGCGCCTGCGCACACGCTTCTACGCGGCGCTGGAGGGTGCCGGCCTGGGTCGCCTCCGAGCCAAGGACGATCCGATCGTCTTCCACGACCTGCGTCATACCTTCGGAACGCTGGCAGTGCAGGCGTTCCCGCTCTCCGACGTCAAGGCGATGCTCGGCCACGAACGGATCGAGACCACGATGATCTACGTGCACCATCGGCCCCAGCACGACGCAGCAGAGCGGCTGACGGCGGTGTTGGCTGCCGGCGGGGCGGGCGGCGGGGTGGCGGACTCAGTCAGCGCCTAGCCCGAGCTCGTCGTCCGCCTTGGCGGCTCGGGCCGTCGTCTGGCCGGTGTCGGATAGTCCCCTTCATGTTCACTGACCTAGTCCTCTGCAGCCGACCTTGACTGCCCGACGCCGCCGGACACTGCTGACGTGGGGCTTGCGCCTGGCCCTGGTGCTCGCCGGGCTCTATCTGATCGCGCTTCCACTGGTCTTCACGGTCTTCGCCAAGGAGACCGGCACCGGCCATCACTTCGCTCGGCGACTCGGTCTGACCGCGCTGTGGTTTGTCTGTGCGCTGATCGTGGGGGTCTTTGCCGCTCGCCTCGACGCGCGCATCGAGGCACTGGGCAGTCGCCTCGATGAGCTGGTCCCCTCCCGCCGGGTACGGGCTGACCGCCGGGAGCTGGCCGCCCTCAACAGCATCCGAGCGCTGCTTGCCCCTGGGTTCACCGGGCTCCCGGATGCGTTCAGGTTTCAGGCGTTCATCCCAACGCAGCGGGGCCTCGTGATCCCGCTGCTCGAGCCCCAGCCCCAGGCCTGGCAGCAATGGCCAGCGGGGTGCGGCATCGTTGGGCTTGCGTGGGCCAACCCCGATGCGTTCGTGGAGGGTTTGGGGGCAGAGTTGGTCGACCCCGACCTCGGCCTAACCCCCGCCCAGCGAGAGCACTACGGCCACCTGGAATACGTCGGCGCCGCCGTGGTCCGAGACGTCAGAGACGAACCTGTTGGCGTGCTCGCAGTCTCGTCCGCTGAGAGCGTCGACTTTGCCGCGGCGGGCGGCGCCGAGGCGTTTCGCCGGTTGTCGAGTGATATCGGGGTACTCGTGGGCGATGCCCGAGGTTCACGCTGACGTGGCACGCACCGGCCGAGGGGCGAGGTAGGATGACTGCATGAGTCCTCAGGAGCTGGCGCGTCATGAGCAGGCGCTCAGGCGCTTCGTGCATCCGGAGCCCAAGGATGCCTTGCGCAAGGCCGTCAAGGCCGGGCTGGACGAGGTGCGTCCCCAGTTCAACCTGACCGAGGACGATCGACGCCGGCTGCGGCACCCCCGGCTTCGCCGCGCCAGCTGAGCCGAGCGGCCTGACCGGCGACCTCGCCGTCGCTCATACCAGTAACCGGTCGTGACGGGTCCCCGATGCTGGTCGACCATCGGACGGGGTTCGGTGAACGACGCTGGTGGCTGATCTCGAGCTACTGGCTAACCCGGAAAGCGACGCAGACCAGACGCACTCGAGTGCGGGGCCGGCCGGGACCCTAGGGGTGGATTGTTAAGACATGTGCTCTGAGTTGCTGTGAGGTGCGCTGAGGTTGTGTCAGTAACGGGCCCCTTGATGCGCAGTGGTGGCCGGGCCTGCGGTCGGCGGTGTGCAGTCGACGCACAAGATCTCCGGGGATGCGGCGGTGGGGTTTGCCGCGTATCTGACGGCCGGGCCGGCGAGCCGGGGGGACTACTACGCGGGGGGCGTGGCGGATGGCGAGGCGGGTCGTTGGCATGGTTCTGGCTTGCTCCCTGGTAGCGCGTTGACAGGTTGAGTGCTTGGGTCTCGCCGGATGGGTGAGGAGCCCCGGAGGGGCGACGATCCCGTCCGGCGGGGCGCCGAGCATGGGCCGCTCGATCAAGGGAGATGCGCTTGATGGGCGAGTCGAGGAAGTACCGGAAAAGTTCACTGCCGAGCAGAAGCTTGAGATCGTCTTGGCCGGCCTTCGGGGCGAGCGGACGGTCCGCGAGGTCTGCCGCGAGCACGAGGTCTCTGAGACCCAGTTACTACGGCTGGCGGGACCAGCTGTTGGCGGCCGGCGCGCAGCGCTTTGCCGGCAAGGACGAGCGGGTCGGGGAGGGCGAGCTGCGCAAGAAGGTCGCCGAGCTCGAGCGGGCGCTTGGGCGCAAGACCTACGAGTTGGAGGTCGCGGGAAAACTGTTGCGGGACTGGGAGTGAGACAGCGCGTCGCCCGGTCTCGTGAGCTCGTTGCCGAGGGACACTCGCCCTCGGTGGTGGCGCGCGTGGCCCAGATCAGCCGTCAGGCGATCTATCGCACTCCGACCAGCACGCCGAAGGCGGCGCGGCGCGCCCGGCCGACGGTCGACGAGGCCGAGCGAGCGATCATCGAGGTCGCCGGGGAGAACCCGACCGATGGCTACCGGCTCGTCCGCGAGTGGGTTTGCCGCCGGCTCGGGCGGCAGGTCAATCGCAAGCGGGTGCTCAGGGTGATGCGCGAGCGCAAGCTCATCCAGCGCCGCACAGCGCCGCACGCGCGAGCCGCGCCGCCGGCGGCCCGGGTTCTTCATGGTCGAGCGCCCCGGGCAGCTCTGGCACCTCGACATGACGAGCGTGTGGGTCGCCGAGCACGGCTGGGTCTATCTCAACGGGGCTGGCCTACCGCACCCCGACCGAAGTCCGCCAGACCTGGAACGATGCAGGAGAAGAACTACAGAAAACCGCGGCCTGAACCGTCAACGCACGCGGGGAGCAGGCCAGGTGCATGAGCACGACCGAACTTCCCATCTCCCAGCCGACGCCCGCCCGGGAGGGCAAGACACCTGTCCGCAGCGCCAAGTGGCTCCGCGCTGCTCGGCGCGCCAAGCTGCTGGCCTGGGCCAGTCTGGCTTGGATGAGCGTGGAAGGGTTGGTCGGCATCTTCGCCGGCGTGCAAGCCCACAGCCTTGGGGTGATCACCTGGGCGGCCAGCTCGTTTGTCGAAGCGCTCGCCGCGCTGATCGTCGTCTGGCGCTTCACCGGCCGGCGGACTCTCTCGGCGACCAGCGAGGCTCGGGCCCAACGTTGGGTGGACGCGAGCTTCTTTGTGCTCGCTCCGTTCTTCGTCATCGAGGCAATTCGCAAGCTCATCAACGGTAGTGAGACCAAGGTCACCGTCCTGGCCGTTGCCTTGACCATCAGCGCGATCGTGCTGATGCCGCTGCTGGGCTGGGTCAAGCTGCGCTTGGGACGCCAGCTCGGCTCCGGGGCGACCTCCGGCGAGGGAATTCAAAATCTGATGTGCGCCGTCCAGGCCGCCACGGCGCTGATCGCGCTCGCCGGAGCCGGTGTCGGGCTTTCCTGGCTTGACCCGGTGGCCGCATTGGCGATCGCCGCCATCGCCCTGAAAGAGGGCCGCGATGGCTGGCGTGGAGAAGACACGTGTTGCGCCCAGATACCTCGCGTTGATGCCAAGCCCGCCTGCAGCGAGGACTGCTGCGCCTGATGGCCCCACGATCATCGCCGAGGTGAACACGCCGGCCACTCACACGAGGTGTCGGCTGACGCCCCTGGATTCTGCGTCTTGCGATAGCGGGTGAGGTTGCGCAGCGCGCGGACCGGCTCGGGCGGCACGAAGCTCGCGCGCAACAGGCCGGCCTCGGCGAGCTGGCACAGCCACGCCGCATCCGAGACATCGGTCTTGGGGCCGGCGACCTGCTTTACGTGACGAGCGTTGACCAGCAGACACTCGAACTCGTCTTCCAGAATCGCCCAGACCGGCTTCCAGAACACGCCGGTCGCCTCCATCGTGACCTGCGTGACCCCGTGGGCGGCCAGCCAGTCGCGCAGCGTGAGCAGCCCCGCGACGGTGGTCGCAAACTCGGCCACTGGACGTGATCGACAGGATCGTCGCCCAGGGGCCTCTGAGAACTGGCGAATCTGACAGGCGTGCTCGTGGCAACAGTCCGGAGCTCCGGGGAGACCCACACGCCAGACTAGCCTCGGGCTCACCGGCACCAAGAGCAATGACGGCGTCGCGGGCGACCGCTCAAGGGTCGCCGATTTTCATCAGCCCGCGCGGGCCCGCACAGCGGGCACGGTGACTAGCCGAGAGACTCGGGCCGGGGCATCCCTAGAAAGCGCCCAGAGTGGCCAGGGCGCCTCTCTGCCGAGCGCTGCTTTCGACGTTTGCGGAAGGGTCTGCGACAAAGCGCTTCGGCGCCGCCGACCGGGCGGGCCGTTCGGGTTGCGCACCTGTTCCCGCCGGGTTCCAACTCGGCGATTCGGAGGTGCCTGAGCGCATTTGAGGGCACGTGAAAACCGCTCAGCACCGCGGAGAGCAGGCATTCTCCCGTGATGGGGTCTCCATCTAGATACCCCTGGTGGCGTACAGTGTGGCGGTGCCCCTGGTCGTGGGACGGGACTTATCCCCAGTCGTACGCGGCGATGCGCGCCTGGTTCGACGAGGACTGGAAGTGCTTGGA
>JAABUY010002895.1_pt1 | contig 19633 bp, 16 predicted proteins | sample 5560271 | NCBI WGS metagenome assembly JAABUY01 (sample SAMN10711886, study PRJNA513374) | rock metagenome | isolation source: Antarctica rocks | place: Antarctica: Victoria Land, University Valley
GACATGATGGTGATCTCCTCGGGGCAAGATGTATCTTTCCCTATGCGCTATATCGTGCAGGCACGAAATCCATGTACCACGAGAATCTGGTGCGATAATTCTTTGGGCTGCGAGAAGAACTTTCACTCATCTTCGATCTCTCCCCTGGCACATATTCACTATATCAGCACCTAAATTGCCATTGGTGAGGGAACCAACATTTTCCAAGCTAAATCTTAGTATTTTTCCGCATCTCGATTTCCAATATAACCCCAGATCTCAGATCTCTTGGGTCATTTGATCAATTTACAGGAGGTACAGCAAAACGTACCGCATTTCTATTCGCCGCCAACGATATATTACCCTGCTACTGTGACGGTCTTTCTGCATTATTGTGTATTGTGCCATCCTATGCAGGCATTCAATCCTTGCCTTGCGAGTCATCAATACTTTTGTCCCTTATGTCCAATTCACGCGTAGATAATAATCGAGATCTCTTGTTACAATGTCCCGCTAGCGAACCATAGAATTAATTCTCCACCAGCATACTCCCCGTCTTTAACCGCACCTCCCGGTTGAATCATCTTCTCCCACGCTCCTTGAAAAACACATCTCTCATCCGTTGATTGATCCATTGTTCCCCTCAATTGAGAAGCCAACATATGTGAAGATGCAAGGCTAGTGAGTGTCCATGTCATTTCTCCGTCCATGAATTCTCGCCATCCTTCCTCAAATCAAAGTACTATCCCGCACATGGAACCCTGCAAGAGCAAACAGCAAAGACCCAAGTCGCACCCTGAAAGCGCACGTATGGACGTTCTCGAGGCGCAGCTGTTGAGTGTGCAAGAGGTTGCCGAAGATCAGCGATGTGGCGACACCCCCAAGCTGTCGTGGATAACGTTCCTGACTCGCTGGGACGAGCCTTGTGTAGGTGGAATGTATCAACATTCGTCTATACACCGTCAATATCAACTTTTGCATCTCCTTTCCATCCCTTGATCCTGCCCAGAATTATGCAACTACCTGCTAGTCTTTGATGAAAGCATAGGGAGGTAGTCCTCCAGCCATCAACTAAACAACAGCTTCGATCAGACCCGATCACGGAGCAAGATCCAATTCCTATTTGATCCAAGCCCTACAGACCCTCCCTCTCTTGTTCTCCTTCAATCCCAGATTAAAGAAAGATTAAGTGACAATTATGGCTACTTCTTCTAAACTTCCATCTACAGTAAGATACTATCTTCACATATCCTTTCCTCTCAAACATCCAATCGATTAAAATTCTGCTCGCAATCCTCACTGCCAAGTCCCCTTCGTGTGATAAACCACACCACACGGCGTAGGTTTCCCTGCAAACAATCCCCACAAGCTGCTGCCATATTCACCCCAGCCTCAGACAAGTCCCAACCCCCAAACAACACCTCAACACGGCGAACCCCCCCAAGTCTCCTGCAAATAGCATTTGCCACCCTCTACCAGCAATACTAGCACGTACTCACCAAACCCGGAATCCACCCCTCCCCCTTCCACGACACCTGATCTACATACACAACCCTAGTGTGCCAAAAACCTAAACCGCGCAAACTTCAAACCTTCTGAGAACCCTTTCCCCCCCCTTCTTACTATCAAAGACCACATATATCCCCCTATAGGTTCCCCAAAACCCCCAGAATGCGGGCAACCCCTTTCGTAACAACAAGCTAATCATCTCAGAAGGTTTCTTCTTCTTCTTCTTTTTTTCTTTTCTTTTTTTTCGGGGATACGTTACTAGAATGTACAAAGATCCCACAACTTCCTCCAACCCCAAGAACAAAGACCCATCACAGTTTTTAAAAAAAAAAAACCACATCACCCTCCGATATCCCTCCCTCCCTCGACGAACAATCTCTATCCTCCTTATATTCTTCGTCCAACAACCCTCAATTTCTCTCGCTCATTCATTCTTACATACCCGCTTCCCCGATTCCCATTCCATCCCTCCTGGCACGAAGCGTCCTTCTCAGTCTTCCCTCTCTCTTTCCAAAAAAACAGAGGGGATTTGAAAAACACACACTTACCAGCTACATACAGTCAGTAGTCTATTCTTCTTACATAGATAGCACCGAGACAAAAGAAATGCTTTTTACGAAAATCCTTCCAAACCATGGAATTTGGAGATTTTTTTCTCTTTTTTTGGGGGGGGAATACCGACTGTATGTATGTATCCCTCCTCGTTCAATCGTCGAGAGCTCATAGATCAAAGCTGAGATATAGCCGAGAAACCTGGTGATAAAGTCGTTTGCCTCGAGCGTACCTTCCCTTTGCCTTTCTCCCTTTCCCACTAATCCCCAACCCCCCTTTTCCTCCATCTCCCCATTCCCCCTCCCTATCCCCATCACCCCTACAATCCAACCATCTCCACCCCCACCTCCTCTCCTCTCCTCCCCCGCCCCACACCCACCCACCAACCCCCTTTTTCAATACCCCCTCCCATCCACCACCGCCCCACGAGCTAATCATCCCCGTCATCTCAAAACCTCTTCCACCAACCTGCTCTGACCTCCTTTAACCCTCCTCAAGATTCCCCCACCCCACCCCACCCCAATCAATCACTTGAAATAAACAAACTACCGCCCCAGACAGACAACCCCCCTTGCCTACCTGCCTATCTACTGTACTTACCCCTTATGCGCCAAAGAACGATAGATAAGCCTCCAGCATAAGAGGGCAGGGATTGACCTACCCAGCAGCCCCCCATTTCCATTTCCATTTCCATTTCCATTTCCATTTCCATTTCCATTTCCATTTCCACATCCACATCCACCGTTTCCACATCCACATCCACATCCACATCCACATCCACATCCACATCCATCTCCATCCACCGTTTCCCCAGCCATACATAACAACCACATCCAAACCCACCAACACCCCCGACACATCAGCACAGCTTTCAATTCCTCATCACGTCACAATCATCTCTGCACAATACCAATATTTCATGGCAAATTCTCATATAATCCTGCATACCACTCCCTCATCTCGTATCAGACTCCCTATCGCCTATTTCACTCGTGAAATAAAAGGAAAGAACGACCCACAACGCCTCCAATGTACCATCTCATCCATGCCGCGCAAGCGCAAAGATCATAACAAGAGCCTGACCACCGTCTGCCGTATTCAACCGGAACAAAAGCGCCTATGCAAAAGCAATCTTCATCTCATATGGATTGGCCCTTTCCAAAGAGCGCGTGCAAAAACAAATTCATCCGCTATACCGGGCATCGATGGTATGAACAAGCGAGGATACAATCCCCGACAATCCTTCTCGTCTCTCAGTCTCGCATAGCCCTCGCAGCGGCAGCACCCACACTGCCCACCCTCGCACTCGTCTTCCTTACACCCCCCTTAACCTCCCTACTCTCGGCACTCCGCCGATTCGGACTCCCCCTGGCTTTGACGACGCCAAGCGTTCCGCTGCCACTGCCGCTCTTCGTGCTGCTCGGTCGGGATATCTTCTCCGCCGCAATCTGCGGCAGGTCCGCCGTAGTCCAGTTTTCCAAGTCTTGGGCAAGATCGTCTTCGCCTGTAGTGCTGTAGCGAGTGGATGTGGTCGTGGTCGTGGTGTAAGAGATAGCGCGACGCTTTTCGCTGCTCAGCGGAGATCGGGAGCTTGTACGGCGCGAGAGCATGCGGAGTTCCCATTCTTCATCGTTATCATTGGTCAAGGTATCCTGGCTCTGTCGGTGGCTTCTCATTTCCACGACTTCAGTGTCTGGCTTGCCGGTATCGTTCTCAACGCCAAAAGTCGCTGACGCAGCTCTAGCATAGGGATGACGTCTAGGGTCCATCCGGCTGGTTTTCCTCGGCTGCCCTGGAGTCGGCGCTGGGAGGTTCTCGTCCATTGCATTGACGGTAGAGCTCGCCTCGTTCCGATCGATTTCTCCGAGCGCAGAACGCTTGTTGCTTCCGTTCGGTGGTGTGGCTATCTGACCGTTGCTGAGCATCTCCTGTCTTTGACGGAAAGACTTTGTCGGAGTTGAGGGCAAGACAAGTGCAAGCTTTTCCTTCATAGTATCTTCCCACCACCACTCGCGGAAGGATCCTTGGTTGAGATGGAGCCAGTGCTGCTGTGGCCCCACTACCATGCCCGGCCTCATGAAGCGCATAAACGCTATGATCTCATTCGCTGTGAATCCGTAGCGATAGATTAGATATGCTCCTATTAAACATCCTGTGCGACCAAGCCCAGCTTTGCAGTGGACAGCTATTGCTTTATTTTTGATAGTGATCATGTCATGAGCTAGCTTAATAAAATTTTTGACCATGGGCAGAGGAGGGCAGGTACCATCATCGAAAATCATGTCCATATGGTTCATACCGAGTGCAGTGAAATAGGTTGGTGAGTAAAGTTCGGAGTTCAGACGAACAACGACCCCAACGTTTCGCTTAGAGAAATGAGAGAGGACGTTCTTGAAGGGGCTTGGAAGATTTGACTTCTTCACTGCTGAAAGATCTTTCGGTAGTGTCGCATACAAGGGTGACGAAGCTGGTATCGGAGCTATGGGTTGATGTTGTGGGGAAGCAAGTGCTACGAATTGTGGTGTAACCCAGTTGAAATCCCCTTGGTCTACTCGCTCGTATCTCTCATATCTGTAGAAGATTAGCAACGTTTTTCGATCCCCAAGTCTTGCACACTGACTCATCAAGATTGAAATCTTTGAACCCGCACAAGCCCTCCTCTTTGGCTTTCCAAATCCCATAAACAACGTCTTGTACATTGAGCACAAAGTCTGCCTGACTATAACCGGCATCCCGAAACGGCATCAGGGGGGGGTCCGCTTGTGAAATTGGTGCCAATGCCAAATGCGGCGGCCACGATTGTATCAGAACCATATAGCAAGCGAGTAAACAAGCCGCGTTTGCCCGGCTCCTCGAGTCCGGCTTGCTCCAGAACACCACTCCTCGGTCTTCATTGGCTGGGTCTCCCAGAACTTCGTGCAGAGTGACAGCAAAACGGTAAAGATGTCCTATATGTAATGGTCCAAAGTCGGCGTGGAAGCGGTTGTAGAGTAAATCGTCATCGACGGTGAAGTACGCTGGTGGATGTACTTTGGGTCCTGTTTGTTGAGGTACAGGTGTGGGTCCGCTTTGTGATTTTGAGGAGCGCTTGGTAGGAGCCTTTGAGGGTGCAGGGTATGGAAACGGCGTAGAGGCATTGGGCGGGTGGGTGTACGAAGCAAGGTAGACACGGTCTGAGGGTAAGAGAACAGTCAGGACATTGCTCATGCAGAAAAGCACGATAGCTTTGCATAGAACATGACGGTATTCCTCTAAAGGCTCTTGGTAAACATACTTTGAATGTACTCAATCACTTGACCATAGCTCGCTGTTTGTGGAGACACAGGCACTCTTGCCGCAAGAGGCGGCATGTTGAATAGACGCTGTGGCAGTCGCAAGCCACTTTCAAGTAAGCTATCTTGACGGAGGCTTCAAGCCCTGTGAAGATGCTCTTGCTCTGTGTGCGCGGACGTTGTAGCAAATGCTATGGGTCGGGTCGCAGATGCGTGTTGATGTTACGTCGATGTTTACCTCCTAGCGTCGTGTGAAATCCCAAATTCTGGTCCTCGTAATCCGTGAGCGCTTGCGATGTGACAGTTCTCTGGACTTTTGAGCTCTAAGGATGATATCAACAAGAGAGACTGTATGATGCCGCTGTAAGATAACAATGTCAATATATTGATTGTCTGCGACCGCTCTATTGAAAGCAATAGTACGGAAATGACAGGACTAGCCAAACGCTGATGCTGGCTAGTGTAAAACTAAGGTGAACTTCCTGTCGCGAGGGGCAACGGGGAGCTTCATCCGTTTGCTCTTTCCCTTTTCCGACGCTTTACCAGATAACAACTGTTTGATAGGACAGTCATGCCAGATGACACCATCGACCCGGACTTCCCCTGCTCCATGTCCGTATCTCGAGTTTCCCATACCCATGACACCTCTACAACTGACCCTCTTCCCAGTGTTTTCTCCATTCCCCTCCCCACCCACCGCCTCGCCTCCGCCGCTCTCCGCGCCCTTCAAGTCGACGCTGAGCTCTCTCCGCTTGTCCAGCGATCATTTTCTCTCGCTGCCGGAAACAAGCGTCATCTAACCTCAAATAAGCGACTCAATCACTCACTTGAAGCCACTGAAGTTCCGCATGGATTACATATGAATGAGGCCGCAGAGTCAGAGGAGACTGTTTTAATTACAGAATATAAAGCAACGACCAATCGCATGCTGCGAGTGGCTGTGAATGGGTTCATGGAGAGCTTAGGTTTGGTGTTGGGGGTGATGGAGGAGTTGGACGTGGATGTACTGGGTGAGGGCAGTTGAATGAAAAGTCAATACTGGATGTCTTGGTAGAAGTGGCCGTAAGAGGCTCATTCACCAGGTTCCCTATGATATCATATGTTCCGGATGGTCTTTTTCAAGGTTTGACGTCCCCACGAAGAGCTGCCCCGATCCTTCACACGTGCAGCTTGGTTCTACCAAACTTTGAATACCCTTTGGTTTAGCCTATTACGGCATCAAAGGACAAATACTTGCCGATCCTTCAAATGGTGTCCAGAAGGCTGATGAGCAACGAGCGGGAGGCTCTTGGAGATGCCAGGTCTCGAAAAGATTTCGTTCAGGTTTCTTGCCACGCGCTTGCGTACGTCTCGAAGCAGCTATACATGTTGGGATGCTTGATCCACCAGCACCAGATACAGGTTGCCATGGAAGATGTGGTTGCTTTTACGAAGTCAGTCATAGGACTCACGAAGTTGAAGCATTAGGATAGATAGCTCGTCAAGCTCCGTAAGAAGTATGTAGTACCCGACATCCCAATGGAATTGATATATGTTGAATAATAATCGTCTCACGATATACGCTAAACTATGATTACTCGCATATCTACACGCTATATGGTACACCGGTAGCGGTAGCATAATTCTAGATTTGTGAGGTGTTAAACGTCGGATTCTAATTACGATACGCCAACTCCTTGGCTAGGCCCCTTGTAAAAGATTTAGAGTGTCTTGACCCTTACCGACTTGACTGGTGATTCGAATCGACAGCGACCATCCTGAAAGTTTTTGATGACTTCGAACTTGGTTCGTACATGAGAGTAAAGTTCTCCATGGGTACCGCGCTTGGTTCTCGATCCTTAATTTGAGACATGCCGGTTTTCTCGATGCTTGTAAATGTCCCAGCCTTTCTTTTGTCGTAAGCTCCTGGTATTACATTCGCAAGGTATCGAGAACTATGTTTCCCTGTTCCTAACATCGAGATGCGAGAATATGGAGTGTCAACCTTTGTTTGTACCACAACGCCAACTTGCTCGGCGCCCAAGGCACTCTTATCTTCCGGTCCGATTGTACTGATCCTCATACTCATGCCGTGTTCGGAGAGCATTCCAAAGTGATTTATGACTAACGTATACAACGGGGCTGTGGTGTCTTTTACATCAGTAGCGACTGAGCCAGGCATCAGATCCATGGTTGACGGAATGGTCCCGAACTGTACGGATCGAGGAATGACAACTTTTGCACTCTTGGAGGGGTTTCCTTTAGGCTCACTATTTTCCCCGGAAACTGGTGAGATATGAGCCCAGAACGAGACCGAATCTCCGGGCTTCACAACCTCGCCCAAAGCCCCGACTTTTTCTGCCTCAATGTCTTCTCCGTCGCCAAATTGTTCTTGTGACGCTTCCCTATCCATACTGTATTCCGAGTCCGGATCTAGTGCAAGGAGCCCTTGCTTGTTACCCCAACCGCCTCCTCCACTAAGAACTTTATGAAGTCGAGACCCGGAGTCAAAGGCATACTGGAGAGTTTGTTTGGGCCTTACATGTGGTTGGCTAACTCGGTTCTCCTGTGGTGTCACAAGTGCCCAAATACCAGCAATCTTTCCCGAGAGCTTTGCGGTCTGGCTTACCCTAGCCACTGCCTTTTCCAGTTCCGTTGATGCGGGCATATTATTGTCACCCATTTGGATTGTGCGAATTATATTGCCCATCGCGGCCGTAACAATCCTTGGAGGCGTGATTGATGTCTGAGGCACGCTCAATAGGTATCCATTCCTGTGAGTGTAGTCGCTGATAACATCTGCCAAGCACAGTGACTGCTGTAGCAGAGCATTTTCTTCCGTAAGACGTAACCCGGGTTTAGATGATTGGGTGTTTGTAACAACCCAGCGCTGAGCAAGCATGGTCGAGGTCCTCCCGTTACGAAACAACGTATTAGCCACCGGTAGTTGCACCAGTCGTGATACAACTGACTGCGATGGTATGCTATTAACCTGGGCTTCTGTATTCTCAGGTGACGTTTGGAGTAGAAAAGATATGGTACTCTGCTGCTGAACTGACATTGTTTCCTGGTTCCTTGGCTGATCCCGAACAGTCCACAGATCTGGAGCAGCAATTTCTGAGTCTAGAATACACACTGAAACGCCTTCATCCCCATCTCGTTTCCGCGACTTGTGGAAATTGTGAACCTCCAATTCGTCTAATGTTGCATGGGGCATGCGATCTACCACTGCGGCTAAGACATGAAATTCCTGACCAACCTCATGGCTATGAAAGGCTTGGCAGAAAATCTTTGGTATCAATGCCGCATCATCCTTTAACAGCTCTATGTGAGATGGAGTTACGAGAAGTATGACGAGCGGAGGTTTGCCCCGTCGTATCTTCCTCTTCTGTATTGATGCAAGGCCGGTAACTGAAACCTGGTAAGATCAGTCATTAGATAGATTGAGTATACCGATAGCTGCTACTTCTTCAAAACGGTTCACATACAACTGCCGACGACGACTTCGACAAGATTGTCCAACATTGCGGACGCACACGATCCAGACGTGATGAAGCGTCTGTAAAAGTATGGGCATCTCTTTCCTCAGCCAGGCAATATTTTAGGGAATTGAAAAACCAGCGTCTTTGAAGATGCGTTGCTGTATTGGAAGGTTGCTGCCAGAGTCTGGCAACGGAGTACAGGCATCTTGTCTGCCGCCTCGACAGGATCGCAGGCGACACCAGTGTCATTTCAAGGATTCATAGCAACATCTCTCGTTCCTTTGTTGAGCTGGCAATAGCAATTGGTGGTTAGTCAATGATACAACGACCAAACGGATGTTTGGCAGGGTAAGGTAAGGGAGTCCAAGTACTCGCAGCTCTACTCTAATTTTCAGAGTTCCTGCAGGCTGCGAGGTAGCCCCGAAGCCGTTCACGTGACCGATATGTAGATCTTACCTTACAGTAAGTTAAAGTAGTTCTCACCCCCGCTCTGGCGTGAAGAATCAAACAATTATATTCCAAATATTGAAAAATCAAACGCGGATCCCTAATTCATTTATCAAGATACACAAATATAAACACAAGTGGCGGGATCTGTACTCCTTGGCTGCTGTGATACCGCTTAAAGCAAAGCCACCTTTTGAAAACTCATAGTCCCAGTGGCCTTCGTGCTTGTCCCTACAGACTACCTAGGTATCTATACGACCTCTCGGAATCTACATCGCATTATCTACCACTATGTGCTTCGGCTCCAGATCAACGGCTGCGTCAGACAACCTAGAGCCGATGACAAAACCCGTAGTCGTACAGAAGAAGGAGAAGAAACCCAAGCTCTCGCAAGAGGAAAAGGACAAGATCAAGATGGAGAAAGGCTTTGCGGCAATGGCAGCGGGAAACAGCGCTGCAGCACCTCGTAGATGTTGTTGAACCGGAGTTCGCAAACGATATCTGCTGAATGTATTCCTCGCACCATGCTGACGTTTGTCGCAGTGAATTGGCCACGAAAACTTCACGTTCGAGGGTGCTGGTATCGTTCTGAGTCCTCTCTCTACTGCCACTTAGTCGCCCAGCTATTCCATGACATCGAAACGAATCTAGGCTATTGAGGGAGCTTAAACCATAAGATTGCGGATGAGGCATCGCATTTGGGAATCGAGGCAGGTTTGTTGCCTGTCTTGGACACTTGTAATCAGAAGCAATCGTATAATGCAATCTTGAATCTTTCTTTGAATTTCTAGTGAGACATCCTCTAGAGCAGCGCCTGTAGACAAGCAAGGAGCTTTGCACTGCGTTGCGCGTCAAGATTCCAATTGCAAGACCACCTGAGGTTTCTCAGAGCTGGTGTCGGATGGAAGAAAGAAAGAATGTTCATGCACACTTGGACTCTGAGGTTCCGACATGCAAAACGGACCAGCGGGTAAGGTGATCTCTTGCGACGATATCGCCGCTCTCTCGGATATATAGTATCAGCTCGTAGGGACGAAGTAGAAGTAGGTACCGGGTAAGTGAAGTACTAGGAGGTATCGTCCTATATTCATCCCACTTTCAGATCATCCACTTATGGCCAATGGCCAGTCCCCTGCCTGCGGGATTACCCTGCATCAGCCTGTATGTACCATCCCAAGACGGGGTAACGACCGGCGGAAATGCTAGTCCTCGTAGTACTAGAGATCGCCCGTTGCCGGGGGTTATTGATGAGGCTTGCTTAGCGATTAGCGATGTTGGAGATCTCGGCTTTGTTACTCGTTTGTTGTCCGCATTGTTGTGGGAAAGGATCGCTCCGTGGTTCTTTTTCTTTGATTGCACCGGTGACCTGATCCGTGCATCTCCTGTCCTGGATGGCAGCACATTCAGACCGGCAAGATAGCCGTCTCGAGAACCAATGGATCCTATGAATTCCTCCCGTTATCAACGCGCACGGTCGCACCAAGCAATGCATTTCTGCACAACCAAGAGAGAAGAGCTTAGTAACAACACACCCCATGTACACAGTAGGTACTCATGCCCGCCACGACTCCACAATCGAACTTCGAGGGTGGGCAGTGTATCTGCAATGATAATCTTATACGCAGTATATGTATGTAGGGACGGAGTTGGTAGGGAGGGCAACATGACGGGTCAGGAAATATCTGTTAATCTCTCACCGGCTTTTTCATTAATACCCTAGCAATCGCATGCTATTCAAGATCGATTTAAGTGAAACTGGGTAAATTGGCATTGGAGCGTGAAATTGCGAAAAGCCTTTGATTGGCACTCTCGCTTCGTTGGCTTCACTGGTGCACTACTACGACTAGTCCGGCATTTCCATCAAAGGGCCCCTCTTCTCAAACACTCAACTACACAACCTCAACCTACCTCACCAACACTCTTTTCCTAATCCACCCACTCCACGATCTCCGGATCACTTGGCTCAGTACTGGCAGACATAGCTCTGTCCAGTATTGTCGCCGTCCACTCTTTTATGTTCTGATTTGTTACCCCTTCGTCCCTTTAGCACGTCCTCTCTTTCACACGTAAGTACCTTACAAGTACCTGGTATCCTCTTCAAGGCACTACCACAACTCGCAACAATCGCACATGAAGAGCTTATTTCACCCTCTAGACGACATTCGAAACATTCTAGTAGTTCTTGCCATCTAGGAGCTTGCCATCTCTGTCCAGATCTCTCGAGTCCGTCGGTGATCTCGAACAACCACCGCTCGCATATCAAATCCGACCTACACGTTTTGGACTCTTAAGGCCACGCCTATGCATGCGGTAATTCCTTGAGACGGAGCATAGTTTCTACACTCGGAAGATCACACAACCTACTATCCCTCACAGACCCAGATATCGAAGGGAGCATGGCGGAGGTCTTCCAGCCACAGCAGCCATTCATGGCAATGCCTATGGGTCACAAGTCGATCCAACCGGAGTCTGATGTGTTGATACCTAGATCTTCTACACTTGCCCCACCAGAGCCCAATCCGCCGTTTATGTTTCCGATGCAGCCTGAGAGGAGCGACACTCCAAATTCCCACACTAGAGCAGCCTCAACTATGGATCTGTCTGGTGGTAAACGCTCTGCAAACCGTTCTAGACCTCAGCGATTGTCGCTCAGCCATAGCCCAGCAAATGTCCTGCCAGCTTTCGACTTCAACCCCTCAGCGTCCAGCGGATCTGCAACCACGCCAGAAAGCCCTACACCTTCTCCAACAAGGAGTAGACCAGTCCCTACACATTCTGGTGGACACCGTAGAAACGGGAGCGAGTTCATTGGTGGAGATAGTAAGGCTGGTGGGCAGGGACTCATGAGCACAAGCCCAACAAAAGGCGACGGGGCACTGCCAACACCCCAACCTTCGCGCGCAGGGCCTCCTAATAGCAGACGTGGTCATGCACATCGCCGCTCTGGCGCGGTTTCCAGCCACGATCTTTCGATGATCTTGAAGCCCACAGGTGATCGTAGGAGCAGCTGCAGTGCGCCGACAACACCGTCCGATCCTATTAAGCAAAGAAGCTTCCTTCCCAATCTCGACAGGTCCATCTCTCAACCTTCACTTGTAGCGCAAGAATTAGAGACACCAACGAAACTTCCGAGTGTTACATCCATGGAGGATCAAACCCGTCATGTTGGTTTTGCCGACACAGTCGAATACATTCCTCGTCCGCTGTCAACGATATCTTCAGAAACCTCTAGCAGCCTGTCGACTGCCCGTGCCAATCACTCTGTCACAGGCAGTATCACATCCATTGTAAGCGCTGGTACGTCAAGTCCACCGACTGTCAATATTGGAAGGTCACTGTTCGACACATCACCAGAGCATGATATGTCAAGGCCAAGACCAAAGACTGCAGGCCCAGTCATGCATGGCTTTCAGCAAGATTTCATGTCCAACGAGGGCGTAGCGGCGTCAATGCGTCCTTCGTCGGCCTCTTCAAAAAAAGACACGCCCATCGACTTAGTGGTTCCAAGTCCGTTACCGGATTGGAAATTCCCAACTATCAATAGCCACCGTCCCGATGAGCTATCTTCAGAGACCATAGCTTTTCCAGCAAATGCCCCAATGGATCCGCGTCCTCTTCCGCTTGATATTCTCGTTGCTCAGCGTCCACGGCGACGCTCAGTAAATGCGCCGAACTTGTCGGCCAGTCGACCAAGAACTTCACCTGAACCCAAGATAGCTAAGAGACAGCGGAAGGTCAAATCATGGGCAGGCTCCATCTTGTCACGCAAGGCAAGATTGCGGGAGCCCAAAGGAAAAATGGGTAGCAACCGGCCTCAAGTATCTCCAAAAGAGATCGCGCTAGAGTCCGAATTCTCTCTAGAGAATGTCAATTTCGACGAGGATACGACGTGCGTGATTAAGACTCCCAGTCTTGAGGGCCCAAACCCACCGAAAATACAGACCGACTACTCCGCCTGGAAGCCTCGGGAGTCAAGTCCATCACCAGATTCTGATTCTATTCAGATGCTTGACCTCGATGCTGCCTTAGGCCCTTGCAGTACGCCAACCCTAGGCTCGGATCCTGATGATCCTATGGCTGGGGGCTTTTCGGTGGCAAGACGTCGTATGCACAGCAGCGGGAATACCGGGGGATTTACGGGCCCAGGAATGCATTACCACCGTCGCGCTGAGAGTGCTCCAGAGATGGCGCCGATCGATTACCACACGTTCGGGTTTCCCCGTCTAGGAAGCAATCCTGCTATGGCTGATGTTTTTGAGGAAGACGAGGATGAGGACGAGGATTTTATAGCACAAGATCAAGCAAGGACCAAACCTAGTAGCCAAGACAAAGTGCAAGAAGATGAAGGAGTTTTGGGTTTGGGTGTGAAGATCGTTGACGCTGACGACACGCAAGATATACCTATGCAACGAAGTATAAGGCGAGGAGCCAAAATTCCTGGCCAAAGCAACAGCCGTCCTGCATTCAGACAAGAGCATTCTGCCGACTCTTTAAGCTCAGTGGGGATACCCGAGGAGACGAATCCTGTTCAGATCGTGGGGGCAGAAGAAGAGCCTCGATTTTCCGTGGTTACGAAATCCTCCGACGAGTCGACAATCACGCCTACACTCTCCCACGATCCTTTCGCTAATCGCCCTGTTTCTGCACCCATTGATTTTGCATTGCCCAAACTGAACCTGCCGCTTGCAACTTCTGAAACATATTCCTCCGCCGTCTCGTCCCCCGACTTCAGCAGATCTTCGTTTGACGTCCCTCGCCTCCACACTGCTCACTCCTCCATCACAGATAGGGCTACCCTAAGTTCGTCCCGAGCTGGCGATCATGGGATTGGTGCTCAGGCTTCGGTTGAGGATGTACCGTCCCTCACAAGTAGTGCCTCAACTATGATGAGTGGCCAACCTCATCGTGTCTCCGGCAGTGCCTACGCCCGCTCCTCCGCAGAACGATCTTCATCATCATCAGCTGCTGTCTCTTCGCGATCACGCCCCGCTACTGCCTATAAGCGATCTAGCCTTGCAAGTCTTTCGAGGCTCGTGGGGAGCTCTTACGGCGAGAAGAGTAAGCTGTCAATCGAGGATCGTGTGCCAGCAGATAGCGCAGAGAAGAAAGAGAAGAAAAAGGGCAACCGCATCAGCCGATTGATGCGTTTCTGGAAACCGAAAGAGAAACTGCCCTCGTCATGAGTGCAGGCCGCCGCGTTGAGCGACAAAATATATTCTTCAGTCATTCCGATGACCTTCTTTAGGGACCTTTAGTGCGGAATCACCATTAGCAGGCGTTTTTGATCATATCTTTGGGGGTTGCATAACGAGCTATGTTCGCTTCACAGCTAGGAAATAGTAGGAGACATTGGGAACATTCTTTTGCAAAAGGCAAACGAACGGTTGCATTGGGCCTTTGCTGGAGGACGAGCTTTGAAAACCAAAAACATCTTCAGAGCAGTTTTGTTCTACGAACAAATTCACTTCTAGGACAGGAAATGTTGTGGAACATCCGGGTATCTTTGAAGGTGGCGGCTGGATGAGCTTCAAAAGCATATTTGCTCCTGGCGATGGAGGATCGATGTTGAGCATATATGGCGGGCACAGTTCCACTCACTTTGTGCTAGCAAATCTCTTCCCTTCTCGCGAACGGCATAGTGTTTTAGCAGGACGAGATCTTTAGCATAGCATCATATAGCCAAATTCACCTTCTTCATGATTTTGGTACAATCTACGGAGCCAGTGATATGCACCAAGAGCAACTTTGCTAAAACGATAGTTATGTCTATCTTGGACTAACTTCCAGCATCTACGACAGTTTCTAGGAACTGCAGAGGTCCGGACTGAAACAGTCATTGTTGAAGCTTGACCCATCCGTTCCGCTGTAAGTTCGTTTTTCGAGCATGGGATAGTATCTAGTTCAGCAAGCATAACTGACATTAGGTGGTGGTTTTCGTCAGCATCACTTCAACGAAGCAGTCTGTCTTCGACATTGTATCAGTGTTGCAGTAGCTCAAGTCTAACGATATTCTAGAAAACAGCCTGCTGCAAAATCCATCACTATCACTTCCTGTGCCCTTGGCTTTCGACATCACGGTGCATGAGAGACCAGAGACGCACCTGCATGACAACGTGCCACTGACATGCATCTTGCATTGAGCGCATCCACTTTGCATTCTTCATGTAGCTAGCAAACAAGAACAACCGACAAAGAGACGTCAGCAACTCAGCATTGATATCTTTTCGAGTTCGAGTTCGAGAGCAAGAGATTGATTGATTGACCCAGCCGTCAATGCGGTGCTTGCCTCGGCTCTCAATTAGTTCTAAAATTCGTCGCGAGCGTCCCCGAACTTCTGAACTGCGTCAAATCCTGGCCTCAGAAATTTGCCATTGTCAGTCCGTTGACTTTCTCTGCCGTCTTTCGACATAATAACGGGCGGGTATGCCCCTACAATGCGCCGGTGACTGTTTTCCTCCCTCAGCGGCTTGGTCACTGGACATGTGAGGTCTCTTATTAAGGGCCTCAGGATCTCGCTAAGGTTGGTGGTGGTGAACGACAGGCCAGGAGGTCTCCTCCGGATTTAATCCAACATCCGGAGCATACAGTACTCATCCAAATGGAAGTCCCGGATGGGCCGGCCTCCCAAGCAGGCCCCGGGGAATCACTCACCAAAATTCATTTGAGCACGAATACCAAGACCATTGATGAGTCCCTAAGTAGCCAGACAATGGCTGCAGAGCCGCGACGGCTATCCTCCATGGGCAGCGCTTTGCTTCGAGACTACACTATACATCTAGACCCATTGAACACGAACGGAGCTTCACATGTGGATGAGGAACTCAAAGAGGCTATGATGACCTTCTCAAGTGCATCTACCCAGGTCAAAAACTCGCCGCAGGAGATGGTAGTGTCTTTGCCCTCCTCCCCAGCATTTCCACATAAAGTTCCAACAGCTTTCCTCGGCCACCGCAAAAATACACTCTCTTCAGACTCGACTTCGCACCAGACTATTGTGAAAGCCATAGCTTCTCGGCCGACAACAGCTAGCAAGAATCCTCATGTATCACTAGCCGCCTGTTTATCGAACCGATTGCACGCCTCAGCTGAGTCTATTGACCAAAATTCCCGGCCCAGAACTGCTACGCCGCAGCGAAAGCCATCCAGTACCTTCATGGATCTCAGCACTGTCTCAAAGAACCTTTCCATAACTCGCTTCACTTCTTTGCAATCACCTTGCTTTTTCCACCAGCGCTTTGATGACGCTATCAACATCGACCGTGTTCTTGAAGAGATTGCTGCGGAGGACGATGGGATATCCCCTTGCCGCCTCATGGAAACCGCAACTAGCGTTCGAGAAATCTCGAAGCAGCTTCAGCGTCGACCCATAAAGCGTGCCGTTCGTACGATCATGATAGTAACCAAGGCCCGCGACAACAAGCTCGTACATCTTACGCGGGAGCTGGCGGAGTGGCTCCTCGAAACCCCCCGTTACAACTCAGATCTGGGTGTGACAGTCTACGTAGACGCTAAGCTCCGCAATTCCAAGCGATTCAATGCTGCGTCTCTTGTAGCGTCAAATCATCGCTATGAACCTATGCTCAAGTACTGGACCCCAGACCTCTGCTGGACCTCCCCACAGCAATTTGACCTCGTACTCACACTCGGAGGTGACGGCACAGTCCTCTACACCTCCTGGCTCTTTCAGCGCATCGTACCCCCAATCCTCTCCTTCTCCCTCGGCTCTCTCGGCTTTCTCACAAATTTTTCCTTCGCTTCCTACAAACCCCACCTCGACCGCATCATGGGAGACGCTGGGATGCGCGTCAATTTGCGTATGCGCTTCACTTGTACCGTTTATCGCGCCTCTCATCATCTGCCACATTCCAAAGACCAAAAAGCACCCGCACTCGTCGAAGGCGAACAGTTCGAAGTCCTCAACGAGCTTGTCATCGACCGCGGGCCCTCGCCCTACGTCTCTAACCTCGAGCTTTATGGCGACAACGAGTTGCTCACAGTCGTTCAAGCAGACGGCTGCATCATTTCGACCCCCACAGGCTCAACCGCTTACTCTCTGTCTGCTGGCGGTCCGCTTACGCACCCTTCCATCCCTGGCATCCTGCTCACGCCCATCTGCCCGCACACCCTAAGCTTCAGACCCATGGTCCTTAGCGACACGCTGCTTCTCAAAGTCTGTGTCCCGCGCAGTAGCCGCAGTACCGCCTACGCGAGCTTTGATGGTAAAGGACGTGTGGAACTAAAGAGAGGGGATTGTGTACAAGTTGAAGCTGGGCGGTATCCATTTCCCACCGTTGTTGGAGAAGGCGGAACGGGCGGGGAGTGGTTTGAAAGCGTGAGAAGGGCGCTGCGGTGGAACAATCGGGGCGCGGTGCAGAAGGGGTTTGGAGGATCTGAGCGCACAGTTTCAAAATTACCCAGCGAAGACGTGAAAGAGGAAGGAGAGGAATACGATTATCAGGACGAGGAAGGCGAGGAGGAAGAGTGGGATATTGTCGCTGATCCTATTGAGGCGAGCGGAGCTCCCTCAGTGGCGGATAGTGGCATTGGGGTGAGTGAAGGTAGCAGCAGTGCTAGTCCAAGCCCGTTGAGAAGGCAGAGGAGCTCCTTCTTGGGAGGGTCCGTTGGAGAATGACGAAAGATCACGATTTTTACGAATATGCATGTACACCAGCATGGAATGGGCAGGGATAGATGTTACACGACTGGATTATATCGGTTTGGATGATGGCAGGTTAGACTTTGATAGTCATGTTTGATGAAGTTTAGATGGTTAGAGTTGACGAAGCTCGGTGTGTCAATGACTTTCTTTCTATCTAATCTGTGTTGATGAAAAGGTTCAATGGCTTGAGCTTCCAGGTTTTCTGGCTAGCTCTGATCATGATCGTCGCCGTGCGAATTTGGGGAGACCTTGGCGGAATCCTTGCCCAGCCGAAGCTCGGACACCTCAGCCCTTCGCGTTTCATAGGTCGTATCTTCCAAACATAGAGTTCGGAGTGCTGGAGAGCGTCTTATGGAGGCCATATAAACGCTTAGCTGCAAGCTCAGACCAGTCGGTCCGTACGCTGGTCCGTAGCGCAGCCAAAGTCAATCTGTATTTGTTTCGAGACATGTACATCTCGTTCGGCGTCTCAACCTAGACTCTCCTTCCACCTTTGCTCCCTCGCCACCTTCTCTCGGATAGTATCCCTCAAGGTATCCTCCAGCGTTCTCCTCTCCTCTGAGTCTATATTCATATTCTCATCCTCATCCTCATCATTTTCATTATCATTATCATCGTCGTTCTTATCACCTCTGCAAATCTGCTTGGCCTTGTGCACCACCGCCTCCCAGATATCGATATCAAACTCACCCTCGCTCTCCACAACAAGCAAGTCTCCGTGTGAAGAGAAAGCAAGCACATGGACAGACTCTGCTTCTCGCAACTGTTGGATCGAGGGATCTTGGACCAGCTGGCTAGAGGAATCCACGGCTATAAACGTAGATGTCAAAGTTCTTGATAGAGGTATTGAGGTAGACAGGAGCGCGAGCATTGAAGCTTGTAAGAGAGCGGGAAGGATGGGTAAGTTCTGCAGCATCGCTATTAGTCCCCGAACACCCTCTCCATCAGGACAACAAGACATACAGAATCCGCCTGTGCCAGACCCCCCAGCACATCCTCCTCCCTTGGTGTCGCAACAACCTGTAGCGTAACCTGCACCAAAGTCCTCGGATGCGCGTCCACCAAGATTGCGTTCCTCAGGGTCTTCTTCACAATATCCTCGAGCCATCTCTCCCTTATGCCTACACGAAACCGAAGTATGAGCCCCAATCATCCTAATCATTATAGGCAGAGTATATTCTGAGTTTACCTCCTGCGCCATAGGCAGGCCGTACCACTACATCAATGGTAGCTTGTTCGGGCTGTTCATCCTTGCGCTGGACCTCGATGGGGCCGTTGATGCCGCAGGCGATGGAGTAGCCGGCGTGGGAGTAGGTTGCGGAGCCGTCGGCGCGGGGGAGGGGGCCGAGGAGAGTGGTTGTTAGGGAGGGTGCCATTCTACGAAGTTAGTGTAGAACAGACTGGCCCTGGCACCGACAAAACTCACCTCAAGGACTGGGAGATTTCGTTCAGCAATGCAAACGTCAAGCAATGACTAAGCATATCACAGCCGAATTGTCGGGCTCTTTGCGGCAAATGCCCCCCTCTTCCGAATCCTTGGCTCTCGAACGTTCTTTTCTGACTTTCACCCAGATGTCTTCCATATAGCGTCATTGCTTGAGCTTGAAGTTTCATCTCTAGAAAGTCTTCCACTTTGCCACACGATGCCTTCAGCGGTACCCGCCATTCCCCGCCTGACTGCGCGTGCAAGACCGCCTCCTCCTACGTCTCTACCAGTACCTGAGACCCCTCCACTGCCTCCTCCTTCCAACTCG
>JAABUY010002897.1_pt1 | contig 19626 bp, 19 predicted proteins | sample 5560271 | NCBI WGS metagenome assembly JAABUY01 (sample SAMN10711886, study PRJNA513374) | rock metagenome | isolation source: Antarctica rocks | place: Antarctica: Victoria Land, University Valley
CAGATCGTCGAACCCGCACGATTGCTGACCGCGCACGAGGTCGCGGAACGGGTCTGCGCCTGTTTCGACTGTCGTCATGAGGAGCATCTGTCTCTCCCACAAGAGGTTGCTTGATTATGCACTAGCATCCCACGCAATAGACGCGACACGCCATTAGGACTATACTCTCCGTACAAGATGCGATTCACGCGGACACGCGGAAGGAGACCCAATCACGATGGTAACTGAAATCCAAACGCTTGAGCAGACCGAAGATGGACAGGCCGTTTTCTTCACTGACACGGCCCGCGAGAAACTTGTCGAACTGATCGGTGAGCAGCGCGCGGCGGGCAAAGAGGCCCACTTGCGGATTATGGTGCAGGGCGGCGGCTGCGCCGGCTTCTCATACGGGATGTTCTTCGACAATCAGGAGCGGCCCGGCGACAATGTCAGCGACGTGGACGGTGTCAAGGTGCTGATGGACGACGAGACGATGGAGATGGTCGCCGGTTCGCAGGTTGACTACATGGACTCGCTGCTCGGTCGCGGCTTCACCGTCAAGAACCCGAACGCCGCCTCCACCTGTGGCTGTGGGCACTCATTCCGCGTCGCTGGCAAAAAGGGCCAGGCGGAAGCCTGCCACTAGACGAAGGACTGAGCGAAAAGGACTAAAGATTGAGGACTGAGTGGGAACGCTCAGTCCTCTTCTTTTCCTCACCCCCGGCCCCTCTCCATCGCCCCGACGCTTCGATAGCGCGAGATCATGGCGGCGATGGAGAGGGGAGGGGAAGGTTTGCGAAATTGCATCGCGCTCAGTTCTCAGTCCTCAGTCCTTCGTCCTATCTCCCTCGGAGACGGGGATCGAGAGCATCGCGGAGGGCGTCGCCGACGAAGTTGAGCGACATGACGACGCTAATGATGGCAAGCGCGGGGAAGGTGCCGAGCCACCAGTCGTAGAACTTCGCGACGGACGCGTTGATCATCGCGCCCCATTCCGGGTTCGGCGGCACCGCACCGAGGCCGATGAACGACAACCCCGCCATCAGGATGATCGCCGCGCCGATGTCCAGCGTCGCCTTGACGATGATCGGCGCGTCCGTGCCCGGCAGGATATGGCGCATGAGGATACGCCAGCGCGTCGCGCCGATTGACTCCGCCGCCGTCACATAATCGTTCTGCTTCAGCGAAAGGACCGCACCGCGCATCACGCGCGCATACTCCGGCCAGAGTACGAGGATGATCGCGACCAGCGCATTCGCAACGCTCGGCCCCCCTCGCACTGCGGTAATCGCCATCGCGAGGATGATCGAGGGGAAGGCGAGTACGACATCCGCCGCACGCATGATGACATTGTCGAGCCAGCCGCCGACGTACCCCGCGAACGCGCCGAGAATGATGCCGATCGTCCCGGTAGCGAGGATAGTGAAGATACCCGCCGGGACGGAAATCCGCGCGCCAAAGAGCACGCGGCTGAAAATATCACGCCCCAGATCGTCTGTACCGAAGAAGTGCGCGCGATTCGGCCCCTGGAGCCGGTGGGCGATGTCCTGCTTGTTCGGCTCAACCGGCGCGATCAGGGGCGCGGTAATAGCAATCAGCAACCAGAGGGCGAGCACGACCAGACCGGCCATCGCCAGCGGATTCCGCCGCAGCGACAGCAGCGCCTTGACGAACGGTGACCGTTCCCGCCGTACTTTCTGGGCTATAAATGCCGTCCCCTCCGCTACACTTACCGTCGCCATCGTATATTCCCATTCACGCGATACATGAACCACGAAGACACGACGAGCACGAAGAAAGAGAGAAGAAAGAGAGAAAACGTGTTTCCGCCTTTCATCTCTTTTTTCTTTTCGTGTCCCTTCGTGTCCTTCGCGCCTTCGTGGTTCACATCGTTAGCCTTTTCTAGTTCACGCGGATGCGGGGATCGAGGAAGCCGTAAAGGATGTCCACGGCGAGATTGAAGAGGACAAAAACGACCGCGACAACGAGTGTGACACCAAGGATGCCGGCGAAATCGAGTTTCGTCGCGGTTTGCACCGCGTACTGGCCGAGGCCGGGCCAGCGGAAGATGGCTTCCGTGAAGACCGCGCCCGCGAGCAGACCGCCGAAGGTCAGGCCGAGCACCGTGACCGTGGGAATTAGCGCGTTACGAAGCGCGTGGCTGCCGATTACCGCGCGTTCCGGCAATCCCTTCGCCCGCGCGGTGCGCACGTAATCATTGTTCATCACATCGAGCAGGGACGAGCGGATCATCCGCGCGATAATGCCGATGGCGAACGATCCAAGCACGACACCGGGCAAAAGGATGTGCCTGAAGGCCATACCCAGCAAATCCCATTGTCCATGCACCAGGGCATCCAGCGTATAGATGCCCGTGAGATGCTTCGGCGGATCAATGCCGTCATCCAAGCGCCCCCCAAAGGGGAGGATTTTCAAACGGTAGGCGAAGACGGTCTGCGCGAGCAAGGCGAGGTAGTAAATCGGCACGGCAGTGCCCAGAAGCGAGACACCCCGTGCCGCATGATCCACCACGCCATTGTGCCGGATGGCGGCGACGACACCGAGCGGCCCGCCGACACCGATCGCGAATACTATCGCAAACAACGCGAGTTCGACAGTGGCGGGAAAGAACTCCTTGAGGTCCCGGCCGACCGAGTGGCGCGTCGTCAAGGATTGGCCGAGATCGCCGTGCAGGAGGTTCTTCAAATAGAGGACGTACTGCACCGGCACGGGCTTATCCAGCCCATACTTCTTGCGTACCTGCGCGATCACTTCCGGCGTAGCGATCTTCTCACTGACAATCGCCGCCGTCGGGTCGCCGGGCACGGAATGTGCCAGCGTAAACGTTGCAATTGTTGTCAGAAACAAGACGACTACCGAGAGCAGCAACCGCCGGACGAGATACTGTGCCACGCGTGACTCCGCTCCTTGAGTGCTGAGTAGCTGAGTGCTAAGGACTAGAGCCGATGGTCCCTCTCAGCACTCAGCACTCAGCACTTCGTGTGTTACCCTGTCCTGGCGAGCAGGTAGGGATTCACGAGGTCTACGGGATGATAGACGTAGCCGGTAATGATCTTCTTGGCAACGATCTGCGCGACTGGCTGCTCAAGCACGAGGAAGGGTGCGTCGTCCTGGATGACCTTCTGGATCTGGCCGTAAATATCGGCACGCTTGGCGCTGTCGGTCTCGGTCAGGCCCTGCGCGAGCAGTTTATCCACTTCGGGATTGGAGTACTTGACGCGCTTGGCGGCCGCGCCGCCCGTCTTGCCGAACGGCTCAGCATAGGTATGGACATCAACGTAGTCCGGCGACCAACTGGAGACAGTGAACTGCAACTTGGCCGCACGGTAGTCGGCGAGACGTTGCTGCGGTTCGACCGGTGCGAGTTCAACCTTCAAACCCGTCTGCTCGATATCCGCCTTCAATTTCGGCGCGAGCGTATCCAACGCTACGCCTTCGAGGACACTTCCTGCGCCATACGTGAACTTGATCGTCTGCCCCACTGCGTTCGCCTGTTTAATCAGGCCCTTTGCCTTGTTCAGGTCGGTCTTGTACATCTGCGGCTGCCGTCGTACCGCTCGCGGCGGGGCTTGCGGCAGCGGCGGGAGCGGTCGTCGCGGCAGCAGCCGGAGACCCAGCCGCCGAAGGCGCAGTCGTGGCGGCCGACGCAGGAGCCGTGGTCGGCACGGCGCCAGTTGTGGCAGCAGACTTGGTCGCGGCCGGGGTATTGGTCGCCGTGCTGGCTCCTCCACACGCGGCGAGCAATGACGGCACGATCAGCGCAAGCAACGCCAACGTGGCGGAGCGACGGAGACGACAGGTACTTTTCATGGTAGCCCACTCCCTTTCCCAAGTACGTCAGGACTGGATGTCCCCACCACATGCCCGAATGTGCTAAAGGTTGACTTGCTTTCCGTGTTGCTGTCACGATACCAGCAAATTCTCTGTCGTCAAGCGGTTGACCAGCCCCCACCCCTAGCCCCTCCGCCCGCCATGCGGGGAAGGGGAGGTTGATCCAAAATTCAGTGCCATTTTTCTGCAAGCATTGGCCGAAGCATCGCGCCAAGGCACCCCTCCACCACTTGGCGGGCGGAGGGGTCGGGGGTGGGGGCCGCATTCAGGTCGTCGGAAACGGCAGCGCGATAGCATCGTGATGAACGTAGCCCGCGCGGAAGCGGTCGAGCTTAATCTCCTTTGCCGGGAGATCGCGCACCGCGCCGTCCGCAATCAGTTCGGCCATCTTCGTGCCAAGCGCCGGGCCCCACATCATGCCATGCCCACCGGCGGCGAGGACATAAAAGCCTTCGAGCGGTTGGTCAATGATCGGCAGGTGATCCGGCGTGTAATCAATCGAGCCTGCCCACGACCGCGAGACGCGCTGCCCCGCGAGCGCTGGAAAGACCGACTCCCATGCCGGGCGCATCCGTTCGAAGTAGTCCCAGTCGAAATCGAGTTGATAGCGGTCGGAATAGTCCGCCTGCTCGGACGGATTGCTGAGGCCGAGCAGCGCGCCCTGCTCCTCCGGGCGCACGTAAATGCCCCTTGCCAGTGCGAAGAACATCGGGAACGGTAGGATGTCCGGATATGTGACGACGAGATGCCGCGCCGCCGCGACTGGTAACTCGACACCGACCATCGCGCCAATTGCTCGCGCCCCGCGCGGTCCGCCGGCATCGAGCACGCGGTCGGACGCGAACGTGCCGCGCGTCGTCCGCACCATGAATGTGCTGCCGCGCTGCTCAATCCCTTCAACGGTGCATCGCTCGAAGACATCAATCATCGGATACCGGGCCGCCGCGAAGGTGATATTGCGCGCGACGATCGGCGGATGGACGTAACCGTCGTTCGCGGTGTAGGTTGCGCCGCGCAGGTTCTCCCAGTCGAGGCCGGGAAACCGCGTCCGGCCCTCAGCGGCGTCTACCCACTCATTTTCCATGCCGCAGGCACGCCGCAACGCGACCAAATCGAGAAAGGCGGCTTTCTCGGCTTCCGTTTCTGCCAGGATATAGTACCCCGTCTCGGTGAAGCCGCTGTCTAACCCAAGTTCCGCACCGAGTTCGACGTACAACGCGCGCGACCAGATACCGAGTTTGATCGCCGTCTCCGAGCCGCCCTGTTGCCGGACAACGCCTGCCGACCGCGTCGTCGCGCCCGATCCCGCCCACGCCCGCTCGCAGACGGCGATCCGACCGAACCCGCGTCGCGCCAACGCGTGCGCCGTCCAGAGCCCAAGATTGCCCGCGCCAACGATGATGAGATCGTACGTCGCCATTTTGTACCCACCTCCAATCCCGCCGGAAATCGGAAAGAAACCCGATACCGATTTTTCCCGGTGGCTCGATGCATTCAAGAATCTGTCTGTGCCGCATGACGCCCTCTGATTCGCCCAGTGACGAAGTACGCAACGACACCAAGAATGATGACGGTGATTGTCACCGGCAGATACCATTGCCCTAACCGCCCACGCACGCGATCCCATTGACTGCCCGCCGCATAGCCAAGCCCGGCGAGGAAAGTGGACCAGATAAACGCCCCAGCAAAGGTCGCCAGCGCGAATGGCACGATGGGCACGCGCGCGGCGCCCGCCGGCAAGGTAATGATCGTCCGCGAGATCGGCAACAGCCGCGCGAAAAATGCCGCCCACGCTCCCCACCGCGCGAACCACGCGTCGGATCGGGTGAGCGCACGTTCCGCTGCCGGGAAGCGACGCCGGAGGTGCGCGAGGAGCGTCCGCCCGCCAATCGCCATCACGGTATACGCAATCAGCGCGCCGATCACCCAGCCCACCGCGCCGATCAGCCCGGCAAAGAGGATCAGCAGTTTCGATTTTCCGACCGATTCGACGAGCAGCCACCCCGCCAGCGGCATCGTGATCTCGCTCGGAATGGGCATCGTCGCGCCCTGCAACGCCATCAAAAAAAGGACCCCCCACCAGCCATAGCGGGTGACGAGATCCTGTATTGCGTGCAGATCAAGGCCAAAGACAGCAAACGGAGCAGTGAGGGACTCGATTGTTGTGCTCACTGCGCGCTGCTGCCCTTAATTCGCAGGGGTAAGCTGCGCGACGTGCTGCTCAATGTTTATGCTGATCCCTTCGGCGACACGGCGACCGAAAGCCTCATCACATTTGCTGAGATGGCCAATCATTCGCTCCTGAATTTGCCGCTCGCACTGCGCGAACGCGGAGACAAGATTGAGAATCAAATCCTCGCGCTCCCAATCCGGCATCGTCCGGTAGCGGTCGCCGGCCTGACCGTAATCGTTCTCCCGCTCGATTTTCGCCTTAATGAGTTGCCCCTCGATATATGGGCGGTAATCCTGATACGAGGCATCTGCCTCGCGCAGCCCGGCGATGGATGACGGTTCGTAGTTGATATGCCCGTTCCCAGCATCCTCATCAACGCCGTAGGCCATCTGACCATCTCGCTGATTGGTGTAAGTCGGGACAACGGGCTTATTGACGGGCAGTTGCAAATAATTGGGGCCGGCGCGATGACGTTGCGTGTCGCTATAGGAGAATGTGCGCCCAACGAGCATCTTGTCGTCCGAGAAGTCGAGCCCATCCACGAGCACGCCCGTACCGAAGGCGATCTGCTCGCTCTCAGCAAAGAAGTTGTCCACGTTCCGATTCAAGGTCATCATACCGACCGGGCGAAGGGGGAAGTGATCTTCCGGCCAGATCTTGGTGTCATCAAGGGGATCGAAGTCGAGTTCCGGGTGCTCCTCGTCGCTCATAATCTGCACGCAGAGTTCCCACTTCGGAAAGTCGCCCCGCTCAATCGCCGTATACAGATCCTTTGAAGCGCTGCCGAGGTCCTTCGCCTGAATTGCTTCTGCCTGCGACTGAGTCAGCGACTCGATACCTTGCTGCGTCTTCCAGTGGTACTTGACGAGGACGCCCTCACCCCGCGCGTTGACCATCCGGTACGTATTGACGCCAAAACCATCCTGATGCCGATAGTTCGCCGGGATGCCGCGGGGCGACCAGACCCATGTCACCATGTGCATCGCCTCGGGGGACATGCTGATGAAGTCGAAGATACGATTTGGCTCCTGGCGGAATGTGACTGGGTCTGGTTTCTGGGAGTGAATGAGGTCCGGAAACTTGATTGCGTCGCGAATGAAGAAGACGGGCAGATTGTTCCCGACAAGGTCCCAGTTGCCATCCTCAGTGCGGAGCTTTACCGCAAACCCGCGCGGATCGCGTGCGACCTCCGAGGAGTCACGACCCCCGGCTACGGTTGAGAAGCGAATGCTGAGAGGCGTCTTCTTGCCCTTCGTCTGGAAGAGTTTTGCCCGCGTGTACGTCGCGGCGGGCTCACTGCCGATCGTCCCATAAGCTTCAAACTCGCCATGCGCAACAAAGCCGCGCGCATGCACGACGCGCTCCGGGATGCGCTCACGATCGAAATGGCTAATCTTCTCAAGAAACTGATAGTTCTCCAGCGTTGCGGGGCCGCGAGGCCCAACGGTGCGCTGGCTCTGGTTATTGTGGACCGGATGCCCCTGCCGCGTCGTCAAAACGGGCTTGTCATTTGTTGTTCCATCACTCACAAGCTTTCATCCTTTCCCCGTAAAACCGGTCGCGTCATCGAACTGCACGTCAAGTATACACCGCTTCCGTGCGCAACTCCGGTACGGCGTACGTCACCATCCGTACTCCTGGCACGGCGTTACTCCACGCCCGCATCGGCGATGCCTCCAGCGTGGCGGACTTGCGGATTGATCGTCGTCAGAATAGCGAGCAGGGTCGCCGGAACCGCGCCGATATAGACCGTAGCAATCGGGCCGAACTGCTGAAGCGAAATACCCATCAACGCAAAGCCGAGCATCTGCGCGCCGAAGGTAACGAGCCGGAAGGCGCTATTCACCCGACCTTGCAGGGCATCCGGGATCAGCACAAGGCGATAACTGAAGTGTGTCGTCACGTAGATCGGCACGAAGAGGAATCCGACTGCATTAACGATACCGATCCACAGAACATTCGGCGCCCATGCGTACGGCACCCAGGTAATGACGAACAGCCACGATATCCAGACCATGATTCTTCCGACCGTGAACCGGTGTTGCACCGGCGCGGCGAATGCGGTGCCCAGGAGCGTGCCAACCCCGCCCGTCGCGAAGATCAGTCCGATGGCGACCGACGACGCGCCGTGTCGCTGGGCGAGGCTAATGAGCAGCAGTGTCCATCCGCCATAAAGCAGGTTCACGCCGCCGTTGACCCAGCAAAGAAAGCGGATGGTCGGCTGCCGCCAGAGCCAGCGAAGGCCTTCCTTAATTTCCTCCCGGATATGGCGCTGCGCCACCGCGCGCTCCTCCTGAAACTCCATCTTAATAAAGAAGATCGAGATTGCTGAGGCCGCGTAGGAGACCGCATCCGCGACGAACGGGAAGCCGCGCCCGATGCTGTATAACGCACCGCCAACCGATGGGCCGAGCAGCCCGGAGACGGAATAGGTCGCTTCGTTGAGCGAGACGGCGGCGGGCAGCTGCTCTGTGCGGACGATCCGCTTAAGGCACGCCGTTTCCGACAGCCCGAAGAAAATGAAGAGCATCCCCTCGACAAAGGTAACGACGTACAACTGTACGAGCGTCAGCCGACCGAACGCAAGCGCGACGGGGATGCTACCAAGCGCGAGCGCACGCCCGGTGTCGGAAAGGATCATCACCTTCTTGCGATCCCAGCGATCAACGTACGCCCCGGCGGGCAGCCCAAAGAGGACATACGCGAGTCCACGCATCGCGCCGAGAAAGCCCGCCTGTGCCGGTGATCCCGTCACAGCGAGGATGAGCAGCGGGAAGGCCAACTGCGAGACCTGCGAGCCAATCGCCGAGACGAGTTGCCCACTAAAGAGGAGGAAAAAGTTTCGGTTCCGCCGCAGCGCGCTGGACGGCTGATGTCGCCGCCGCGCCGGTTCCTGTTTCTGATCCTGTACCGGTTCGATGTCAACAGTTGCCACGTTTTGCTTCCCTCGATCACCGCGTATACCGACTTCGTCGCACACAAAAAGACCGCGAGCGAGGCGTCCGGCCTGTCACGGTCTGCGCGTGCGATGGGGAATCTCTTAACTCATCGGACGGCTGATTTCGCGCAGACTGCGATACGGACCCCGTGCGGTCCTCGGTAATGCCAATAGGCGTATTGCAATGTCGCCCGTCGCGATCATGTCCATCACGCCACTTTCATCATGGGCGCGCACGCTGCGCCGCCCATCCGTTGACGAGCATAAAAGCCGACGCGAACGCTGTCAAGGCATCTACCGTGCGTTCACCTGGACAACCGCGATTACCGGGCTTGGCATGCCACTCGCCTGCGCAGAGACATGCCATGCGCCCGGCGTCGCAAAGGCGAGGCTGCCCGTCACTGTGCCATCACTGCCGACGGTCGCGGAGAAAGGAGTCTGATTCGTGCCATCGGGCGCGGTCGTCCAGATTGTGACGGGCACGCCGGGCGCCCAGCCACTACCGGCGAAGATCACCGGCGAGCCGATAAAGGCAAAGGGGACGTTTGGCACGAAGGTCGGGCCGCCGAATCCGCCGCTGTTGCACTCGTTGAAATACGGGTACTGCACCACACCGCTCGATGGAACCGGATAGTTGAAACCCGGCCCCGGATAAACGCCGCCGTACGGCCCACCCGTGAACGGATAGCCGGTGTTCGCGTAGCCGCCATTGATCGGCAGTGTCCCGGGTATGCATGTGGTGTAATCCGGAAACGTCGGCGTCACGTACGGATAGCCGGGCGGCACGACAGGATACGGTAACGCGCCCGCGATGTTGCTCACGGCATGCATACCTGATCCGTAGCCACGCGCATCGAGTTGATAGAGGGCGCTGTCCGCGTACGGTACGATACCGGTGATCGCACCACCCGCATTCGCCGTCGCGGGACCGTACGGGATTGTGCTACCGTCGTATCTGATTCCATTGATCTGCACGAGTTCACCGGGGTAAAACCCGTTCCCGTCGAACTGAATACCGCCGCCCATCACCCGCGCGACGAGGCCCGCCGCCGCAACCGGCATCGCTGGCAAGAGAAAAAGGACGCTCACCAGCATCAGAAGACCGAAACCCTTGCCGATCCGTTTCAGCACGACCGCTCCTCCTCCCCACCCATCCAACCATCGCTTCCTCCCCGTTGTACCGTACGTGCGGCAAATTGGGAAGGAGATGTAAAAAAGATGGAGCGACGATGTGCGACCAGCCACGATCTTCGGGATGCTCCGACACGGAGCGAGGGTGACGAGGTATGGTCGAGCGATGGAAGCGGCATCATAAAGCGCCATCATGCGCCGTCATGCGATAATGGCGCTGTTGTGGAGATGCAAGGAGGGCAATTTGCTGCAAAGATCGGGAGAGCCGGGACGAACGCGAAACAGATTTGCGGCACGCCGCGTACGAATGATTGTCGTCCTTGCGCTCGTTGTCGGCGGCGCCGTTGCGCTACCGCGACTTGGCAATACCTCACCGCGTGGCGATGAGCGTCCGCAAATGACGCCGATCAGCGTTGGCGTCGCAAACAGTGTCCGTGCGACCCCAACGCCGTCAGCGTCACCCGAAGCGACGATTGCGCCGACCCTCACCCCAACGATTGTCCCGCCGCTCACGCCATTGATCGCGGCGCGTGCGGTCGGCATGCGCGCGAGTGAGCCGACACGGACACCGATTCCGCCCACCGCGACGCCCAAGCCGATTGTCGCGAATGGCCCGCTTCTCACGAGCCGACTCGTCACCTTTTACGGCCATCCCGACAATAACCGCCTTGGCATCCTCGGCGAGTTCGCCACGCCCGCCGCGATGATTGCCAAACTGAAGGCGCAAACCGCCGCCTATCAGGTTGCCGACCCCTCACGGTCGGCAATTCCGACGATTGAACTGATTGCCTCGGTCGCTTCCGACACGCCGGGTGACGACGGCCTCTACCTCAACCGGACGCGCTTGTCGCTGATCGAGGAGTACGCGGACATCGCGGCGCGGAACGATTGCCTCCTGCTGCTCGACATTCAGCTGGGATATGACAGCATAGCGAGTGAGGTAGGACGGCTCGCGCCGATCCTCAAGCGTGGCAATGTCCATCTCGCGGTTGATCCCGAGTTCCATGTCAAACACGGCCAGGTGCCGGGCGAGGAATTTGGGAGCGTCACCGCCGCGGAAGTGAACGGCGCGGCGAAGATGCTCGCCGACATTGCGACACAGAACGGCATCACCGATAAGGTTCTCGTGATTCACCAGTTCCGCTTCGACATGCTACCGGACAAGGAGAATATCAAGCCGATTCCACATGTCCAGATAGCAGTTGTGATGGATGGCTTCGGCGGACCCGGGGCGAAGTCCGAGAACTACACGACATTCATCTACAATGAACTGATCCAATACGGCGGCATCAAACTCTTCTACAAACAGGACAAGCCGCTGATGACCCCCGCCGAGATCGTCGCCCTCGACCCTAGCCCCCTCGTCGTCATCTACCAGTAACCAGTCGTGGTTAGCGCTGATCGGAACGCTGTCAGGACAATAGGGAATGCACCCGCGAGTGTTGCGTGCTTTTCGTTTGCGACACAAGGAAAATCTGGTGAGCCCGGTGGGATTCGAACCCACGACCAATGGATTAAAAGTCCCTAAAGACGGCCGGGTGTCGGTTAGCCGTCTATATTCGCTCATAACCGCTTTAGGCCGTCCCTGTGCGGTAAACTTGACGTGTTGCGCTTGCTGTGCGAACATGTACGGACACGCCCGAATGCGCCCGATTCGCGGCGTCCGTGAAGTAACCGTGAAGTAATGATGTAGGGTAAGTGGATGAAGGTTGGAAAGCGCGATCTGATCGGACAAGTCCGAGCGTTGCCGCCTGCGACAATGCGGCGGCGTTCACTCGCAGCGACACCCCGCGACGAGCAATTCGCGTGTGCTCAGTGTGGCACGACAGATGCAAGTCCCAATTTCCGGGGTCTTTGCACGCGCTGTATCCTCGACGATATCGGCGTGCCCTCCGATGCTGTTCCATTCGCCGCCAAGATACCCGGCAAGACCTATGGTGAACGATGGAGCGGATTCTTTCTCTTCGTTTTTGGTGTCATTCACGATTCCTCAGCCACCGTTGAAACAGAAGCCCCATTCTTGATGAATGATCGTGATGACATGTATGAATTCCGCCATGCAGAGGTCGCTTGGCCGAACTCGCTCGTCTATGTCGAGATGCGTTGGCCTGCCGGTCAGTCGCCGGTGATCGCTATTCGAGGGGTTGAACACGCGGACGGGAAATCCGACATTGATAAGGCATGGCAGGCACGCAATCTCTTACGTGCTGTGTCCCTTGCTGGTCGTCGCAAGGGCAGCGGCCTGATACGCGAGCCAGAAGAAGTTCTGAACGCGTATAGAGAATGCTGGGACGCCAGCGGACGCAGACCATCACAGGAGATTCTCGCAGACTACATGTGCTGCGAGGTAAGCACCCTGAAACGCTTTCTGCGTGACAATCGTAGCCGCGTCTCATGGCCGCCTGTTCGATAAACAATAACTGCCACTTTTTGCTCCTGACCGTGAACGCCCGCCGCCGTACCGTGTGAGTGCTGAACGGATGAACCGTTCACTATCGAACACGGACACAGGAGGCGATTACGATGCAATGCGAGCAGGTACCGGCGTTCCTCAGCATTGAGGGTTTTCGCAGGGCGTTCCCGATGGGGCGCACCGCGCTTTACGATGCAATCCGGCGCGGTGAAATTGCATCGCTGACGGTGGGCGCGCGGCGGTTCATTCCCGTTTCTGAACTGAACCGGCTACAACAGGTGGCGGAACGCACCCTGCGCAATGGCGACGGCGGTGCGGTGTGACGGCGACCACCGCCGCGACGCCCTACACGTTGCCCGTACGACCGCACGCCATCCCCGCCGAACTACGCGAGCGTGCGCAATGGGTCGCGTGGCAATGGGAACGCCGCGAAGAGAAGTGGACGAAGGTGCCGGTCAATGCCCGCACCGGCCAGAGAGCGGCGAGCGATGACCCCACGACATGGACGGACTTCGAGACCGCGCGGAACTATGCCGCGACCCACACGGACATCGCGGGCATTGGCTACGTGTTCAGCCCGGACGACCCGTACACCGGGATTGACTTCGATACCTGCCGTGACCCGGAGACCGGCGAACTGGACGCATGGGCGGCGGCGGCGCTCGCCGGTTTCGACTCGTATGTGGAAGTCTCGCCGTCCGGCACGGGCATCAAGGCGTTCGTGAAGGCGACGCTGCCCGATCACGGCATCCGTCGCAAGCGCCCCGACGACCTGCCGGGCGGCATGGTGGAGATGTACGACAGCGGCCGGTTCTTCACCGTGACCGGCCACCATGTGCGCGACACCCCGGCAACGATCCACGACGCGCAGGGGGCTGTAGATGCGCTCTATGCCCGCCTGACGACCGTAAAGACGAGGGGCAGCACGACATCATCATCAGGGGTGCGGAAGTCCGATGACAAGCAGGCGACGCGCGACACCCTGACCGATGATGAACTGATTGCCCTCGCCTCGGGGGCGAGGAACGGCGCGAAGTTCACCGCTTTGTGGATGGGCAGCACGACCGGCTACCCGTCGCAGAGCGAAGCCGATGCCGCCCTCTGCTCGCTGCTCGCGTTCTACACCGGCCCCGACGCGGCCCGCATTGATCGTCTCTTTCGGCAGTCCCGCCTCATGCGCCCGAAGTGGGAGGAACGGCGCGGGGCCGAGACGTATGGCGCGATGACCGTCGCGCAAGCGCTGGCGTCGCGCGCCGACTACTGGCATCCCGGCGAGCGGTATACCGACAATGCAAACGCGAGCGAACCAGACGTGAAGGCATGGATACCACCCGCGAACACATGGCCGGAACCGCTCGCCGACGAAGCGTACTACGGCCTCGCCGGTGACTTCGTGCGGCTCATCGCCCCGCAAACCGAAGCCGATCCGGTGGCGATCCTCGCGCAATTCCTCACCGCGTTCGGTAACTGCATCGGTCGCTCGCCGCATTTTATGGCGGAGGCGGACCGCCACGGCCTGAATCTGTACGCCGTCCTCGTCGGCGAGTCGAGCCGGGGGCGCAAGGGCACATCATGGGGGCATGTCCGCCGCCTTTTCGAAAAGGTTGACGAGAAATGGGCGGCGATACGCATCCTCGACGGCCTCAGCTCCGGCGAGGGTCTCATTCAAGCAGTGCGCGACCCCGAGCGCGACGCGGACGGCAACGTGAAGGACGACGGGCCGCAGGACAAGCGGTTACTTGTCCAAGCGTCCGAGTTCGCCAACGTGCTACAGGTGCAAGGACGCGACGGCTCGACACTCTCCGGGCATCTCCGCAATGCGTGGGATGGACGCTCGCTGCGCACGCTCACCCGCACACCGCTTGTGGCAACCGCGCCACATATCAGCCTGCTCGGACATGTGACGCGCGACGAATTACTGCGGTTGTTTGACGATACCAGCGCCGTGAACGGGTATGGCAACCGCTTTCAATGGTTCGCGGTGCGACGGTCGAAACTCCTGCCCTTGGGCGGGCGCATCAGCGATGCGGACCTCGTGCCGATTACTGCGCGACTCTCGGACGTCGTCTACCACGCCCGCACGGTGTCGGAGATCGTCCGCGACGAGCAGGCAACCGCGATCTGGAAAGCCGTGTACGCCGATCTTTCGAAGGATACGCCCGGCGTCCTTGGGGCGATGACGGCGCGGGCGGAACCGCAAGTGATGCGCCTCGCGTGCATCTACGCCTTGCTCGATTGCAGTCGCATCGTCCGCACGGAACACCTACTCGCCGCGCTCGCGGTCTGGGCGTACTGTGAGCGGTCCGCGCGCTGGATATTCGGTGATCGGTTAGGCGATCCGGTGGCCGATGAGATTTTGCGCGATCTTCGCGCCGCACCAGCAGGTAGGACCCGGACCGAAATCAGCGGACTATTCAGCAACAAGCGCGAAGCGACGCGGATTACGCATGCGCTGGAGGCGTTAGAGGCGCGCGGACTTGCCCACTGCGAGCACACGCGCCCCGAAGGTGGCGTCGGGCGGGATGTCGAGCGCTGGCATGCCGCAATGAGATAATTCGCTTATTTCGCTTATTTCGCCATTACAGGAGGCGACATGGACGCACTGATCCGCGCACGAACCCTGATCCGACAGCAGGCTGATACCGATAGATCGGTACATGAGGAGGACACGCCGACGCATTGTGAAGCGACCACTGCGAGCGAAATAAGCGAAATAAGCGAAATAAGCGCCGACTTCGCCGATGCAGCGGTTGCCACGTTGCGCTACTGGTACGGCATGGGTGCGCTCGACACCCTCCCCGAATGTATCCCCGGCTTCGCGGGTGAACTCGCGCGCTATACCGACCGCGCCCGCCTGATCGGGCTAGTGAAGGCGATCCTCGATTCCGTGCCGTGGAGCCTCACGGCACAGGATCGGGCGGTGCAATTCGTGACGGTCCTCACGCCGCTCATCGAAGGGGGCGCCGCATGAGCGCGGAAACACGGACTAGAACGTGAGGGCGAGTGATGCGAGTCTGGCATCAAACGCAACCGTTGCACCGTCAATCGCAACCCAAAAAAGGCGCGTTGCGCACACAGCAGCCAGTTAAATGGAACGGTGTTCCGATGGAACGGAACACAAAAAGGGGCGGCTAGCCGTCGTCACGGAACGCTGCATGGCGAAACACAGAAAACGCGCATCCGGCACGCTGTGTTGTGAGTGTCCGGCACGCTGTGTCAAGAATGTCCATTTATTGCGAAAGGAGATGATGACGATGTACACCGAGAAAGTGCGGGCAGCGCGCCGTTGCACAGGGACGACGAAGAACGGATTGCCATGTGGCGCCTACGCCATGTGGAACGAAACGTTGTGCGTGGTGCATGCCCGTCCCGGCCCGCGCGGGCCACTGCGGGGGGGAGATGAACCACCCCCGCCGCGCAAGAGCGGGCCGACCTGTCACTGTGTCGCGTATGCGTGGCCCCATCGCCCCGGCGGGGGATTGTGCGCCTGGCCGAACCAACCTTCGTACCGACGAACGACACCCGCTGGGACACATAGCCTCTGGCGGCGTCCGTGAGCGGGGTACGGAGGCCGCATCGCGCGGTGAAGGATGATGCGGGATGCGGCAAAAGGATAACCGAAGGATAACCGCCACTCTCTTGTCACAAACCCCCACACCCTGCGCGCGCGTAGCGCGTGGGGCGTTGCCCCTGTTGCATCCATCATTGCTCACCCACACCTTACGCGCGCGTAGCAATGTTCAATGCCTCGCTTGTCAGGGTGTCTGCGGATGGGCACGACGCCATGTGCCGTCTGTCACGATTGGCAACGGACAGTGCTGATCTTCCCGAAGGATGAAGCCGAATCGGACGATCCGATCCGGCGGGCGGCGTGCTATCCGCATCCCGCGATGTGTCCGTCGTGTGGACGGCCAGTGATCGCATTGGTACGGGCATACTGCGAGGGCAATCCCGTTGCGCGCAAGGATGAACCGGATGGTGGCGGCCTCTGAATGAAGCCGCGCGCTTATTCGCGTTGTCTGTACGCCGGGATACATCGGATGTACAGTGTCGCGCATCGTGAGTTGTTTTCGCAGGGTAGGGGAAGTTTATGCCGTCGCTCGATTTGTCGACGTTCATCGCCCGCTGGCAGGCTTCGACCGGCTCCGAACGGAGCACGGCACCGTTGCATTTCATTGATCTCTGCGACCTGTTGGGCCAGCCGCATCCCGTCGCCGCCGATCCCGAAGGGGCATCCTACGCCTTCGAGCGCGGCGTGAAGAAGAGCGGCGGCGGCGATGGTTGGGCCGACGTATGGATGCGCGGCCACTTCGCGTGGGAATACAAGAGCAAGCGGAAAGACCTGAAAGCGGCGTACGATCAACTCCTGAAATATCGGGAAGACTTGGAAAGCCCGCCGCTCCTGATTGTCTGTGACCTGAATCGCTTCGAGGTGCATACCAACTTCACCGACACCGTGAAGCAGATTTACGCCTTCACGCTCGCCGATCTGATGCGTACCGAACCGACGACGACATGCGCGCTACCGCCCCTCGAAGTGCTACGGTCGCTGTTTGCCGATCCGCAACGCCTGCGTCCGGGCAGCACGCGAGAACAGGCGACCGAACAGGCGGCGGCGGAATTCGCGAAGTTAGCCAGCGGGCTGCAATCGCGCGGTGCTGACCCGGAACAAGCCGCGCATTTCTTGATGCGGCTGCTCTTCTGCCTCTTTGCTGAGGACACGGCGTTGCTCCCGGAAGGGCTGTTCTCGCGTCTGTTGACGGGAACTCGCTACCGCCCCGACGACTTCGGTAAGCGATTGCGGCACTTGTTCGATGCGATGGCAACGGGCGGATCGTTCGGCGTGGAGGACATCGCGCACTTCAACGGCGGCTTGTTTGCCGATGATACGGTGCTTGACCTCACGAGTGACGACCTCGTGATCCTGTGGAACGTCGCCAAACTGGATTGGGCAAGCATCGAACCGGCGATCTTCGGTACGCTCTTCGAGCGGAGCCTCGACCCAAGCAAGCGGTCGCAGTTAGGCGCGCACTATACGAGTACGGAAGACATCTCGCTCATTGTCGAGCCGGTTCTGATGCAACCGCTGCGGAGACGTTGGGCAGCGATACAGGACGAAGCACAGACGCTGATTGCGCGGCGGGATGCGGAGATCGCGAAACGGGAAGGACCAACGGGCCGGTTCCGGGCGGAATACCGACCTCTCCGGGACTTGCTTCTCAACTTCTCTGCTGAGATTGCGTCGGTGCGGGTATTGGACCCGGCGTGCGGATCGGGGAACTTCCTGTACGTGGCGTTGAAGGAACTGCTCGACTTGGAAAAGGAAGTCGTGACGTTCGCGGCGACGAATGGCCTTGTTTCCTTTTTTCCGCAGGTGACGCCACAGCAGTTGTACGGTATCGAAGTCAACTCATACGCGCATGAGTTGGCATCTATTGTCGTCTGGATTGGGTATATCCAATGGCTGCGTGACAATGGCTTCGGGCAGCCGACCGAACCGATCCTGAAACCGCTGCACAACATCTGGCATCGGGACGCCGTGCTCGACTACGACGCGAACGGGCAGCCAGTGGAACCCGCATGGCCGGATGCGGATGTGATGATCGGCAATCCGCCATTCTTGGGCGGGAAGCGGATGCGCGCCGAATTAGGCGACGGCTACGTTGCTAACCTCTTCAAAGTTTATAACGGTCGCGTGCCGCATGAAGCAGACTTCGTGACGTACTGGTTCGAGCGGGCGCGGGCGCGAATCGCGGCGGGTGAGACGAAGCGGGCGGGCCTGCTCGCGACCAATTCGATTCGCGGCGGGGCGAACCGGCGCGTTCTCGAACGGATCAAAGAAAGCGGCGGCATCTTCATGGCGTGGTCAGATCGCCCGTGGGTGCTGAACGGCGCGGCAGTGCGGGTTTCGATGCTTGGCTTCGATAACGGCCATGAGCAAGAGGGCGTCCTGAACGGCGTGCCGGTGCAAGCGATCAATGCCGATCTGACAGGCTCGTTTGATCTGACGGCGGCCCAGCGACTTGTGGAGAACATGGGCATCGCCTTCATGGGTGGCACGAAGGGTAGTCCGTTCGATTTGACGCCGGATAAGGCGGTCGTCATGCTCGCCGCGCCAGTGAATCCGAACAGCCGCCCGAACAGCGATGTAGTCCGCCCGTGGGTAACGGGAACAGACCTCACGAACCGCCCACGCGGGTATTGGATCATTGACTTTGGCGTGAGCATGGCCGAAGAAGATGCAGCATTGTACGAGTCGCCTTTTGAATACGTGCGGAGTCGCGTCAAGCCAGTGCGTGAACAATCGCGAACCACGCGCTCTGAATGGTGGCTACACGAACGTCCGCGACCAGAAATGCGACGTGCTCTTGCACCGCTTAGTCGCTACATCGGTACATCAATGGTGGCGAAGCATCGCATGTTTTCATGGCTCGATCCAAAGACGTTGCCCGAAAACCTTGTAATCGTCATTGCTCGTGGCGATGATTATTTCTTCGGGGTGCTTCACTCGAAAGCCCATGAAGTATGGGCGTTACGATTGGGAACCGCACTTGAAGATCGTCCACGGTATACGCCGACCACAACCTTCGAGACGTTCCCATTCCCGTGGCGACCAGGGGAAGAGCCGGAAGATGATCCGCGCGTACGAGCGATTGCAGATGCGGCGCGCGATCTTGTGACGAAACGCGATGGATGGCTGAATCCGCCGGACATTTCGGAAGCGGAGCGCAACCGGCGCACGCTCACGAACCTCTACAATGCCCGCCCAACGTGGCTCGATATGGCGCATCGGCGGCTCGATTCTGCCGTCTTAGATGCGTATGGCTGGCCGCACGATTTGACCGACGATCAGATACTTGAACGGCTGCTGGCACTGAACGCGGAACGCGCCGCTACGAGCGATGGAGCGGGCAATTCTTGACGGGTTAGAGCGAATCGCATAATAGTTGTCCCTTGTTTTCGCTTGCACGGTAAGGAGGCAAGACCATCAGAGGGACAATCATTATGAAAAACGCTCTAGTACTACAGCGACAGTTAGCGCTCATGTCGGGTTGGTGGGCATAATCGCCACGACTCGGTCCCATGTCCCGTCGCGACGCCATTGCTGATAGCGGCTGTAGATGGTGTGCCAAGGGCCGA
>JAABUY010002898.1_pt1 | contig 19612 bp, 13 predicted proteins | sample 5560271 | NCBI WGS metagenome assembly JAABUY01 (sample SAMN10711886, study PRJNA513374) | rock metagenome | isolation source: Antarctica rocks | place: Antarctica: Victoria Land, University Valley
CCTACGACAACTTGGTCGATCACTGCTGCGCTGCCTGGAACAAGCTCGTCGATCAGCCTTGGACCATCATGTCGATTGGACTGCGCGACTGGGCGCACGGGTCCTAATCAGAGGGATTTGGTATAAGACGGAACCGCCGCATCTCGGGCGGATGCGCGCCACCAGCGCCGTTTCAGCATCGCCTAGGCCGACCGCACTGTGGCGGAAGCAGCGTGCTCGGCGGGACGGCGCCGAGACCGCGGCCCTGGATGGGGCCCGGCGTCGGCGCGTCCCTGGACAGCGTTACGAAAGAAGGGTGCGGGGCGGCGGCGTCCAACCTGCCAGGTCTTGCAGCCGCTCAAGCTGCGTCAAGGCCACCACCCCATTCCTCACGTCCAGCAAATTGTCACGGCGCAGTTGCTGCACGGTGCGGTTGACATGGACGACGCTGAAGCCGAGCACGTCGGCAAGCACGTCCTGTGTCAAAGGCATCGCGAAACAGTCATGTTCAGCAAGGCCGACACGGCTCAGCCGCTCGCGCAGCTCCAGCATCAAATGCGCAAAGCGCCCACATGCGGTCTGCCGGCCCAGGCGCACGACCTGGTCGCACAGCAGGGCGTGGTCGAGATGCGCCTTGACCCGGACCGCGTGGGCCAAGCCAGGATGCGCCGGGTCGGCGTTGGCGACCGCATCGGTGAGCGGCTGGACGTTCACCGTTTCCAACTCGGTGAGTGCGGCGACGGCGCTGGATGTAGGGAGGCGGAGTTGCACTAATGGTCCGACGATGTCTCCGGGCAATCTGAGGTTGATAATTTGCCGGTGCCCGTCGGGCATCAGACGATACTGGCAAGCCCAGCCAGCAATGATCATGCGTGGCGGCGGCGGCGGCGCTCCTGCCGCGTAGAGGTCGCGACATGGCGGGTGGTAGCGGGCGGCGCCCGCGAGGTCACTCAGGAGTTTTACCTCAGTATTTGACAATGACGCGAACGCAGAGAAGTGTTCGATCAGCATACGGAGATGGTTGGTCTGGCCTTCAGTGCCGTCCAAAGGCGGTTTTATAACACCCACGAATGATAAACTATGAGGCAAGCGAGTGCCGGTCGACGGCTCCATTTTGCGATGGCTCATTTCACTGCACATCAAAGCTCCTGCTCAAACAAACGTTGTGTTTTTGATGATGGAAATGTACCAAGCTTTGGCAAGCCAAAAGTTTTGCTATCGGAATGCTTTCTATCAGTGAACGTGCGGTCACACGTCGCGGGGTTGAAGAAACCAGCATAATACTGATAATGTATCGTTCTTTATATTTGCCAATTGATACGCGTCAGTAGGCCATTGGCAGGCGAAGGAAAAGTCAGTTATTCGCTATGAGCGCGTTAAACACGACGTTGCCAAGCCTTTCAGTTCACCATTGTGTGAAGATAGATAAAACAGCATCAGAAAAGGTTGCCAGCTCAAGGCGGTTCAGTGCCGACTTGGGGCACCAGTATAGCCGTCACGACGCCAAGCGACAATGCTGGGCGTTAGGCGGACAATGTTGTCAAACCAACATTTGATAGATGGCCGGGAGATGCGACAATTGCGAGACAGCCCCCGCACGTGGTCAACATGACGTGTTAGAGAACGTCAGGACTGTTCGCTTGGAATTCGTGCGCGGCCATCCGCGCTATGCCCCACCTTGACCCGAGTGACCGGCCGCGGTGAGGCCCGCCATCGCGGCACCGCCGATTGGTCGCCGCCATGGCCGTCTATAAACAGTAGGGTGGATGTTGGCCAGCGCTTCGTCTATGTACGGCAGTTGACACGTCTGCGTGCGGTCGGCTCGGCACAGCGCCATACTTGCTACCTGCCCACTATGTCGGTTGAACCAGTCGGTACGGTCTGCTCTCCGCTCGTGCGCAACAGCCGTGTCCAGCCATGGTCGCATGTCACGGCACTTATCAAGTTTAATGGAGGGTTTCGACAATGCTGAGTTGGGAAGAGTCGACGGCGGCGACGCGCTTCAAACCGGCCCGTCCACATCGGCCCAGCTTTCCACGTCGGTTTGGTGTCGCAACATCCTAAGCGCCCTCGCACGCAAGCCGTCCGGTAACGGCATGCCGGTAGACCTGCACTTTCATCCAGTGCCCGTGCACACCGCCAGCGGCGACGAGGACGGCCAGTTGGCACTGGTCAGTGGCCGGCTCGTGGCGGTGTTGGTGCGCCTAGGCGACGAGGCGCACGAGGAGATGGTCGGGACCTGGTTCCTGGAAGCTGGGTTTGGGCCGTGCGCCCGCGTGGCTGCGCCCATGTTCAAAAGCCTCGACGCCGTTCGGAGCTGGATAGAGTGTCAGTTTGAGGGGTGAGCGCGAACATCTCAGCGGTCGCGGTGCGACGAGGCCTATCGGTCGCGGTGCGACGAGGCCTATCGGTCGCGGTGCGACGAGGCCAGTGCGGCGAACTAGCTGGTCGCCTCACGCCGTTTGTGCCCGCGTGTGGCCTGACGCCGGGGAGCCACTGCGGCGGTCGGCGCCGGCAGAACGGGCCATTACGATGGGTTCTAGAACGTAGCGCCCATCAGAGCTATCAAATGATACATAGCATATAAACAAAAATGGTGGACGAGATAAGCAAACTTAAAACCGTCCTTTGATATCTGTGAAGATTAAAGCCAGTTAAAGCTTATTGTAGTCGTGATGTCGCACTGCACTTCCGAAGTTGGATTGTGCGGACACTTAGGCTACGAACGCAGCACGACAAAGCAGCGCTCGGCAGGGCAGTGATCCGGCCTGCCCGCGAACATCGTCGCAGAACATTACTGTTAGACTACACATCTGGAGAGTGACCATGAGTGGAACGAGTAATTTGCCCGGATCAACTACGCCGCCAACAGATCCGACAGCTACCGGTGCTGCACCGGGCGGCGGCGGCAGCGGCGGAACATCGGTGGGGGGTAGCACGTCCGGCACGACCTTGCCGCCGCAGTATTCGACTGGCAACCTTGGCTTCTTCACGCGGCAGATGGAGTCGGTGACGAGCGGTGTGACCGTGGGCCCGGACGGCGCGCTCTATGTCGCTGAGCTGAACGGCATCCCTTACCCGGACGGCTACTCGTCCATCTATCGCATCGCCGATCCGACTGTCACGACTGGGTTCGACGGCAAGACGCCAAGCGGCGTGCCGCAGGCTTACGCCAGCGGCTTCAGCGAAGTGCAGAGCGTCGCCTTCAACAACACCACGGGCGACATGTATGTGTTGGAGTACCTCAACTCCAACGAAGTCTACGACCCGACCAAGAACCCGGCCAACCTGCCCCCCGGCAAAATCATCAAGGTGGCGACGGACGGCACCCGCACGACGATTTCTGGCGGCGAGCTCAAGATCCCTAACTACGTGTTGGTGGACCAGAAGACCGGTGATGTCTACGCCGCCATCAACAACGCCAGCACCAACAACGGCGAGGTGCTGCGCTACCACACCGACCCCACCACTGGCACCGTGACCAATACGGTCGTTGCAAGCGGCTTGAACAATCCGCGCGGCATGTCGTTTGGCCCCGACGGCAAGCTCTACGTGCTTGAGGCAGGCGTCGGCACTCCGTCCGACTCGCCCGATGCAGCCAACGCTCCGGTGATCCCGTTCATCCCCGGCCTGGTCAGCGAGCGCGGCGGCTACACCGGCTCGATCACGAAAGTGGACATCACCAGCCCTGCCGGTGGCCAGGACCGCATCTACACGGGCCTGCCCTCCTTCCGGGAGTTCAACCCGACAACCGGCCAGGACCGCATCATCTCGATCGGTGCGAACGCGCTCACGATCACTGCGGACGGCACCGCCTACATCGCTTCAGGCGGGGGACTCGCGCCAGAGACCGCAGTAGCGGTTGGACCGATCGCCGATGGCCTGAAGGGCGTGCTGAAGCTGACTGGTCTGTTCGGTGCCGACCCGTCGCAGGCCACCTACACGCCGGAGTTCGACGCCCTCGCCTACGCCACTGCGAACGGCACCGACGGCGCGGTCACCTTGTTCAACACCGAGAGCAACCTCTACGACATCGTCCAGGGTTCGGACGGCAAGCTCTACACCATCGATGCCGCGCGAAACGTCCTCTACGGGGTGTCGAGCGATGGCAGCACGTTGGAGAGCGCCACCGTACTGCAGAAGCAGCCGCCAGTGCTGACGCCGCCGCAGTACGCAGCGGTGGTTGCAGGGGGCGGCGATCCGTCCGCCGAGTATGCGGCCGAGATCGCCAACATCACCTACAAGAACGCGAACTCGCTGCCCAACGTGCCCGGCAACTTGCCTGTCGTCGCCGGTTCTGCGTCTTCGTCCACCGCAGGCACGGGCTTCGCGCCTCCCATGGTGGGGACTGCTGCGCCGTCAACCGATGGCACAGCCACTGCGACAACCGGTGGCAGTTCGGCTGCTCCGCCAACCAACTCGCCGGCTAATGCGACGATCGACCCATCGACTGGTTTGGCGGTGGCGCCGCGCGGCGAGGATGGTACCGGGTCTGGCGTCACAGGCTCAACCGGAACGGGTAGCTCCTCCGCTCCCCTGCCAACCATTCCGGTCGGTCCGCCTCCTGGGCCATCGCTGTTCCCTGGGCCGACCGATCCAGTCAGCCCGCCGGTTCTCTCGAGCAACATCTACACTCCGTACTACGATGCGTTCTTCGGCAACTACGCCCCCGCCCCGTCCGACCCCCTCGCCCTGAAGGCCGGCGATGGCAGCACCTACACCGCATCGAAGCTCGTCGTGTTCGGCGACCGTCTCGCCGACAACGGCAACACGGCCGCGCTTGAGCAGTCGCTGGGTCAAGCACCGGGCAGCACGTCGGCTCCCTACTCGTCGACTGGCAACTTCACGGACGGCCCCAAGTGGACCACCGACCTCGCCCAGATCCTTGGGGCGACGGCGCCTTCGCAGCAAGAGAACTTTGCTTTCGAAAACGCCACTGGCCGGCCGCTTGGTGTCCCCGATCCGTTTGCTCCCAACGCGAGCAAGACCAACCTCGGCACCTTCGCCGGGCAAATCCAGCAGTTCCAGAAGCAGGATGGGTCCTTCACGTCGAGCGACGTGGTTTCGGTGACGTTCGGCGGCAACGACATCTCGCTGCCGAGCAACGAGTCTCCGGCTCAGGGCATCACGGACAGCGTCCACGCGATCATCTCCGGGCTGGGCCAACTGGCCGACCTGGGAGCCAAGCACTTCTTGGTTTCCAACCTGCCGGACATCTCGATCGCACCGCTGTTCAGCGATCCGGGGTTCCTGGCCGCTACTGGAGCGACTGCGGCCCAGTTCCAGGGCCTTGTAGGCGAGTTCAACACGGAGCTTGCTGCCGGACTCAAGAGCTTCCAGGCGTCGACTGGCCTGGATGTGAAGACTCTGGACCTGAACAAGCTTTTCCAGGGCATCGTGAACGACCCCTTCGCCTACGGCTTCACCAACATCACTCAGCCTGTACTTGTTAGCACGCCCAACGCCGGCAATAAGCCGGTCTACAACCCGGCCATTGTCGGCCAGGACCCGCAGGTCGAGCACGGCTCGCTGTTCCTCGACCCCTACTTCGACCCGACGGCATTGGGCCAGGCGCTCATCGCCCAGACAGCGCGGAGCACCCTCACGGCCTAACGGCGGTTTGGTGAGTATCGCCTGCAAGCCCTCGTAAGAATGGGCAAGGTGGCGGCCTTCGGGCCGCCACCTCCGGCGAACGGAAGGAAACTGCTGGAAACCAGCGCATCGAAGGCGGCTTCAAAGGGCAAGGTCCCGCGCCGCCATCGACTTCTACAGGGCTTGTTGCATCAGCGCAGCTCGTCGAGGCCACAAGACCTGAATGTTTATGCCCGGACGATCCAGAGCTGGGCCGACCGCACGGAGACCTATGATATGATGGACGAAAATATCGCAGAGATCGGCGGCGATCTTTTGGAGATCGATGAGGCCTCGGATCTCGTTACGCCCGTTCCGGCCCTGCCCACAGTGGCGGAAGGCCTCGCGACGTCGCTGTGCGCCCTTGGAGTGACGCACGCCCTCGGCGTGTGCGGCGGTGCGCAGGCGCTGCTCTGGGCCGCGTTCTCGAAACACCTTGACGTATTGCATTTCCGGCATGAAAGCGGCGCTGCCTTCGCGGCGGCCGAAGCCTATTTCACTAGTGGACGCCCCGTCGTGGCCTTCACGACCACCGGCCCTGGTATCACCAATGCCCTGACAGGCATGCTCGCCGCACGGAGCGAGGGCGCCAAGGTGATCCTAGTTTCTGCCTACGCCTCTGCCCCGCAGCGTGGCCGCGGCGGCATCCAGGAGACCAGCGGCTACACCATGCCGACAACCGGGCTGTTCGAGGCCGGCGCGTGGTTCGATGATGCCCTGGTCCTGGAAACTCCGGAGCAGTTGCCGCAGGCTCTGCGGCGCATAGCGGCCGGGCTGCGGCGTCCGGGCGGCTACGTCGCCCACCTGAGCATTCCCAATGCCGTGCAGGGTGCATTGCTGACCCAGCCATTGCCGCGGCTGATGGCCCGCGACGCCTCGCCCGGTGTCAGCGCCGTGTCCCGTCCCGGCGTGAACCGCACCGCGGTCGCGCGCTGCGTCGAGCTGCTGGCCAACGAGCCGTTCGCGATCTGGGCCGGCTTTGGCGCCCGTGAGGCCGCGCCGGCGCTGCTTGAGCTTGCCGAGCGGGCGAACGCGCCGGTCATGTGCTCGCCGCGGGCAAAAGGCATTTTCCCTGAGCAGCATCCGCTGTTCGTCGGCGTGACCGGCATGGGCGGGCACACCGCGGCGGCCGTTGCATACATGCGCGAGCACGCGCCGCGACGGGTGCTGGTGCTGGGGACGCGGCTGGGCGAGCCGACATCGTTCTGGAACCCAGGGCTGGTCCCGGAGGGCGGCTTCGTTCACGTCGACATCGACCCTGCGGTGCCCGGCGTGGCCTATCCGCACGCCGAGACCTTCGCAGTGCAGGCAGACGTTGGCGACTTCCTTGCAGAGTTGCTCGCCGCCTGGCCGGCGGCGCAGGCCAAACCGGCGCCGTCCTTGCCACGGCCGCATCCGGAGCACCCCATGGCGGCCGGCCCGGGCCGTGTTCGCCCGGACGCGCTGATGTCGGCCATCCAGCGCACCATCGTGGACCGCACCGACGCCGTGGTGCTGGCGGAGTCGGGCAACGCCTTCACCTGGGCGACGCACTACCTCCGTTTCGCGCAGCCGGGCCGGTATCGCGTCAGCACCAACCTCGGCTCCATGGGCCATGCGGGAACAGGCGTGCTGGGCTCTGCACTCGGACGCGCCGGCAAGGCCGTGGCGATCGTGGGCGACGGCGCGATGCTCATGAACATGGAGGTGAACACCGCTGCCAAGCAGCAACTGCCTGTGCTGTGGATCGTGCTCAACGACGGGCGCTACAACATGTGCTACCAGGGCATGGCTGCGCTCGATATGGCGGATGTCGCGGACGCCTGCTTCCCTCCGACGGACTTCGCGATGCTCGCCCGCGCCATGGGCGCCGAGGGTGTCCGCGTGGAGAACGAGGACGGCCTGGAGGCGGGTCTCGCACAGGCGCTTGCCGCAACAGGGCCGTTCGTGCTCGACGTGCTGATCGACGCCGACAGGATCGCGCCGACCAACGGACGCAACGAGGGCCTGCGCCCAGCGCGGACGATCAAGCGTCAAGAGGGGCTCAGCTTCCCCGTCATAGCCCTCTAACTAGCGCGGAGACAGATCGTCATGGAAAGCAACACCTTCGCCACGTCCACCTACATCGACACTTCGGAGGAGAAGGCGTTCGCCTACCTTCGCGAGTTGCGGAACCTCGACGAGTGGACGCTCTACAGCCGCATGCTGGAGCAGATGGACGAGAACACCTGGCGCGGCACCGCGTCAGGCTACCAGCACGACCTGTACTACCATGTGCGCCCCATCGAGACGCCGATGTTCCGCGGCGTGGAGTGGCACTGCGGCTACGAGTACGGCAAGTATTTCCAGTGCTACCCGACGTTCCTGTTCCCGGCGTCCTATGTCGGCTCGGATGAGCCCGGCGTCTACTTCCACTGGCTGAGCTTCGTCGGCCCTGAGCGCCGCACGCCGATGATCATGCAGGGCATCCATCTGGTCCACACGGCCGAAATCCGGTCGCTTAAGGGTGCGCTCGAGCGCAAGGCGGGCCTTGACCGGGCGGCGCAGGGCCGTTTCGAAATCAAGACCAGCTCGATCTTTGTCGATGCGCCGCAGGAGATGGCGGTCGACTATCTCGGCGACCTGCGCAATATGGGCGAGTGGGGGTTTGGCCTCCGGTCGAACGGCTCTCCCAGCGCCACCGAGGGCAGCTTCACCGACGAGTACGGCCAGCATGTCGACGTGGTGATCCGCAAGCATGACCTGGGCAACTACGCGATCGTCGAGTTCGAGCACAACTACCGCAGTTTCAACTACACTCAGCGCAGTTGCATGGTGCTGGTGCCCTGCTCCTACGCTTTCGGCAACCCGGACGCCCGCGGCATCGTCCAGCACCGCGTCGCCTTCTTCGAGAAGAATGCCCTGCCGGCGCACGGCAAGCTGCAAATCGAGGATTACGGCGCCGAGAGCATGAGCCTCAAGCGCGTGTTGGAGAACAAGGCAGGCAACCTCACGTCGTTCGGGCGCGGGATGAGCTACATCTCCGAGGCTGCGGCATGAGCGCCGCAATCGGCGGGGCCGGGCTATCCGACAGCGCGGCCCGTGGGCCTGGGATGGGCAGAAATGAGGGCCTGTTGGCGGAGCGTACTTTGGACTGGGCTGCTGGCCGCTCCAAGCAGGCCGACCCGCAGCACGAGGAGGAATGGCACGGGTCCAACTCGGTGGTCACGCGGACGCTGTTCCTGCTCGACAACTATGACAGCTTCACGTTCAACCTGTTCCACCGCCTCGGCGAGCTTGGTGCCGAGGCAAAGGTCTACCGCAACGATGCGCTCATGCCGGACGAGGCGCTGGCCCTGGGGCACGATGCCGTGGTGATCTCGCCGGGTCCGTGCGACCCCGACCGTGCCGGCATCTCGCTGGCGCTGATCGAGCAGGCGGTGCCGGTGTGCCCAGTGCTCGGCGTGTGCCTGGGCCACCAGGCGATTGGCCAGGTGTTCGGCGGCAAGGTCGTCCGCGCCCCGGCGCCGATGCACGGCAAGGTCAGCCTGATCCATCATGACGGCACCGGGCTGTTCGCTGGGCTGCCCAACCCATTCCCGGCCACGCGCTATCATAGCCTGATCGTCGAGCGGGAGAGCCTGCCAGCGGAGCTGGTGGTCAATGCCTGGACCGACGACGGGCTGATTATGGGCCTGCGCCACGAGAGCCTGCCAGTGCACGGGGTGCAGTTCCATCCTGAGAGCATCGAGACGACAGCCGGGCACTCGATGCTGCGCAACTTCCTCGCTCTTGTGCCACGCCGGGCGTTGGCATGACCGACGCGCTCCGGCCGATCCTGGGACTGTTAGGCGGCGGCGCGCGGCTCACCGCCGAGCAGGCCGAGACGGCGTTCGACCTGATGATGGAGGGCGCCGCCACGCCGTCCCAGATTGGCGGCCTGCTGATGGCGATGCGGGTGCGCGGCGAGACAGTCGAGGAGATCGTCGGCGCCACGCGGGCCATGCGGGCGCGCATGGCGCGGGTGCAGGCTCCTGAAGGGGCAATTGACACCTGCGGCACGGGCGGCGACGGGGCGCAGACGCTGAACATTTCGACTGCGGTGGCGTTTGTGGTTGCCGGTTGCGGCGTACCGGTCGCCAAGCATGGCAACCGGGCGCTGTCGTCGAAGTCTGGCGCGGCAGACGTGCTGGAGGCCCTGGGGGTCAACGTCGAGGCACCGGCAGACGCTATTGGCCGCGCGTTCCAGGAGGCGAACGTCGGTTTCCTGTTTGCGCCCCAGCACCATGGGGCGATGCGGCATGTCGGTCCGAGCCGGCGTGAACTCGGCACGCGCACGATCTTCAACTTGCTCGGCCCGCTGTCGAACCCGGCTGGGACACGGCTGCAACTGCTCGGCGTGTTCGCGCCGCAGTGGCTGACGCCGCTCGCCGAGGTGCTGGGCGCCCTTGGCACCGAGCGCGCCTGGGTGGTGCATGGCGGGGACGGCCTAGACGAACTCACCACGACCACGCACTCATCCGTCGCCGAGCTGCGTTTCGGCACAGTGACCCGCTTTGAGGTTGTGCCAGAGGAGGCCGGCGTTGCACGTGCCACTCTCGACGACCTCAAGGGCGGCGACGCGCAGCACAATGCTGCCGCGCTCCGGGCGTTGCTGCGCGGACGGACGGACCCATACCGGGACATTGTGGTGCTGAACGCAGCCGCAGCGCTGGTCGTCGCCGGCAGGGCTAACAACCTGCGGGACGGTGCCGAACTCGCATGCAGTTCGATCGACACGGGCGCTGCCGAGGCACGGTTGGAAGCGGTTGTGCGCGCCACCAACGGAGTGCCCGCATGAGCGACAAACTCGTAGAGATCTGCACGGCCAAGCGTGCGCATGTGGCGGAGTGCAAAGCCCGGCGGCCAGTGCGGGAGCTTGAGGCGGCCTTGCCTGCTGAGACGCCACGCGGCTTCATACGCGCGCTGCGGGCCGAGGCGGCGGCGGGACGGCCTGGGCTGATCGCCGAGATCAAGCGGGCCAGCCCGAGCAAGGGGCTGATCCGCGCTGACTTCGACCCGCCAGCGCTGGCCCGCGCCTATGCTGCGGGTGGGGCGGCCTGCCTGTCCGTGCTGACCGATGCCCCATACTTCCAAGGGGAAGTCGAACACCTTGTTTCGGCGCGGGCGGCTGTTGCGTTGCCGGCGCTCAGGAAGGACTTCACGCTTGACGCCTATCAAGTGGTCGAAGCGCGCGTGGCCGGTGCGGATGCGGTGCTGCTGATCATGGCGGCGCTCAGCGACGCGCAGGCGGTGGAGCTGGAGGTGGCGGCGCATGGCCTTGGCCTCGACGTGCTGATCGAGGTGCATGACGAGGCGGAACTCGAACGGGCGGTCCGGCTGCGTTCGCCGCTGATCGGGGTCAACAACCGCAACCTGAAGACGCTTGAGGTTGACCTTGGCACGACTGAGCGGCTGGCCCGCCTGTTGCCAGAAGGCCGCCTGCTGGTTTGCGAAAGCGGCATTGGGTCGCACGCGGACATCGCCCGGATGCGAGAGGTTGGCGCATCCTGCTTCTTGGTCGGCGAGAGCCTGATGCGCCAGCCCGACGTCGCCGCGGCAACGGCGGCGTTGCTGGGCCGGGTGCCGGCGTGAGCGGCTGCCCAGCAGAGCGCTCCGCATCCACCAAGCATTAAGCCCGCCCCGATACGCGAGGAACTATAGTGCACGTCTTGACGCAACGAAATTCGTTCACCGACGCCTACGACAATGGTCGGTCACAGGTTGTCTGGACCACTCTGGTCGCCGACCTTGAGACCCCGGTCGCCGCGATGATCAAGCTGGCCGAGGGCCAGCCCTATGGTTTCCTGCTTGAGTCGATCGAGGGCGGGGCGGTGCGTGGCCGCTACTCATATATCGGGTTGCGGCCGGACCTGATCTGGCGTTGCTACGGGGAGCGCGCCGAGGTCAACCGCAACGTGCTGCTCGGCGAGGAACGGTATGAGCCGTCGCCCTTGCCGTCGCTCGCCAGCCTGCGCGCACTGATCGATGAGTGCCGCATCGAGTTGCCGCCCAGCCTGCCGCCTGGCAGCGCCAGCCTGATCGGCTTTTTCGCCTACGACTTCGTGCGGCTGATCGAGCGGCTGCCCTCGGCCAACCCGGACGAGCTGGGCCTGCCGGATGCGATGCTGATGCGCCCGACCGTCGTGGTGGTGTTCGACAACGTGCTCGACCGCATGACGATCGTGACGCCGGTCTATCCGGCGTCGGGCCTTTCCGCGGCGGCGGCCTATGATCATGCCTGTGAACGCCTGGCCGGCGCGGCTGCCGACCTCCGGCGCAGCGTGCCGCAGCAGGGCGTGTCGACCGGGCTGGCCGAGAGTCCAACGCCGGTGTCGAACGTCACCAGGGCGCGTTACCATGAGATGGTCGAGCAGGCGAAGGACTACATACGGGCGGGCGATGCCTTTCAGGTCGTTCCTTCGCAGCGCTTTTCATTGCCGTTCGACTTGCCGCCGCTTGCGCTCTACCGGTCGTTGCGGCGGCTCAATCCATCGCCGTTCTCATTTTACTTGAACCTCGGCGATTTTGCCCTTGTCGGCTCCTCACCGGAAATCCTGGTGCGGCTGCGTAACGGGACCGTCACCGTCCGGCCGATCGCCGGGACACGTCCGCGGGGGCGCACGCGCGCAGAGGACGTGCAGCTTGAGGAAGACTTGCTCGCTGACCCGAAAGAGCTGGCCGAGCACCTTATGCTGCTCGACCTCGGCCGCAACGACGTGGGCCGGGTCGCCAAGGTCGGCTCGGTGCGGGTGACGGAGAAGATGATCGTCGAGCGCTACTCGCATGTCATGCACATCGTCTCAAACGTCGAGGGTGAACTCGACCCGGCACGCGCTGACCTGCTCGACGTGCTGTGCGCGGGCTTCCCGGCCGGCACGGTGTCGGGCGCCCCGAAAATCCGGGCGATGGAGATCATTGACGAGCTCGAACCGGTCCGGCGCAGCTTCTACGCCGGCGGGATCGGCTATATCGGCGCGGACGGCAACCTGGATACCTGCATCGGCCTGCGCACCGGCCTGGTGAAATCCGGCATGTTGTATGTCCAGGCCGGCGGCGGCGTTGTCGCGGACTCGGACCCAGAAACTGAATACCGCGAATCCTACAACAAGGCCCAAGCCTTGCTGCGCGCGGCGGAGGAGGCGTTGCGCCTCATGCGGACCGGGCTCGACCACCACGCCGAATACGGCATGGCCGATTGATGCCGCCCAATTTCAACATTTTAGACATAGGTGTCCTCTATGGATGACTTCGGGCATCTCGAAGCAGAAGAGATCGCGTCCTCGGGCGCAGCAACCTACTCGGGACCCTGGTCCCCGTCGTCGTGGCGTGCGTTTCCAGTCCAGCAGTTGCCGGCGTACTCCGATGCCGGCCAGCTTGCCGACGTTGAGGCCCGGCTGCGCCAGTCGCCGCCTTTGGTGTTCGCCGGCGAGATGCGCGAGCTCCGCCGCAAGCTCGGCGAGGTGGCCGCCGGCCGTGGCTTCCTGTTGCAGGGCGGCGACTGCACCGAGAGCTTCGCCGAGTTCCACGCCGACAACATCCGCGATAGCCTGCGTGTGCTGTTGCAGATGGCGGTCGTGCTCAAGTTCGGCGCTGGCATGCCGGTGCTCAAGCTCGGTCGCCTGGCCGGGCAGTTCGCCAAGCCGCGCTCGTCCGGTGTCGAGTGCCAGGGCGACGTGGAGCTGCCGAGCTACCGCGGCGACATCGTCAACGGGCTTGAGTTCACGGCTGAGGCCCGGGAGCCTGATCCGGAGCGGCAAATTCGCGCTTACGCACAGGCGGCGGCAACGCTGAACCTGTTGCGCGCGTTCACCGGCGGCGGCTACGCCAGCCTCGCCCACATGCATGAGTGGAACCTGAATTTCGTCGCCAACTCGGCGCAGGGCGCGCGCTACGAAGACCTGACCAACCGCATCTCTGAGGCGCTTGACTTCATGGCGGCGTGCGGCGTGTCGGACCTGACCACGCCCGCCATGGGGCGCACCACGCTCTACACGTCCCACGAAGCCCTGCTACTCGGCTACGAGGAGGCGATGACGCGGGTCGATTCGATGAGCGGCAACTTCTACAACACGGCCGCGCACTTTGTCTGGATCGGCGACCGCACCCGCGACCCCAAAGGCGCCCATGTCGAGTACATGCGCGGTCTAGGCAATCCGATTGGCCTCAAGGCCGGGCCGAGCATGACACCCGACGAGCTGCTCACTTTGCTCGATGTGCTCGATCCTCGCAACGAGGCCGGGCGCATGACGGTGATCGTGCGCATGGGGCACGAGAAGGTCGGCAAGCACCTGCCAGCGCTGATCCGCGCCGTGCAGCGCGAGGGCCGGTCGGTGGTCTGGTCGTGCGACCCCATGCACGGCAACACGATCAAGGCGGCGTCCGGCTACAAGACGCGGCCGTTCGACCGCATCATGAGCGAGGTCGAGGGCTTCTTCGCCGTGCATCGCGCCGAGGGCACCCACCCCGGCGGCATCCACATCGAGATGACAGGGCAAAACGTCACCGAATGCACCGGCGGTGCCCAGGCCATCACCGACGCTGCTTTGTCGGAGCGCTATCACACCCACTGCGACCCTCGCCTCAACGCGCAACAGAGCCTGGAACTGGCGTTCCTGCTTGCCGAGAGCCTCAAAGCGGCGCGTCAGCCTCGGACGGCGGTTGGGCCAGAGGCCAAGTGACGCCCGACTTGGATGGGCCTGGCTTCGATACGGAGAACCTGAATATGCCGGATGGCAGTCCGCTCCCTTCAAACACGATGCCGCTGTTTGAACAGGTCACTTTCGTCGGCACTGGGCTGATCAATGGGTCCCTGGCCCGCGACATACGTCGCCTCGGCCTGGCCGAGCGGCTGGTGGGGACCGCACGCCGGCAGGCCACCCTCGATGAGGCTTGCATGCTGGGACTGGTGGACGAAGCGACGACGGACACCGCCGAGGCGGTGCGGGGCGCCGACCTCGTGGTGCTCGGCGTGCCGGTCGGCGCCAGCGGCGACGCGGCGCGTGCCATGGCGCCGGGCCTGCGTCCCGATGCGATTGTCACGGATGTCGGTTCGGTGAAGGCCAGGGTGATCGAGCTGGTTGCGCCGTACCTGGACATGCGGCGCTTCATCCCTGGCCATCCGGTCGCCGGCACGGAGGAGTCCGGACCTGGCGCGGCCATAGACCGGCTGTTCGAGGGCCGCTGGTGCATCCTGACGCCGCAGGACGGCACAGACCCGGCGGCGACCGACCAGGTGGCGGCGCTTTGGGACGCGGTGGGGTCAAGGGTCGAGCGGATGGACCCGCTGCACCATGACAAGGTGCTCGCCATCACGTCGCACCTGCCGCATTTGCTCGCCTACAACATCGTCAACACGGCGGACGACTTTGAGGGCGTGCTGAAGGGCGAGGTGCTCAAGTACGCAGCAGGGGGGTTCACCGATTTCACCCGGATCGCCGCCTCGGACCCGACGATGTGGCGGGACGTGTTCCTGCACAACAAGGCGGCGGTGCTTGAGGTCGTGGGCTGCTACATCGAGGACCTGATGGCGTTGCAGCGTGCGATCCGCTGGGACGAGGCGGATGCCCTGTTTGAGCGGTTCGAGAGTGCGCAGGCGGTCCGCCGCGAGGTGGTCCGTGCCGGGCAGGCCTACAAGCGCATCCCCAATGGCAAATACCAGCGTGCTGATAGCCAACGACTGTTGAGTCGTACGTTTGGCTGAACTCCCTTGCTGAACGTTCATTAAACAACAAAGAGACTATCAGAAATATGTATACTCTGTTCCGCTTGTTATATAATAAGATATAGAGTGATTACGGATACTTTACCTTTATCAGGGTAGTAGTTCCTAGGAAAATCATTGATATACGCCCTGCTGCGCTTGTGGGCATAATTTTGCGACTGCGGCTTTGACAGATTCCGTTGCCCTCTTGCACGGCAGGCCGCTCATCCGACTAACAACCGTGTGGTCGTCAGGACGGCGCCGCGCTCAATCGAAGGATTAGAATACATGTCAGGTTCTAGCACCGGCAGTCCAACTGCCTCCGCCCCGACAGGCGCCGCGCCTCCCAGCCTTGTTGGCGGCGGTTCAAACCAGTCCAATAATGCAGGCGTAATCACGCCCGGCAACGCCAGCGTCAACATCAACCCCGCCAGCGGCAGCGCAGGCAGCGATGCTCTTGCAGCGGGCGGCTCCAGCCAAGGTGGCGCCAGCCAGAGCGGTGCGGGCCAGCAAAGCAACGTTGGCGTGATCACGCCCGGCAATTCCGACGTCACCCTCACCGGCGGCAACGGGATGTTCATCATCGACTACAGCGTGCCATCGCCCACCGACGGCTCTATGAGCACGGGCGGTAACACGGTCCACGTCGAGGGCGGCAACAACCAGTTTGTCGTCAAGTATGCGCCCGCTTCGACGGCCAACGGCGACGCTTCCAACAGCGGCGGCAACAACGTCGTCATTGACGGCGGCAACAACCAGTTCGTCGTGGTGGACGACTACTCGGCGTTCAGCAGCGGCAGCCCCTCGGCCAACGACCTGACGGTCAAGGGCGGCAACAACGAGTTCGTCTATGCCTACAGCGGCCCGTCGCCCGATGCGGCGTCGAGCGGCAGCGCGGTCAACGTCGGCGGCGACAACAACCAGTTCGTCGTTTCGTATGGGGCGTCTTCGCAGGCCGGCGGCGACTCTTCGAGCGGCGGCAGCAACCCGTTTGCCAGCACCAACGGCGGCGCCGGCCCGGCGGCTGGTTCAAGCGGCGGTGGCAATCCCTTTGCCGGTTCAAGCGGCGGCAATCCCTTTGCCGCGTCAGGCGGAGCCAACACTTCAGGAGGCACTAGCATGAGTTCCAGCACTACAGCAGCATCCGGTCCCGGTGCAGCCGGTGGCGGTTCGGCCAGCGACAGCAGCGACCTCGGCGCGTTGTTGCAGCAGAGCCCCTTTGGCGCCTTGCTCAACCTGCCGGGCGTCACGCCGCAAAGCTTGTTCGCCAACGTCAACCCGAACGACTACGCCAGTCTCGGCGGCAACCCGTTCGCTGGCGCGACCCCCGGCAGCAACCCGTTCGCCAACTATCCTGGCACCAGCAGCATCTTCTCCGGTGCGACCAGTGGCGGCGCTGCTGGTGGCAGCGGCGGTGCGCCTAGCGCCGGTGCTGCGGCCGGCGACAGTGCGCCAAGTGGCGGTGGCAACCCCTTCGCGGGCGGTAGCAGCGCTGCGGGCGGTGGTGCGCCTAGCGCCGGCGCCATGGCTGGCGGTGGTGCGCCAAGTGGCGGTGGCAACCCCTTCGCGGGCGGTGGCATCGCTGCGGGCGGTGGTGCGCCTAGCGCCGGCGCCATGGCTGGCGGCGGTGCGCCAGGTGGCGGTGGAGCCCCGGCCAGCAGCGCTCCCAGCGCCCCGATGACCAGCGCACCCCTGAGCACTGACCAACTCAACACCCTGCTTGCCAACAGCCCGTTCGCATCCGAGCTCGGTCAGGCAGGCGACAGCGTGCAGTCCATCTACGACCAGTTCGCCGCCGGCGCTGCCAATCCTTTTGCCAGCATCACTGGAAGCAGCAGCGCTCCGACTGCGATTTCCAGCCTTGGGAGCATGCCGGCTTCCAGCGCCAGCAGCGACTCCAGCAGCGCCGCCCCGGCGTCAAACGGTGTTCTGTTGAGCGAGGCTGACGCCACTGCCGTGCTCGCGGCAAGCCCGTTTGCTCCGCTGCTCAGCCTGCCGAACATTGATGCGTCCATGCTGTTGGCCGGCCTTGGCGACAGCAATCCTTTCGCCAGCCTCGGCGGGGCCAACAATCCCTTCGCCGGCGTTGCCGGTGGTGGTTCGTCGGGAAGCGGCGCGGCAATGGCGGCTCCCAGCGCAGGCGGCGCTGCAAGTGGCGCAGGTGCCTCGCCTGCGGACTCGAGCGCCGCCGCTGCCAGCACTATCGCTTCCTCTGGGGCGGGCGGCTTCGGTGGCATGAGCAGTGGAGACGCGGCCTCTTTCCTCGCGATGAGCCCGTTTGCTCCCCTGCTCAGCCTGCCGGGCGTTGATGCGTCCAGCCTGCTGGCCGGTCTGAGCGGTGGCAACAACTTCTCCGCTTTGATAGGTCTTGGCGGACCCAACAACCCGTTCGGCGACGTTCCCGCCGCCGGCAATCCGGGCAGCAGCGAGTTCGCCGCCTCGACTGCTGCTGGAACGCAGATCCCAAGTGGCGCCTCAGCCACTCAGATGATCGTTCTAACGGCCTAACATCGATCAAGCCGGCAACGTGGCCACTCACGTTGCCGGCCTTTTTTCACTCAGCATCAAACTAAGGCAAGTCGGAACCATGCAGCGCCAACAATCCAGGTTCTGCTTGTCCGCCGAACTCGCATGAGGATAAGCCTCCCCTCTGGTTTGGCGCACTTGACCTACTGCACGAACGTCCACCCAGGCGAGACCTGGGTGGACATCTTCGCCGCCTTGCAGAGGCACCTGCCAATGGTGAAGCGGCAAGTCTCTCCCTGTGCATCAATGGGTGTCGGTCTCCGTCTTTCTGCGGTCGCCGCCGAGACTTTGGATGACCCTCTCCAGCTCGATGCTTTGCGCGATTTCCTGGTCCGAGAAGACCTTTATGTTTTCACGGTCAATGGTTTCCCTTATGGGCCTTTTCACGGCAAGCGCGTCAAGGAGCAGGTCTACGCCCCGGATTGGCGCGCTCCTGAGCGGCTCGCCTATACGGACCGGCTGGCGCGGCTGCTCGCGTCGTTGCTGCCCGACGACCAGCCGGACCTGACCGGCAGCGTCAGCACCGTCCCAGGCGCTTTCCTGGCTGCTGCAGCCTGTCCCGATGCCCGTCCGGCCATCGCGGAGGCACTGCTGCAACACGCAGCCCGCCTCGCTGCACTTGAAGACCAAACGGGCCGCCGCATCACCTTGGCGCTTGAGCCCGAGCCGATGTGCCTGCTGGAAACCACGGCGGAAGCGGTCGGCTTCTTCGAGGACCACCTGTTTTCGGCACAGGCTGCCACGCGGTTCGCCGCGCTGTCCGGCCGCGCCCCGGTCGCGGCGGAACCGCTGCTGCGCCGCCACCTCGGCTTGTGCCTTGACGTCTGCCACGCTGCCGTGGAGTTCGAGGCGCCGGCAGACAGCCTCTCGCTGCTGCGCGCCGCCGGCATTGCCGTAATGAAGCTTCAGCTTTCCTCGGCCCTGGTGATGCCAAAGATGGACTGCGCGGCTGCCGAAGCGCTGCGCCGCTTCGACGACGGAGTATACCTGCACCAGGTCGTCGAACGGGGACCGAACGGCCTGACGCGCTACCTCGACCTGCCGCAAGCGTTGGCCGGTTGGGACGAGGGCGTCAATGAGGGACGCGAATGGCGCGTGCACTGCCACGTGCCGGTGTTCCATGACCGGCTGCTCGACCGCTTCGCCACCACCCAGCCGACGCTGCTCGACATGCTCGCCCGGCAGCGTGAGGACGGGATCAGCCCGCACCTCGAAGTCGAGACCTACACTTGGGACGTGCTGCCGCCGGAGCTTCGCGTGGGCAGCCTGGATGCGGCCATCTCGCGTGAGCTGGCCTGGGTGCGGGACCGCCTGGCGGCATGACGCCTGGGGTTGCCCTGCGGCTTGGCCGCGTGTCGAACTTGCCGACGGTCTGGACCAACACCCTGGCGGGCGTCGCCCTCGCCGGCGCCTCGCCCTGGCAATGGGCGACCTTGCCCACAGCGCTTGGCCTGTCGCTGGCCTATCTCGGCGGCATGTACCTCAACGACGCCTTCGACCGCGGGATCGATGCGCGCGAGCGGCCCTCCCGGCCCATCCCGTCCGGCGCTGTCGACGCCAACACCGTGTTCGCCTTGGGTTTCAGCCTGCTGCTTGCCGCCGTGGCGGCGCTGCTGACAGCGGCCCGCGGCTTCGATGCGGCGCCCGGCGGCGTGGTGCTCGCCGGCCTGGCGCTCGGCGGCGCCATCATCGGCTACAATTGGCGTCACAAAGGCAACCCGCTCAGCCCGCTGGCGATGGGGGCCTGCCGCCTGCTGGCCTATGTCGCGGCAGGGC
>JAABUY010002899.1_pt1 | contig 19602 bp, 22 predicted proteins | sample 5560271 | NCBI WGS metagenome assembly JAABUY01 (sample SAMN10711886, study PRJNA513374) | rock metagenome | isolation source: Antarctica rocks | place: Antarctica: Victoria Land, University Valley
GCTGTAGCCGCCCGGCAACAGGCCACACTCGACTGGGCCATGGCGCTACCAACTCAGGCGGCCTGTCAGCCCTCAAGCACAGAGCGGGCGGAGCGGGAGGCGCGCCGCAGCTGCGCCCGGGCCCGCACCTTGACCTTGTCCAGGGCGTCCGTCAGGTTCCGGCGCCGCCCGCGCAGCCGCGTCACAGCATCCGCGGCCCCCCGCGCCTCCGCCTTCAGCGCCCGCACCTGCCAGGCAGCGCCGCAGCGCGCTGCTTGGGAGACTAAGCAGCACTGGGCCTCACGCCATCGCGACCATGCCAGGAGCCTGCCAAGGGCATGTACAAGCACCTGGCTGCTTGATGCAACAGTATGCACCGCGCCGAGTCGGGCACCAGCTCGCAGGCGGCAATCCGAGTGGGGGAAAGCACGGCCAGTCAGCGCGTGGCTGAGAGCAGTCGCCTGCCGCCTGCCGCCCTGGCTTGTTGCCCAAGCGAGCACCTGCGCCTGTCCGCGCAGGGCCAGCCAGCAGCCATCAGCGCGCGGGGGCGGGGCCCCACCTGCCCGCGCAGGCCGGCGACGCAGCCGAACGTGCGGCCCAGCACGCTGCGCAGGTCCTGCACGACGCCGGCGGCCTCGAAGAAGTGCGGCGAGCGCGCCGCGATCTCCTCCAGCAGCCGGCCCTCCACTTCGTCCAGCGCGCCGGCGTAGGCGTCCAGGCGCCGTGCGGCCTCCGGCCCGCCCTCGGCCTCGCCGCACACCTCCGCCCACGTCTCTGGCCTGCCGCCGCCGCGCGGCTGTTGCGCGTCCGTGCGCGCGCCGCAGGCGTGCACGGGCGCGCTGAGCTGCTGGCCACCATGTGCACACTGACGACCGCAAGCACCACGCCAGCCAGGAGTTTCATCGACCTGTTTGCAGACTGCCCATGACGCCGCAACACAGGCTGCACACATCACCACACGCCCGCGCACAACAAACGCGCACGGGGGATGGCCCGGGGTCCGGGCCGGGCAACCCAGGCGCGCCCGCACCGCGCGAGCGAAAAGCCCTCGGTGAAGAAGGCGGCGGGCACGTGGCGCATGGCGGCCACCAGGCCCTCGCCCGCCGCATGCGCCACCTGGCCTGCGCGCGCGGCGCCGCGCACGCGCGCCTCACGCGCCCGGGCGTCGCGCCCGCCGCCGCCCGGCCCTCCTGCTCCCATAAGCAGGGCGCGCTGCGCACTGGCCGCAGCCGACGCGGCCGGCAGCGCGTTGGCGCAGTGGCTGCGCGCGTGCGCGCCGAGGGAGAGCGCTCTCCATCCAGAGCAGGCCGTGCTGGAAACCCGAGCGTCAGGCGCCACGCACGCGCGCTTACCAGGTTGGAGGAGGAAACCCTCTCCCGTTTGGGTGTCCTGCCGGGCTGGGCTAGGGTTAGGGTTTCAACACGAGCGCGGCGCACCGGCGGTCAGGTCGGAGGACGCGGCGCGGAAGGCGTCGTTGGCGCGCCGCACGCCCTCGTAGCGCTGGAACTTGGCCGCGTACGCGCGCCGGTAGTGCTCGAAGTCGCCGCGGCCGACCTCCGGCAGCACGCCCGGCGCCAGCGGCGGCGGCTCCAGCGGCAGCTCGTTGCCTGCGCGCAGCCGCGGCGGATGATGCCGCCAGTCGTCACCGCTGCCGAGCTTGCCAGCTAGATGGAGCGCGTCATCCTTGCTGAACACACTGACCTGAGCCAGAGCCCCAGCTCTGCATACTAAGCACGATGCGCTGTGTGATGGCACGCCGGGCATCGGCTTTGTGTCCTCTGCGACAAGCATGGCGCTTGCCCTGAGCCGCACGCCCGTCGGCCAAACGCGTCCAGGAGGGCGTGTGCCGGGGCGGGGTGCGCACCGCCGCCAAACGGCCACGCGCACATGACGAGGCCCTGCAGGCCGCTGCTCGCAGCCGCCGACTTTGGCGTGTTGAGCACAGGCACCAGGCCCTATCCGCCGCCCCGCGCATTACTTCCGTCAGCTCTCACATTACTCAGCATGAGGGGGACGTACTTCCCAGCACACCACCTGTCACTACCCGCTGGGATGTGCTAGGCACTGCTGCGCATGTGCAGCGTATATGATGTGAGCCCAACGCTTCACAGCTGAGCAGACACAGGTGCCATCGTCATGCAGAACGCCGTTCCCCTCCTTGCTTGCACCAGCTGCCGGTGTCCTGGTTTGCCGCGACCGCATGCGTCGATACAAGCCCGTGCTGCGCGCCTGCGTGAGCGCAAGCAGCTGCGTGTCGCGCTCCGAGATCGAGGCGCGCCGCTGCGCGGCCAAGGTGCCGCCGTGGCCGCTCGCGCTGCCGCTTGCAGCACCGCCATCCTGCGTGCAAGAACTCAACGCTCTCTGGGCAGCCCGGCAGTGCAGGCTGCTGCATGAAAAGCCCTCGCCCGACAGGGACATCTGGAGGGTGGCTTCGCCACTAGCCAAGCCTTTGCTCCTTCACCACTCTCCTGCCCCTCGTTTCAGCCTGCCAAAGCTGCGCCAGTCACATGCTTGCAACGGCAGCTGTTGGCCTGACGTCTGTGGGCCACAACCTGGTCTTGCAACTGCAGCTGCTTCCTCTCATGGTCTGCACAAGCTGTTCACACATAGTCCTGCAGGCGGCTCACACAATAGCCTGGTTGTCAACCAGGCTATTGTGCTGGGCGCCAGACTTGGCGTTGCTGATGCGGGGACAAGCAGAGCGGGAACAGGCAGAGTCTTGAGAGACAATACACCTGCGGCTTGCCATCCAGCCCCGGTCCCTCCGAGGAGACTGAGCGGCGCCTCTGCGGGTGGGCATCACCAAAGTCAAGAGACTGCATGAGGAACTTGCACACTTGCAGCCTCCCAGGCAAGGTCTCACACAGCAGGCCACGCACCTGCATCATGCTGTCGCGCACGGTGGGCAGCCCAACGTGATCACGCGCCGCAGCTGGGCAACCTGCTGAGCGCGACCCTGCTATTTAGCACCATGCTGCATACGCAGTGGCAGCTACTCACCACCAATCCATACCTCTCGTTTCTGCACACTGTGCTCGGAAGACTGCTGAGACTGCATCAAGCAGCCATCCAAGCAGTCAACGTCGAGCGCTCTCCCCTGTTTCAAGGCCATGCTGTATTGCTTGAGGACACCGTATTGATGTGGCAATCAAAACTGGATTTGCGCAAGCCCTGCAGCGTACAGAAGCAGTGCTTTTTTGTGGACACAAACACTACGTCATTCCTCCTGTTGCTGCTCTAATTGCGGATATCACACAGCCTTTCTTTGTCCTCCCGGAAGGAGTCCCCAACCGAGCCAAAGCCCCGTGGGGTCAGGGTGAGGTGGACCTGCTGCCTAGCCGAGAGAGCTGAGGGCCCACTTGCCTGAAGTCGAGCCGTCTATCACCACTGAGGGCAATAATGGCTCAAGCGCTGGCCAGCTTGCGCCTCAAGCGCTCAGGCTTCACGTCCTTTGACATGGAGCCCAAGACAGACGTGGATGCGCCGCTCGATGCGCGTGCGCAGGTCTGACTTGCAGTACAGGCAGTATCCCCTGGTTCCTATCACTATTTATTTTCTGCTGTCTACTGACGCGCCAACCAACGTGCAGACCGCTGTACGGTTTAAGCTCATGTGGGTGCTCTGCCCCTGTGGCTGCCTTATAGCGGTGCGTGCTTGCTCCAGCAGCCCCGGTGGAAAAGGGGGGCCCTGGGCACGCCTGGTGTCGCTCCTCCGAGCATAGCACAGGCAAAAGCAAACAGGCTGTGGTCTTCCAACCGCTCCTGACCAGCTCGACTTGCACAGTTCCGGTACTATAAGCCCGCACAGACGTGCGTGCTCGATACAGACTGTGCTGTGGGCGACGACGTGCCGCTGGGGAGTACTTGCTGCACTTCTTGTCAGCGCTGCAATGGTCACACAAACATTGTTCTGGCGTGCATGGCCAAGGCCCTCACTCGCTCTGGATGCCTGGGCGGCCCTCGAGTCCCTCTGAGCTCACTTGCCAAGCATGCCTGGTCCTGGACAGGGTTGCCTGCGCAGCGAGCAGGACATAGCTCAGCATCATGCATTCATTTGCATGTATTTGTCAGCTGGGCCCTGTCCAGTCCGCAAACGGTCACGCCGAGTCCGTACTGCACCCGAGGTGGCTCCTGGGTCCGAGCAAGCCGGGCGCGGCGCGCGCAGCTGCTGACATACCTGGACCGCTCCAGCCTCGCCTTTGCGGCGCCCGACATGATCGCCGACCTGGGCCTGGACGGCGCCAGCTACGGCCTGGGCGCGGGGCTGCTGTTCGTGACCTACTCCGCGCTAATGTTGCCCGGCTCGATGCTGGTGGAGGCGGTTGGCGCGCCGACGGGCCTGGCGGCCGCGACCGTCGCGTGGGGCGCCATCACCGCGCTGACCGCGCTCGTGCGCGCCGCGCCCGCGTTCTACGCCGTGCGGCTGGCGCTGGGCGCGGCCGAGGCCTGCTGCTTCCCTGGTGTGCGGCGCGGCGGCCTGCGGCTTTGTTGAAGCCTGCACTGCCACTGCACCGCAAGTCCACAGCCTGCTTCTGCGCCAGGCGGCTGCGGTGCGCGGCTCCAAGGAAGCTCGCATGCATAACAGTATGAACGCTCTGCGCAGGCATCTGGGTGCACTTCTCCCTCTTCTTCACGGAGCCGGAAATGACGCACGCCTACGCGTTTGTCCTGGCGGGCACTGTCCTGAGTCAGGCGCGCGTCCGCGTCGGTGATGTTCTGCGGACCGCGGGGCCTCCTGTCCTTGCTGCAGCACGCCCAGCCAAGCTGAATGCCGACGTGCCGCAGGTCCTGGGCGGTCCGATCGCTGCCGGGCTCCTGCTTATGGACGGCCTTGCCAACATCCGCGGCTGGCAGTGGATCTTCATCGTGGAGGGGTTGGTAACAGTCGTCGTCGGCATACTGCTGAAGGCAGGCCCGCTGCATGACCCGCCTCCACCTGTCCTTGTCCCTGCACGCCCGCCGTGCCTGTGCACATCCCAAACCCTCACAGCCAGACAGAGGCAGCTGCAGGGCTCGTGCGTGCGTACGCTGCACACGCTCGCACCGAGGAGAGTCCAGGTGCATGCCAGCTCGTCCGAGCGCGGCCGGCGCCTGATGCAGCTGTGGGCGGGCGGGGCGCCAGGCTGCCCTGCCGGCCTCGCCCGCGCGCGCCTGGTGCCTCACCAGCCGGGAGCGCGCCTGGGCCGCGCAGCGCATGCGCGCTGCTGGCGCCGCCGCGGCCGCGGCGGCCCCCGCGTCCGCCAGCGTCTGGCGTGCGCTGCCGCCCTCCTCTGTCTGCTGACTCTGGCGTGGTGTGTCGTGAGCAAGCTGATACTCACACAGGGGATGTGTAGTGCTGAAATGCGTCTTCCTGCTGGAAGCTGGTCTGAAGAGGTGCTTGGAGTGAACTTGCCGCGCACGCTCACAAGCCCTGTCGTGCAACTGACTCCATTGTTTGTGCTCCCGCCTGCCTACGCATGTTGCCAAGGCGAGTCAGCTCAGATAGCACGGGAGCACAGATGCCCTGCAGGCAGACGCCTGCGCATGCCGTCGGCTGCACGGCGCAGCCGGCCGGCCGGCGCACACGACTCAGCGGGGCGGGGCCGGGCGCAGGCTGGGTCCTGCAGTGGCAGATCTGGGTCCTGGGCTTCTGCTTTTACCTGGTGCAGACGACCTTCTTCTCGGTGCGGCCTAACCCTAACCCCTATCGTGCTGCCCGCCCCCGCGCATGGCGTGCGCACCCTCGCGCTCCGCCGAGCGCCCTCATGCTGGCCCACACGCGCTGCCGAGCGCCTTCACGCTGGCCCGCGCGCGCCGCCGAGCGCCCTCACGCTGCCCCGCGCGCGCGGCCAGGTCATCTTCTGGACGCCCCTGATGCTGGAGGCCATCCTGAGCGGCAGCTTCGCCGAGGGCATCGTCCCGCGCCCCGCCAGCACCACCATGCACGCCGAGGCGCGCGCCCCGCGCCCGCCCGGCAGGCTGTCGCGGGAGCCTGAGCCACGGGACCTGGTGGCCCTGCGACCGTGCTCATTGGCGGGATCTGGACCCCTGATGTGCGCGGCTTCCTGGTGCTGCATGCAGCGGGGTGAACCACGCCGAACAACACCAACCTGGGCGGGAGCCGCGCCGCAGGCCGAGCACACGGCGCGGCTGGCACTGCTGTCGACGGCGCTGTACGTGCCGGCCGCGGCCGCGCTGTGCGCGCTGGCGTACACGTCCATGCGCTTCCGCGAGCGCAACCTGCACTGCTTCGCCAGCCTCGCCGTCAGCGGCGCCGCCTTCATGTGCAGCCCCTCGTCCCGTCCTCTGCCAACGTAGGGTGTCGGACTGCATTCCATCAATCCTATGTCTTGTGCAGGGTTGCCAACACCCTGCTGCGCCTCGTGACGGCTCACACAAACCAACAGGCTGATTCTGTTTTGCACGCACATCGAGCGTTTCATGGAGGCGTGGTCCAGACACGGCTTGAAGCTGGGTCGGGCGCAGGCCGGGTGCTGTCTGAGCGGAAGCGGGTCGCCGCGGCGCCAGGCTGGTGCCGACCATGGCGGCCGCGCACGGCGCGGCGAGCGCGTACGCCCTGCTGGTGCTCGCCGCGCTGGGCATCACCGGCTCCTGGGGCCCGCTCACGTCTTGGCCCGCGCTGCTGCTCTGCGGCCGGGCCAAGGCACCCGGCTTTGGCTTCTTCAACGCATTTGCGTCCTGGCGCGCCCCGGCCCGCCGGGGCAGGGCACCCTGCATGCAGCACGTCCACAGACCTCATGGCACAAAAGTGGCATCCAGAAGCATCATCAGTCGCTTAGGAGCCATGGGCATGGCTCACGCGCGCTTGGTCCTTGCTATGCTTTGTATGGGCAAGTGCCTGTGCATTTCGTGAGCAGCAGGTGGGGCAGGGTGCCAGATGCCTATGCGTGCCCCTGTGGAGGCTGCGTATGACCGCCCCAGGGGAGGCTTTACGGGGCCGTACATCCTGGGCGTCCTGTCGCGGCACGGCTTCGCTGTGCCCATGTACGTGCTGGGCGGCTGCAACCTGGCAGCCGCCTGCATCCTGCTCTCCCTGCATGTACCGCCCAAGCCGGCGGAGCTCCGACGGGAGAGCGCGGGCAGCCTCGCTCGTGATGGCAGCGCCGAAGAGGCGCTTCGGCAGGGCCAGGAATGCTCCGCTGCACTGACACAGGCCAATTAGGCACTGCTGCAGCTGTAGGCATATTTTTGCAATCAGACTTTCTGTTTATGCGCTGCAGGTGTCTGATCACACGTTGCCTGTTTGTCCCTTGTCATGTTCCTTTGTAGCTGTTGCTGACAGTCGCGTAAAAGGTGCGGCTCAGAACTTGAGGTTGCTTAGGCTAACAGTGAAGTAAATAGTGCACATGCTTGAGCAGCTGTGCCTGCATAGTGTACTAGATCGTGTGTTTGCCGCACTTTGTCGGTTGCCGGCCTGCCTGTCAGGCGTCCTTGTTGTCACAGTCGCCATGACACAGCATGCTCGTTCGCATGGTACAAGCGACTGAAGTTCAGTGTGTAAACCTTATTGCGCTGGGCACGGATATATGGTGTGCCAGTGACGTGACTTTGGAACTTTATTGATTGTTTTTATGGTAAGCTGAGGCTGGCATGTCTCACTGCTAGTGCAATAGAGAGCAAGTCTGTGTGACAAGTCTGTATGATTGCAACGTCATAGACACAGCGCACATAATGTCCGTGTGGCTGTGTCGATGTAATTGCAGCCACTGCCATTCTATACTAAGAACTTGCTCCCAAGGTAAACACAAAGAAGTTTGTCGGAATGCACTGCTGGTCGTAAGATTACAACGATGCACTGCAGCATGTAGAAACAGTGTGTACCATGGTCTGGCAATCAAGCACTCCTATTGAATGGGAGGAATGAGCGGGGGTCGTGGTCATGTTGAACGACCCTACTGCGTTATGCTGTAACAGGGCCCCTGCTTGCGCACTCACGACACCGCAATATCTGAACCTCCAAGCGCACCAGCGCCGGAGGAAACCTGCAAAGCGCTGCAAATGCTTCATGCAGTGTCGGCAGAGAGCGTCCCCAGCAAGCACTCTGACAGGATATTACTGCGCCGCCTCGCTTACCACCAGTCAGCGTTCTTCCTGCTTCACAGCATAGCCCTGGGCATCTTTGCTGCAGGCTTTCTGCTCACGCGTGTGGAGCTGCAGGAAGCGAGCACGTGCACAGACCTGCGTGACAGCAAAGCAGCGCTCCTGAGCAGTGCAGGCTGGAGCGCCAATGCGAGCACTGGGTGCTGGGCCCGGCAGCACTTTGACAAGGCGGTCCTGGTCGTGATCGATGCGCTGCGCTTTGACGTCGCAGTGCCTTCAGACGGCAGCCCAGGCGACATACCTGTCCTGCAGCAGCTCGCTCACGAAGCGGTATGTGGCTTGAGGGCTTGGTGCGGGTTAGTACTGCCATGTCGCCTGCGGCGACCTGCCCTGCTCTGCGCAGGGCCGAGGCGCTGTGCTTGCCAAATTTGTGGCTGACCCTCCAACCGTCACAATGCAGCGCCTGAAGGCGCTTATGACGGGCGGTGCGACAAGCAGGCGTGTTGCGCAAGCCAGTTTTGATGCTTGCCGTTGCTTGCAAATCGAAGCATGGCTGTGCTGTTGGCCACTCAGGGCTGCCTACTTTCATGGACCTGTCAAGGAGCTTCTCTGCTGGGGCAGTGGTAGAGGACAACCTTGTTGCGCAGCTGCGCAGCAGCGGCCGAAGGCTGGTGCGAGCACTGCAGGGGCCGCGCTGATCATATACAGCGTGCACGCAGTGCAGCAGTATATGAGTTGGACCTGACTCTTTACTCTCGCTGAGTCCAGGCCATGCGCGCATGCAGGCGTTCCTGGGCGATGATACCTGGCTGCAGCTCTTCCCGGGGGCGTTCGCCTGGGCGCGGCCCTTCCCGTCCTTCAACGTGCACGACTTCAGCACCGTGGATGATGGCGTCTGGCGGGCACGCGACCCGTTCACCCGCTCTGGCACGATGCACGGCGTGACGCGTCAGGCGCTGTCGCCGTTTGGAACATGCTGCGTTCACTCTGCGCATGGCGCTGTTGGTCAGAGCAGGGCCTGCTCCCGGCGCTTGCGTACCCGGGCACCTGGGACGTGCTGGTGGCCCACTACCTGGGGGTGGACCATGTGGGGCACGTCCACGGCGCGGCCGGGCCTGCCGTGACTGCGAAGCTGCGCCAGCTGGACGCGCACATACGGCAGGCGCGCCGCAGCCCGGCTTGCGGTAAGCCGTGAACAAGGCTGCCTCGCGCTTGCATGCCGTGCCCTGCACAGTATCAGGGCAGCATGTCCGCTTGTGCCTACTGTGGCACTCCTGCCAAGCCCGCTCGCTGCCTGAATGTGATGCGGCGTGCCTCTCGCACCAGACATGCTTGCGACCCCCAATGCAGCCTGCGAGCGCGCCTGTGTGCCAGGCAGTGGATGCAGTGGTGGCCGAGGCTGCGCCCGGCGGCCGCCACGAGCGCACGCTGGTGGTTGTTCTGGGCGACCACGGGCAGACAGCGGCCGGCGAGCACGGCGGCGGCACCCCCGCAGAGGCACACACTGTCCTACTGGCGCTGAGTGCCGCCGCGCTCCACCGCAGACGCAGCGGGTACGCTGCTCGGCCTGCACGCACTGTCACTCGCTGCAGCTGCTGCAGGCAACCCTCCTAACGCACCTCAGAGCCAGAACCAGCGACCGTCCTGGCTTTGTGTATGCTCTATCATTCTCAAAGCATACACACTACTTAGATTGTGAAAAGCCTGGGTATGCCGGGCCATGAGCACGTTACCTGGTGATGGGTGCTGCATGCCGGAACCGCACCACTCTGCTCGTACTGTGTGCAGGGCAGCAGTGCCTGAGCTGACCCGGATGCTTTGCAGCCTGCCAGGGTCACCACCGCATCCCAGCAGCTGCCATGTGCCTGATCATGCAGATGCGCCTCCGTGCCAGGTGCCAAAACAAGTGCCCATCAGTGCTGCCAGTCTGGAATATGTCTGATTACTCCGGGTCATTCCTGAATGCAAGATATGATACTCTTGCCTGCCTGACACGCGCGCATGCCGCAGGCGCCCGTAGCGACACTGCCCCAGTTGGACTTTGCGAGCAGCATGGCGCTTCTGCTGGGCGTGCCCATACCCTTCGGGAATGTAGGGCGGCTCTCGCGCGAGCTCTGGCTGCTGTCAGGCGCACATGACGCGCCGGCCTCATTCCGTGCTGCCCTTGCAGGCAACGCCTGGCAGGCGCGCTGCCTGTGTCACGTCTTCGTGTCCAGCCTTGATGACGCTCTGTCTCTGCAGGCCCTGCAGAGTGGTGCGCTCAAGTCTTGGCAGGAGACTATGTAGCAGGCACCATGCACGCATGCATGCATGACATTTTTATGTAAACCCGACCAAGGGCTGCACCTGCCGCAAGGTGCGGCGGTAAAATCACCGCTAACAGGTGCACCGCTACCTGAGCTCGTACGCGGCGGCTGGGGCCGCGCTGCCAGCAAAGCTGCTGGCACACAGCAACGCCCTCTTCGCCGAAGCTGCTGCGGCCGCCGCTGGATCACAGGAGCAAGAGGAACGGTGCGCGTGCCAGGGCTGATTCTGCTGCAGGCCGCTTGTGAGGGGCTCGTGAGGGGCCGGACCTCTAACTGACACCACGTGGCATGTATGCATTCCGCGCCTTGTCCAGAAGCACAGCGCGGGCCTACAGAAGGCCCATGACAGGCTAGAGCGGTAGGCAGGGTCAGCACTGCAGGCGCGCGCCCCAGGCAGGCAGCCTTCCTGGCGGATGCCGCGGCGCTGGCGCGCGCGCAGTGGACGCAGTTCAGCCCGGCCGCCATGCTCGCCGGGCTCGGCGTCTTTGCTGCGTCGCTGCTGCTGCAGCTGCGCTGCGCGGCCGCGGCCGCCCTGCACGCCGAGCCGCCGCGCACCGAGGGGGCCCGTGCGAGCACGGCGGCCGCGTCGCAGCGTGCCGGTCGCAGCTGTGCGGAGCAGCCTGCTGCTGGCGCGCCGCCGCAGCCGCCGGGCGCCCCGCCAGCGCCCCAGACGTCTCTGGCCGAGGGGCCGCAAGCGCCGGACACGCTCGCGAGCCGCCTGGGCGGCACCGCAAGGGCCTGGGCCCTGCTGAGCGGCATGCACGGGCTCGCGCTGGCGGCCGCGCTCGCCTGCGCCGGCGCGGTCTTCTCCGCCAACGCGGTGATGGCCGAGGGCTATCTGGCCGCGGGCGCGGTCGCCCTGCTCGGCCTCGCGCTCGCAGGGCCTGCAGCGGCGCGCGCTCATGCGTCGCCACCTGCCGACCCCGGGCGCCCGCACAGCCGAGCAAGCGCGCGCCCGGCGGCGCGGCCGGGCAGGCCGCTGCCTGGCCGCGCGCCCATGCTGGTGCGCCCGGCGCGGCCCGCTCTGGGCGTGGCGGCAGCGGCGGCGCTGGCGGCGGCCGCCGGCGTCGTCGCCCGCACGCCGACCAACGCCATGCACAAGGCCGCGGCCAGCTCGGCAGGCGGCGCCTGGGAGGGCGCGGCCGCGGCGCTGGCGGCGTCCCTGGGCGCGTCTGCGCCAGCCCTGGTTCCCGCCCTGCGCGCCGCGCTGCGCGCGCTGCCGGCAGCCGGCGCCTACGTCCTGATGCGCCGGCTGCAGGCGCACTTTGGGGCGCGCGAGGTGGCGGCAGGCGGCGGCGCGGCATGCGTGGCGCAGCAGCACATGCGCCAGGCAGCCGGCGCCGCGCTGCGAGTCGCGTACGCGTGCGCGGGGCTGCACCTGGCGCTGGAAGGGTTTCACGGCTCGCAGCGCACGCGCGACGCCGCTGCAGCGGCGCCTCGTGCGTGGGCATGGCCGCTGCCCGCCGCGGTTCAGCTGCCTGCGTGCGCCCTCGGCGCGGCGGCGCAGCGCTGGGCCGCCGGCATCCGTGGCCGCTTTGCAGAAGCGCCCGGCTCCGCCGTGCTGCTGCCGCGGCTGGTGTTCGCCACCTCTGTTACAGCGCTCGCCCTCACCGCCTGGGCCAGCGGCCTGCCGCACGCGCGTGCGCCGTGCTGTCCGCCTGGCGCGGTCGCTGCCGCGGGCGGCCCCTGCGGCAAGGCTGTGCGGCATGCGCCGCCGCCGGGCGAAGCAGAGCGAGCGTGCAAACGGCGCGGCGTCACGCGCTCGGCCGGCATCGCGCCCGATGCGGCGGACCCGCCGGAGCCAGGGCCGGCGCTCTCAGCCCCTGACACCGGCGAGGCTGCAGTGGGCCTCCAGCTCGCCGGGTGCGTGGCGGCGCTGCTGTCGCCCGTGGCGGTGGTGCTGGGCTCCGCTGCCATGCCAGCGGCGGGCCTGGGCCTCCTGGAGGCCGCATGTGCATGGGCCTGCATCCGCGTGGGGACCCCGCTGCGGCGCACCCGGTGGCAGGAGCGCAGCCGCGCGAGCGTCGCGGGCGCGCTCTGGGCGCTGCTCGGCACGCAGCTCTTCTTCTGCACCGGCCACTTCTGCGAGTTCGCCGGCCTGCAGACTGCGGCAGGTGAGCGGGCGCCGCGCGTGTTTGGGCGCCGGATGGGGGACATGCCTGACTGTTCCAGTGCCCAGAGTGACACGGCCACCTGCCAGCCACCAGGGGACCGGTGTGCATGCACCGCATCCGCGCACGCAGCATGACGCGCACAGCTGGGCGCGCAGGGTTTGTCGGGCTGACAGAGTTTGGCTTCTGGCGGTCGGGCGCGCTGCTGGCGCTCAACACGTTCGCCGCGCACCTGCTGAGCGCGCTGTCGCTGCCGCTACTGTTCCTGCTGCCGCGCGCTGGCGGCTCGGGCGCCCAGGTGCCGAGCGAGGGCGCGCATGGAGGACAGGCGCACTCGGAGGTTGCTTGGAGCTTTAGCACATGCCGCCATCTGGTCTGCTGCCGTTCTGCACACGCTCTGGCAACTGTAGGAAGGCGTCATCGGCATTGAGCGCTAAGACATGCAGTGCTATGCTCTGACTTGTGCGAAAGATTGCTCGACGTGTCATTGCATATGTACATACAGCGGGGCTGAGCGGCCTGCCTGGCACAGGCGCTCGTGCAGGCGACGCACGCGTTTGCGCTCCTACGCGCGCTGGTTGCAGGCGCGGCGATGCTCAGCGCCGCCATCCAGCGTCGCCACATCATGGTTTGGGCGCTGTTTGCGCCCAAGCTGGTGTTTGAGGCCTGTTTCCTTTTTGTCTCAGATGCAGCGCTGGCCGCCACCGCCCTCATGTGCTGGTGCATGTGGTGACATGCAGGGCTGCAGAGGCTGCGTGTCAGCACCCCATCTTCTCAACCTGCCCCATGTCAGCTCATCAGCAAGAATAAGTATGACGGGAGGCAGAAAAGCCAAGCATGGCCTCCGCAACGCTCCTTTACACTTGTTCACAGCCCATGCCTGCTGCCGGTCATCCGTGCAGTGAAGCTTTGCCTGTGACCACTCAAGTGAGCAACTATAGGGATAGGTTTCGAAAAGCTCAAAGCACTCTGAGAGGGCTCATCAAAGTGGGCTGTGCACGCATGGGGCCGGCTTCAACTCCACAGCAGGGCTGGCACAGGCACCGCACTGGCGCCTATGGCATCGACATGCCTCTCTCATGTGAGCATGGAACACTTTCCATCGCTCACGGAGGGTGTTCATGCGTTCACGGCCGCTGCAGAGGCTTATCACGCCAACAGGAACTGCACTGCAACACTGTTACCACAACATCAGGCGCCTCCTGCCCAAGATGCCCCGCGCCGCGAGCCGCCCCCGCAGCGCCGGGGCATTACCGCCGAGGGTCGCGGCCCCGCGCGTCGCGCTGCAGGGGCGCAAAGCGGTTGCCCTGCTGCGCCGGCTGCTGATACGCCGGCTGTGGCCCTGCGCGCCGGCCAGCGCCCGGCGTCAGGTCACCGCCATGCTGGCCGACGGCACATCGCAAGCACAGAACACATCGCAATCACAGAACAACGCAAAACAGCTCGTGGTGCCCGCGACCGCGGCGGGCGCGCACCGCCATAGCCGCCCATGCTGGGGTTGGGCGCCTGGGGCCCGCCGGCGTAGCCGCCCGGCACGCCGTACTGCGCGTGCGCGGGCACGCCATACTGGGCATGCGCGGGCACGCCGTACTGCGGCTGCGGCCCCGCATGGTACACCGGCGCGGCACCGTACGCCTGCGCGCACGTACGCGCGTTCGCTGCCGGCAGGCCCATCGGCAGCCGCGGCTGCCCCCACTGTGTGGCCATGGCGCTGCGAGCGCGCGCTGTGCCGCCGGCGCCGGCTCACCTGCTGCGGCGCGTAGTACGCCTGCTGCGGCGCGGCATAGTGCTGCGCCGGCGGCGGCGCGTACGCGTGCTGCTCCGGCTGCGCGCCGGGGTACGGCGCCGCGCCAGGGTATGCCGCGCCGCCGTAGCCGCCCGGCGCGGCCGGCTGCTGCGCGGGCATGAATGCGGGCGCGTAGGGGTTGGCCCCGGGCGCGTATGCGCCGGCGCCGTGGCCGCCGTTCGCGTATGCTGGCGGCGGCGTGCCCGCCGCGCCGCCGCCGCCCAGCGCCGCCAGCCGCAGGTTGGCCGCCGCCTGCACGGGCCTTGCCTCAGCCACTCGCTCCATCGCAAATGCTCTAGTGTAGATGCGCACCTGGGAACAAACAGTACAGGCGGGACGGCTTCCCCGAGTGCCAACAAGCAGGATCACAGGAGCTCTTGCATGAGGGGTGCGTGAGCGCCAAGCACGCGCGCGCCATGAGCGCACGCTGAGCGCGCGTGACAGAGCGACAGCAGCCCCCGGCGCGCCTGCGCCTGCAGCGAGGCTGCGAGCATGCGGTGCGCGCCCTGCGCCAGCGGGCCGGCCGAGCCACCGTGCCCGCGCCCGCCGCCGCCGCCGCCGCCGGGCCGACCGCGCGTGTCCTCGTGCCACAGCGGCTTCGGCGGCTGCAGGTCGCACTCCCGGACCACCGACGGCTGCGCACAAGCACGCCGAACTCAGCAGCCCTATGTGTCCATCACGGCCGCAAAGGCGGCACAGCTGGGCTGGCTTGCCGGCCGCGCATGCTTAGGCACGGCTCCGCGGTCCGCGCACTTCTCGCCAGTGCTGTTACCCAGCATGCAAAGCATTCACACACTCACTACTCTGGTCACGAGGCTCACTGCCGGGCCGCCGTGGTCACGCGCGCACCCATGCAGGCACACGCTCCCGCCATGCAGCGTCCCGGCACCAAAACCCTGTCCTAGGGCCTTGGGCGGGCGGCACGCCTCGGGGACCTGGCCGTCCAGCAGCCGCGGCACGTGGCGCTGGTGCGGCGGGTTGCGGAAGCACGCGCAGCAGACCGAGTTGGCCATGATGTCGTCGCCCAGCGCGAAGGGCGCCGGCACGACCGCCGGGCAGGGCTCGCCCGCCGCGGGCAGCAGGCTGCCGTTCATTCCGCCTGCGGGGGCGGCCGGCGCGCTGAGGCAGAAGCCTGGGGCGCGGGCGGGCTACCCAGCGGTGCTTGGCTGCCGGGCGTCATTCGGGCGGGTCGACATACAAGTCGAATGAGGGGCGGGTGGTTTGCCCCTCATTGATCATGCAGCGTCGTGGACGCAGCGTCAAGCCACGCTGACGCAGCGTCAACGGGTGCAGCGTCAACATCAACGGACACATGCTGGCTGCGGCCTGTCTTGTGCTGCCCAGTCAGCAGGAGGCGCGGTCGTGCCCCAGCACGACGGTACGACACAGGGCTCCGCGCCGGGGGCGCGCCGGACAGCTGCGGGTCCAGCGGCCGCTCCAGGCGCGCGCGATCGGCCTCGCCGGCGGCCGCGCCGGCGGCCGTGTCGGCGAGCTGGAACACGTCTGGCGCGACCGGGTGCCAGGACGCCATGTAGAGCAGGTCCAGGCGCCGGCTGTTGCGCCGCGCCTCCTCCTCCGTCAGCGTCGCCTCCAGCGGCGCCTGCGCAGCACCGGCCCGGGAGTATAGGGACCCTCGCGCGACGCCAGCTGTCCGGCGCGCGCGCAGCCCGCGCGCCAGGCCTGCCTCCGGGGCGCTGCGGGCGCGCCGCGCGTGCGGCGCGGCGCATGCTGCCGGCGCCGCCGGAGGGGCCAGGCTGTTCACGCCGCAGCCGCGGCCGTGGGACCCGGCGCGCCGGCGCCGCTGCGCCGGCGCGGCCGCGCGGCGCCGGTCGCGGCCGGCCGGCCGCGCGGGCCGGGTCGGGGGGCGCACCACGGCCGCGAGCAGGCGCTGCTCGTCGATGAAGGGCAGCAGCGCGATGCCCTGCCAGGCGAAGCGCTTGCCGTTCATGTCCACGTCAAACTGCTCCGGATAGAAGTCCAGCACGGGCGACGTCGCGTCGGTGAACAGGCGCTGGTACGCGGCCGGCAGGCAGTGCGCCGAGGCCGCCGGCAGCACGCCCATCAGCTGATTGAACGGCCGGAAGGGCTCGCCTGCGGGGGCGGCGCGACGGCTTTCAGCTTATCACCAAGCTGGCCGGCTCCCGCCTCTCAAGGAAGCTTGTTCGGCGAATAGCGTTGGCAGCAGGCTAGTAGAGAAGCGAGCGTTGGCAGCAGGCTGTGCGCGCCCCGGAGCGCGGCGCGAGCGCGCAGGCCAGGCAGGCAGGCGCGCGCGCGCTCTGAGGGCAGGCGCGGCGGCCGCGCGCGCACCCGGCTCGAACGCGATGTCCATCTCCGCCAGGCCCACCAGGTCCGAGGCGAAGGGCGCGTAGTGGAAGGGGTAGAACCAGGTCCAGGACGCCACGCCTGCGGTGCAGGGTATCCTGTATGCTCTGTTGCCATAGGGTACACAACTACCCTAACCCTATCCTGCAGCACGTGGCGCCTCAGCCTCTCACAGGCGTGATGCGCGGGGGCGCTAGTGCGCCCTGCAGACACTGCTTGCAAGGTCGGCAGACCGCCGCACATGCTGTCCTGGGATCCTGCACGGTGTCTGCAAGCTGCGCGCCGGTGCGACTTGGGAAGCAGCAGCCCCCTCCTCGTCTGGCAGGCCAGCAAATAGCTTTGCTAACCTGCAGATGCGGACCAAAGGAAGGTTACGGTCTAGGCTAACAAGCGGTGCTTCCAGGCTGACAGCGCCGCTCGCAGGCCCGGCGCACCGTCGTAGTAGTAGCGCATGACCCAGCACAGGCCCTCCACGTACGCGCGCACCATGTCCCGCCGCTGTTGGTCCTGCTCCTCGCCGTCCACGCCCAGCTTGGCCTGCCGGGGCGGGCCGCGGTCTGCACTGCCCCCGCACCGCCCTGCCGTGCTGCAGGGGCCGGGCCGCCGAGAGCGCACAATGCGCGGCAGCGGCGCCTGTGCTGGCCGCAGAAGCAACACCTGGGTAACTACCCGGCCCCCCGCGCTTGCGCCGCTGCTCGCGCTCCGGCAGACGCGCGTGCGGCGCGGCGCTCCCCCGCGGCGGCGCGGGCCCGGCGGGCGCAGTGGGGGCGCGGCGCACCCGGTAGTAGCGGCACTTCCAGCCGTCCTCGCCCAGGCGGATGGCCTCCTCGTGCGCGACCATCTCATCGAACATGTCGCCGCCCGCCTTGGCGCGCTCGTTGACCTCCAGCTGGAACCTGCGCAGGCGTAGGGTTGGGGTTAGCCCGGCAGGCGCTGGGCGGCAGAGCCGGCCGCCGTGCTCCAAAAGGGCCTGGGCAATGACAGGCTCCGTCGCTGCCTGCCAGGCTGTGCACAGTCGCCGGCGCGGCGGGCGGCGGCCGCACCGGTCGCGGTGCGCTGCCGCGAGCTGTAGAGCCTCCGCCGTGTCAGGCGCCTCTTCCACCTCCTCTTCTGCCTCCTCCTCCGCCTCCTCAGCATCCCCGTCCTCCTCCGCCGCCACGTCCGCAGCCTCCACAGCATCGCCGCTGGCGCCCTCGCCGCCGGCCTCGGCCCCTGCCGCCGCCGCCGACGCGCACGGCTGCTCGGCGCCGGCACCCGCAGGCGCCTTGCACGCCGCCTCGCCGGGAGCCGCTTGCGCGCCCGCGGCCGCCGCGGGGCCCGCAGCCGCCTCTGGTCGGCCGTCCGCGGGCACTGCCCCTGCTGCCAGATCCGCGCCGTTGGCGCCAGCCTGCATAGCGTCCACGCGAAGTCAGCTCTGGGCTCACACTGAGAGGACCAGCGCACGGCCTGCTCTGCCGTGGACACCCGCATATGCACGGTCCGCCCTCAGGCCCCGTGTCAGCCTTGCCGCAGGCTGCGTGGAGCACGCCCAGGGATGCCAGGCAGTCGCAGTGCAAGCGGCGGTCACGTGCTTGGACTCGGTGAAGGCGTGCTAGGGCCCCCAGGTGCTGGCTGGTCCGGGGCGCGCGCACCCCATCTGCAGCGCCGTGCTGCTCGGCCACCCGCCCGGTGCCCGCAGCGGCTGCGCCGTTGGGCAGCACGTCGCCTGCGCCGTTGGCGGCCGCGCCGTCTGCGCCGGCGGCTGCCGCAGGCGCGGCCGCGTCTGCAGCGCTGTCCAGGCGCAGCCGCTTGCCCGCCGAGCCGCTCGCATCTGCCTCCTCCGCGGGCTGCATGCGCTTCGCGCCTGCGGTGCAAACATACCCTGTGTGCGCGCGGTACGGCAGAGAGAGAAAGGCCTTGGGCAATTGTAGGCACCGGCGCCATGGTGCATAGAGCGTGACGCTCAATCTGAATCTGGGACCTGCCTAGGCCGCTGTGTGATGGCCTGTACCCTGCACACGGCGGCCCACAACAAGGAGACGCCAACGATGCCGCCTGCGGCTGCAGCGAGCGGCCTGCAAGCGCCGCGGCCCGGGGCGCGCCTGCGAGCATGCGCTCGCGCAGCTGCAGCGCGGCGCTCTTGTTGGCAGAGCCGCGCGGCGCGCTGCCCGCGCCTGGCGTGCCGCGCGGCGGCGGGCCCGGCAGCGGCGTCCGCGCGTCCTCGGCGTGCGCGGGCCGCGCGCGCGGGCCAGGGTCCAGGATGATGGGCCCCCGACTGCGGCACGCATGCACTTCGTAGTGCAGCGGACTCCGCACAGCCACGACGGCGCTTGCAGCAGCTCTCGGGCATCAATGTCAAGGAGGGCTGCATGATCCGGCCTGAGAGACGCTGCGTTCAACCCTGGTGTAAGAACTGCTCAGGTCGGTTGAGCTGCGCGCCCTGTTTCGTTGAGAGTAAGCCACCCAGCACAGCACAGGACGCTCTGCAAGAACCTGAGGACGGCATGGCGGCACGCGCCGCTTGTTGCGGCAGGGTGCGGGCCGGACCTCTGGCCGTCCGCGCCGGGCGTCGGCGGCACGACGCGCATCGCGGCCACAAACGCGTTGCTGGGCGCGCCCGCCGTCCACTTGCCCGGGCCGCGCTGCTCGCGCCGGCCGCCGCCGCTGCCGCCGCCGTCGCTGCCGCTGACGCCGCCGCCGTCACCACGGGCGCGCTCCTCGTCGCCGTCGCGCACGCGGCCGCGCTCGCGGCCCCGCCGCCCGCCAGAGTCCCCGGCCCCCCGATCATCGTGCGGGTCGCGGCGCCCGTTGGCCTCGGCGGGCCCCCGCTCGCGCTCCCAGCCGCGGTCCCGGCCGCGCTGGTCGCCGGAATCGGGGACGCCCCGGTCGTCCCAGCGCACGTGCGAGGGCGCCTGGCCGCCGGGCGTGCCGCGGTCGGCACCGGGCATGCCGCGGTCAAAAGTGGGCGCGCCGCGCCCGCTGCCGCCGCCGCGGCCGCCGCGGCCGCGCCCGCCGGGCCCGTCGCGCGCGCGGCGCTGCTTGTCGCGCTGCAGCATGCGCGCGCGGCGCTGGAAGATCGC
>JAABUY010002902.1_pt1 | contig 19594 bp, 28 predicted proteins | sample 5560271 | NCBI WGS metagenome assembly JAABUY01 (sample SAMN10711886, study PRJNA513374) | rock metagenome | isolation source: Antarctica rocks | place: Antarctica: Victoria Land, University Valley
CCCGTGATGCCCACACACTCTGCGCCGGCATGCAGCGCAGGTGAGCGCATGCGCAGCAGCGCCTGTTCACCGGCAGGCACGCCGTGCACTGGAGGAACCTACACGCGCGCCCGTGCCGGCAGGCTCTACCTGGCACGAGAGCATGAGGCGGCACCCTGGCATGCGCTGGACGATGGACGAAGCTTGCAATCCCCTCACCCAGGGCTTGCATGATTGGCACACACCTTTCAGGCATGCCGGAAACAGGAAGCGAGCGCCGCAAGCGCCCCGGGCGTGCAGACAGGCGTGTGATCTTAGGGTAGGGTGGGGTACACCAGACAGGCGTGTGCGGCGCGTGCGGCGCGCCTCACACGAAGAACATGGTGTACGGGCTGTTGCCGGCTGTCAGGTTGGGGTGCACGCTTGCAAACTCCACCTGCGCGCGCCGCGCGCAGGCCGCGCTCGCGCGCGCTGATACGACGCCGTGCGCATGTTGCGGCACTAGTCAGAACAAGAGGTCAGCCATGAGGCGGGTCGCATACTCCGCCTCCGCGCGTCCCGCCCGTGTCACGCTCACGCCCGGGGCACGCTACTACGGGCCCTGGTCCATCCCTGCATTTGCCAGGCGGGGGACAGGTTGCACAGGAGACGGCGGGAGCGCCGCCGCCTGCCATGGCAGACCAGTGGCAGCCCCGCGAGCTGGGGGCATGCGCCGCAGCTCGGCGGCGCGCGGAGGAGCTAGACTCCATGACATGAGACAAAAGCCTGTTCCACCCTCGAGTAGAGTACTAGCAATGATACTCCTTACATGCCTGCCGGGCGCGCCTGCACAGCGGTCCGGCCGCCGGTGGCGCGCGAGGACTCCGAGCCAGAGCTGTCCGCCTGCGACAGCAGCGCGCGCCCGCGGAACGCGGCCAGGTGCGCGTAGTATGCGGGCGGCACCACGCTGACCGAGCGCGTGCAGCGGCAGTACAGGTAGCACAGGTTGTACCTGCGCGCGCATTTCTGTTAAGATAATCATTTTCAATCTGAACGGATTTTTACCATGACAGGGATTGCCACGCCCATACCCATTGATGAAGCGCGCGCGCGCGCGGGGCGGGGCAGGCAGGGCCAGCGCGCCGGCCGCAGCCCAGCGGCAGCTTACGCTGACAGCCGCGAGCGCTGTCAGGAAGACAACAGCCCGCGTCCGGGTGCATGCCGCGCGTATGTGCAAGAGAGGCGGCTCCCGCACTCTTCGCCTTTCACGCCTCACTGTGTACGAGCGCAGGCGGCAGCGCGGGCTGCCGCGGCCGTTGCGCAGGCCGCGGGCGCGCGCGCTCGTCAAGTGCAGCACAGGACAGGGTCAGGGCGGGCGCGCGCGTGAACTTCTGCAGGTCGTCCGCGCTGAAGCGCGAGCCCTGCGACTGCTGGTCGAGCAGCACATGGTAGTGCGTCGGGCGCGAGGTGCCCTGGATGCCCGCGTGGCTGTTGAGGAAGAAGCTGAACTCGGTGGGGTGCACGATCGCGCGGTCCACCACCGTGCCTGCGCGGCGGCGCCCCAAGACCCTGATTGTCGCAGCGCCTGCATGTGGAGACACAAGCCGGACTCGGTGGGGTGCATGGTCGCGCGGTCCACCACCGTGCCTGCACGGCAGCGCCCCAAACCCTAGCCCTATATCAGTGGATGCAAAATCGCGCGGTCCACCACTGTGCTTGCGTGACAGCGCCCAAAACCTAACCCTGACCATGCCTGCGTGCATCGCCGGGGCCGGCGCGCCGCGGCGTCGGGAGCGGGATGCGCGCATGCCATGCGATGTGTGCCCTTGCAGGCGCAGGCGCGCGGCGGACAGACAGACTGCGCAGACAGACTGAGGGCGGCTGCTGCCGCCCCGCAGGTCAGGAGGGGCGCACAAAGGCAGCTACAGCCTGATCGTCGGGCACGGACCGCGCTGTAAGACACGTGGGAAGCAGAGCCGCCTGCAGCACTATGGATCAGTGCAACGGCTGGCTGTCCATATGTATGGGACTCTTGCATGTGAAATATGCAGGCCTCTACAGTAGCGCGGGGGCCCACCCGGCTGCACGTTGCCCGAGCGGTCCGTCGCGCGGCTATCTGTTGCGAAGAGGCGCGTGTGGTGGCGCTTCTGCACGACGACTGCGGCAGCGGCCACAACCGTCAGCCAACTCAGCACCCTCTGAGCTCCGGACAGCCTCGCACAGCTCAGGCTTGCAACCGTGCACTGTGCTGCGGCACCGGCAGGACAGCACCCACCGCGGAGCGCCCCGGACCCCGCGCACTGGCCGACAAGCGGCGCCCGGCCCGCAGCGCAGGGCGCGCCCTAGGGAGCGCGCGCCGGCCGGGCGCGCAGGCAGGGCCGCACCAAAGGTGATGGGTGGCGCATAGACCTCGCCCGCCGAGTCGCCCAGCTCCTTGCACGCGGCCACGACCTGCGGGATCTCCCCCAGCTGCACCTCCTTGAACTGCGCGCGAACGGCCGTGCTTAGGCCGGCGCCGGCGGCGTGAGCGGTGCCGGTGCGGCAGGCTCGGCCGTGAGCAGCGCTGTGGAGCCCTTACATGAGCTCATCGTCCCCGTGCCCGCCTGTCGCGCACTCGCCAGTGCGGCCAGCGCAGCCGCAAACAGAAGCGGCCTTGACATGAAAGAGCCAGCTCGAGCAGCGCCGCCTCAGCGAACGCCTCACCTACCCCAGGCACACCCTACCCCACATACTACAGCTTGCGGCACCCGCGTCAATGCGGCGTAACAAGGCGTGGGCCAGAGACAAGCTGGCACGGGCGGCGGCGCGCGCGCCTGACCCTCGGACACGCCGTCGCGGTAGAAGACCAGGCGCTCGGGCTTCTTGTTGCCGCTGGCGCGGTAGAACGCCAGCAGCAGCTTCTTCACCGTGTCCTTGAGGCCCTGCGGGCAGCGAATAGCCTCCCCGGCTCAGGCCCGGCGTGCTGGCCGGACGCGGCCTGCCGGCGGGCGTGGCGCGCTGCCAAGGGCGGGCATGCATACCCCTGCCAGCGGTGCGCGCGGCGCAACGGCGCTGCGGCTCTGGGTCAGCGCTGCTCTGCCCGCAGATACCAGAGGTCTGGTGATGAATCCTAGGTCAGGGTTGCGCGCGCGGGCGGCGGGCCGCGCGCGCCTGCAGGATCTCCACACGGTGGCCCTGCAGCAGCACCTCGGCGGCGTAGCGCGCGCAGTAGGCGTCCAGCGAGCCGACCACCGCCGCGATGCTGGGCTCGGTCTCGCTGAAGCCCATGGGGTGCGTGACGTCCGCGCCTGGCGCGCCGCCGGGCGCGCCCGCGGGTCACACGCCGGCCGCGGCACGCGCACGCACGCTGCAGAGACGCACTCCGGGCCCCATGCTTGCGCTACACAAAGGTGTGACGCTTGCTTGCCGGCCAGGGACAGCTTTGCAGCCCACAGGCCCTGTACACGCTGCTCCCTGTGTCCCATGTGTGGCGCATGCCGCCACAGCAGGCGCGGCGCCCAAGCCTGGCCGGGTGCGCCCGCACCGAACACCATGAAGGGCTTCCTCATGAAGGGCGGCCACTGCGGCATGTCGGCGATGACGCAGCCCTTGCCGCCCAGCTTGGCGTTCACCTGGCGCACGCCCGGCGCATGCGGCTCGGCCCCGCACCATGGCGCGTCCGCAGAGCTGCCTTCACCAGCGCAGCTGTCACCGCGCACATGTTCACAGGGAACTGTGAACAGTACCCTGCGCGGCGGACCCCCGCACGGCAGGCGGCGGAGCGGGCGGGCGGGCCGCCGGGCACCTTCAGGGCGATGTTGGCGCAGTACTGCGGGCGGCCGCGCGGCGCCTGGCCGGTGCCGATGCCGGCCTTGCTCGCCACGAAGCACTGCGTGGGCACGCCCAGGAACGAGTCGCCCGCGCGCTTAATCTCGGCGTACAGGTCGACGACTGCGCGCGCGCACGCAGGGCTGCTGCGGCTGCCTCCAATCATATACCCTATATCCTATACCATGAAACATCCGCAGTGCCCAGGCAGGTCGGCGCGCGCCGGGCGGCGCAGCGCGCAGCGTCGATGCGATGCGCTCGCCCGCCTGCGCTAGCATGCATGCGGCTGCGTGAGCTCGCCATGCACCCAGCCGCGCCGGGCAGCACTCGGGGGCAGCCGCGCCTGGTCGGCGGCGGCAGCAGACGCTGCTGGGTATTCCATGCGACGGCGGCCGCTCAGCGTCAAACAGCTCAGCAGCGTCTGCTGCGGCTGATGCTGCTGAGCTGTTCGACGCTGAGGAGTTCGCCAACACGTGGAACAGCCCAGCAACGTTGCTGCCGTCTGGCGACCAGGCGGGGCCGCCCTTGTGATGCACGACCCGGCTGGGCGCACGGCGGGCTGCCGTGGGCGCACGCATGCGGGGCGCCGTGCGGGCCAATGCGCGCGCGCACCGACTTCGGGCAGGCAGATGAAGATGATCTGCGGCCGCAGGCCGAACGTCTCCTCGCCCTTCTGCATCGCCTCGTCCAGCGTCTCGCCCGGGAACCTGGCGCGCGGCGGGCGCTAGGTTGTCTCGGTTCTCTAGGTTCTCTCTCGCGCTACAAACCAGAATGCTTATCCCTGGCACTCTGTGAGAACAAAACAGAGCAGGTCACCACAGACTTTCGATGAACTCAACACCGATACACCGGCCCCTTCCTCCACTGTGGCTGTGGCTGTGCGTAGCGGCCCCCACTTCCCTCCAGCGCCCTCAGGCCCGCCCGGCCTGCACGCGCGGGCCGTCCCGGCCGCTCCATGATCACCGCCCCGGCCACGGGCAGGCTGCAGGCATGGCGGGCGCAGGCGGGGCGGGCGCCGCGTGCGCGCCAGCCCCCTCGGCGCGGCGCGGCACTCTGCGGCAGGCCCGGGCGGGCGCGCACCGGTTGGGCGTGTGCCAGATGCACGGGGGCATGGCGCGGCTCTCGGGCAGGCGCAGGCCGGTCGACGCCAGCGCGCGGAGCTGGTCGACGAAGAAGGCCTGCGGGGGGGCGCGCGCGCTGAGTCAGCCGTTGTGCGGGGCCGCGCCCCACGGCAGGGAGCGCGGCGCCTGCGGGGAGGGCCGGCAGCGGGCCAGCGGCCGCAGCGGGCGGGCGCGGTCGCCGGCGAGTTTGCATGAGCAGCGGGCCACAGGACGGCCTTCTCTGGCAGTGGACTGCGGCATGTTTGCTGCGGCGCTGCCAGGAGCTGTGATCCATGCATGTGCAATGCCGCCTGGCGCCCAGCTTGCCCGCCTAACGCAAGCCCAGCGGCCGGAGGGCACGCCTCGCACCGCGCACGGTGCGCCTGGGCACAGCCGCGGTGCAGGAGAGGGCGGGGGGGGCGAGGGCGCGGAGGGCGAGGAGCGTCCGGCAGGGCAGGGAGCGCTGGCGGGGCGCCCACCTCCAGGGACCCGGCGTCGCCGGTGCTGACGAAGCGCGGGTCCGCGAACGACGCCAGCGCGAACGACTGCAGCGTCGCCGGGCTGTGGAACTGCAGACGCTCCAGGTTCCAGGCGCCCACCTGCGGCACGTCAGCATGTCCCTCGCAACCATGCGCGTGCAGCCTGTTGGGGTGCGAGAGCCTATCAGCCTGAACCCCCCTGGCAGCGCGCCACACGTCGCAGCCCTCCAGTCGCACACGACGCCTCTCGAGCTGCCCTGCCAGAGCCCGTGCCTCCGGCGCTGCCCTTCGCGTGCAGCGCTGCCCATCGCGCGCACCTCGCTGCCACAGAAGCAGGCGGCAGCGGTCGGATGCATCCCCGACGAGCGCAGGCATCCAGGGTGTGATGCGGCGCGCCTGCGTCCCCGCGTCTGCGGGCCGCAGCTTGCGGTTGCCGTAGGACAGCTCCGGCGGCGGCAGCACGCGCCCCTCCACCTGCGGCGCAGCGTGCGCTTTGCGGTCAACGCTCTGCCACCTCAACGCGCGAGCCATGCTCTTGGCAAGCAGAAGGCTGGGGACAGGGGCGCATGTGCCTCACGCTGCAGATGCAGCGCGTACGGGGAGTGGCGGAGATGTCTGGCAACAATGTGGTGCGTGTGTGGTTTAGAACGCCGCAGGGGACTGCGCACGGTGAGCATGCTCGGCTCGATCCTGATGTCGAACGCCTTTACGGTCTCGTCATTGGGCAGCTGCGCGATCTCGTTGATGCACCGGTTGATGTACGCCTTTCGCTCGGCCGGCGGCTGCGCCGCCGACTTGATCATCGCGGCCGTCTGCGCGCGCGGGCGTCAGCGTCAGCATTCACGCGGCTGCTTTCCAACGCTCCTCGCCGCCACACGCGGCGACCTCGCACACATGCAGCAAGGCGTGCACGACACTGTGTCGCTCTGTTCACATAAGAGCAAGTCACAGCCGGCAAGGCCAGACTTGCGGGCAGCTGGTCTGCACGCGCGCGCGGCGCGCCTGGCGCGGGTCGAGCTTCAGGCGGCGCTGCCCGGGCAGGATCCTGCAGAGCTCAGGCGGCAGGTAGTTGGGCTTGGCCGGCGAGCCCATGTCCAGGCACGGCACGTTGGGGTACTGCAGCCTGCGCGCCGCCGCGGACGGGATGTCAAGCGCGCGGCGGCTCAGCGCGCTCAGCGCGCATGATGCCTCCACAGTAGGCAGGGTTGGGGACGTGGTGCGGCGCGTGTTCAACGGCTTACTATATTTTCACCGTCAGGGATTTGCACCGCAAGGAGCGCTTGCTTTCCTCTCATCACGCCATTGTGGGTCCTGAATGCAGCCAGTGCAGCGGCGCAAGCCTGTGGGCGGGGCAGGGCAGGGCCAGGCGTGCGCGCACTTGATCTTGTGGTGCACTTCAAAGTACTCGGCGACGCTCATGTCGCGGTTCTCTTGCCTGTGCCGCGCCGCGAATTTCAAGCCTCAGAGCTGGAACTGGCGCACACCCGCAGCACGTGCCAGCGCGGTGCCAGGTTCACTGCAGAGACAGCGCGCTGGCAGCGTGCGGCCTTGCGCCGGTGAGACACGCCTAGGCAGCGCAGCGGCCGGGCCGCGCACTCATTGTGAAACATCATCTGGGCGGCGCCGCGGTCGGTCAGCCGCTTGACGCGCGCGCGGCGCCGCGCGTGCTGCGCCTCCACCTGCGCTTGGCAGGCGGTCAGCGCCCCGTACATGTGCGCGGTGAGCACTCTGGCCGCGGAGCAGTCTGGCCACCCACAGCATGTCCGGGACGCAACAAGCATTTTGTGCATTTACAGGCGGTGAGCGTCCCAGACATGCGCACGGTGAGCTCCCCCGGCCACGTGACACACTGGCCATCCTAGAAACATGCATGAGCCGCCTAGGGAGCTGCGCATACGAGCATCCTGGGCACTTGCAAAATCAAGCATCATGGACACATGCAGGCGCAGTGAGCAGCCTGGACATATTCGTACAAAGAATAGCCTGCACACTTGCACCGTGAGCATGCTGGTCACATGCATGATACGCATCGTAAGCGTGTGCACAACTGCCAGACCCCAGCAGCCTGACGCCAGGCCTGCACAGTGTCAGGCACGCCACACAACGACAGCCTCATGACCGTAAATGGCCGTGCCTCAGTGCTGCGTGTGCGCAAGACCCGCCCCGTTCTATCCGCGGGACGGGAGAGGCGGCACCTTGATGCCCGACACGGCCCGCGAGGCCTTCCTCAGCTGCCCGGGGTTCATGGGCCGGGCGAGGTCGGCCACGCTGCGCAGGCCGGCGCTGGCGGCGATGTAGTCCAGCATCGGCTGCCGCACACGCCACGCAGCTTGAGTGACTGCAGTAATGGTGTGGGACTGTGCATTACGTTCAAGTCATTTCCACGCAGCCTACAGAAACACGGGTGCTCAGCTGACGCACAGCAGCCAGCTGCGCATGACCAAACGCAATCATCGGGCCCTCAGACGCCTGTATCACATCAGACTGGCCAGTATAGACCAGCTGATCGCGCCATGTGCACAGCCGCACATGCGCGCTGCCGGCACTGCTGACCATCCGCCTGAGCACCACGCGCACGCCTGTGCAGATGCAGCCACGGCGGGCGCTTCGAGCACTGGCATGCCTGCGGCTGCAGGAAGGCCGTGGCTGCCAGGTCCACGTTCAGCGTCAGCCCAGTCTCGCACGGCCGCAGGGACTGCTGGTAGCCCAGCCACACCTGAGAGCGCGCGCAGCAGCTGAGGCAGCGCCGGTCCTTTGCGCATGTGGTGTAGCTCCGGTGCAAAGTGGGTCTGGTTCAGAGGGCATCTGCTTATGAGGCGCAGGGGAAAGTTCAGTTGTGTTCACGTGGTACAGGTGTCATACAGACGGCATGCTGGTACTGCTCTGCTTTTTTACAAGCCAGATGTTGAAGACAACACAGCAACACGTCTGCCTGAAACCCACAGAACATAACTGTGTGCAGAAGGCGGCTGCCAGGGCGGGGAGCTCGAGTGGGAGCCGGACCTCGGCGCCGCCGCCGAGCGGCCTGACTTTTGTGGGGTCGTCCCAGAAGAACGCGCGCGCAAAGGCCTGGCAGTTGGCCTTCAGGGCGGTGCCGTGCTTGAGCGCCACGTCCAGCGCCTGGATGGCGTCCTGGGGCACGTCCCCGCCTCCCTGGCCCCTGGCGCGTCCCCAGTGCCCAACGCGTGACATCGTGATATTATCCTGGAAGAAGTTCTGTTCTTTCAGATGCGCTGCATGCATGGGCACAGCTAGCGGCTGCTGCCACTTGGCGGCGTGCGACAGAGCTGTGTGACACCAAAGATGCAAGCTCTGAGACGCCCGAGCCACTGCTCGCTTCCAGTCACATCACATCGGAGGCGCACCTCCATCGCTAACAAACCAGGGACCCTTGAAATACGGGGGCGTGCCTCCACGTGAAGCAGGCTGTCTCACCTCATGCTGGCGGCCTTGAAGCACACCGCAAATAGCGATAACTGCCAGACACACTGGACGCTTCTCATCAGCATACCAGAGGCAGGCACAGGCTGCCCCCCTGTTTGGCGCGCTACCGCCAGCGAGGCCTTCAGTCTGCATCTCCGTACAATATTCATTGACAGGTGGCGCGCCTGATGAACTCTGCGAGCGCCGCAATGTCGACCCGCGCGGCGAATTTGATGGCAATCATAAAGTGCCGCTCCTTCGAGTCCTCCTCGGTGACGGCCACCTGCGCGCGCGGTCACACCCGGCACCGTTGGCCAACAAAGCCCAGTCAAGGCAAGCGGCAGTGCTGCTCATGAGGAAATTGCACCGTACTTGGTAGGGCTCTCAACACGTAGAGGACTTGTGGTGTTGGACCGAAACTCATGATCTCAACATTGCAGACCTTCCAATGTGCTCCCAAACGAGGCGGGTGTCCACCAGCGCTCGCTGGTGTGCATGCGAATGCACTCCCTGCTGCGCAGACAGGCCTGGATCCGGCCGTCACCCCCTGCCCTGCGGTTGGCAGAATAGGGTAAAGTGCCTCAACCCTATACCCTGCACACCGTGTAGCGCGTCTCGTGCTGCGGCAGGAAGGCCTCCGGCGAGTACATGTTCTTGCGGCCGTCAAACGCCCAGTGCGGCGGCCACCTCTGCTGGTCCGCCAGCGCCTGCATGACCAGCCTGCGCGCGCGGCCGCGCGCTCGCAAGCGGGCGCCGGTGCGGGCGCCGGGCGCAGCCCGGACAAGTGCCCGGCGTGGCCCCAGGGCTCCAGGCGGACACGTCTGTCGTGCCGTTCCAGAATGCAGTGGTGCTTGGGTTCTGTTCCACACATTCATGCGTATATTGCACCCGTATGAGCATGCCCAAGGTCTAAGGACACATGCACGCAGAGAGGGAGGCGCATGGAGCAGGTCTTTTATCAGCAGGAGCCTGGCGGGGTGTGGTCCAAAGACAACTTCGCCGCTGTTGGGTGCTGTGCAATGGCACCGTGCCCAATAGTGCGCAGCATGCCTCACACCGTGGTGCACCCATGGCCAGCTGCCTTCACAGGCCCAGATCGCGGCTCTCAGACCACACAAAATAAACTCTCAGCAGCCACACAGGAAACAATCTTTGGAAGACGCCCGCAGATTTGCATACTGGCGGTGTGCCGCAGCGGCGCGCCTGCACACGCCGGAGGCGAGCGGCCGCGGCGGCGCGCGGTCGCGCGCGGTCGGCTGCTCCTCGGCGGCCGCGCCTTCGCGGCCGCCGCGCTTCTGGCCGGTGATGTCGACGTCGTAGTGCATCACCTGCGCGCCGCACGGCGCGACGGCGCGCTATAATAACCGCTGTACGAGCTGCGCGCCAGGCCACCTGGTCTGCGGCAGCACATGCTTCCACACCGGCTGCGCCTCGGCGAGGCCGCGGGCGTCCGCCCTCACAGCTCAGTCACCATAGACCTCACGCCGGGCGAGCGGCCAGACAGCGCTCACTCGGGATAGTCAACCGGCCACAGGGTGTCTGGACCTCTGCAGACGCACACCGCGCAATGCACGCTGCACAACGCGCCCGACCTCACCAGCCCGCCCAGTCCTGCGCCAGCACTTTCCGCAAGGCTGCGGCACGCACGCATTGCACACTCGCACCCCTGTCTTGAGGGCCCATGCGACGGGGGCGCCACTTCTGCGGGCCGCGCCTGGCCCAGATTGCAGACGACCCGGAAGTGGTTGGCCAGCAACTCGCAGGCGCACACACCCGTAACCTGTCCCAGGGTTTAGGCGGCGAGTCGCAGGGTTGCGGGCCACGCCTGGCCCAGGTTGCAGACGACCCGGAAGTGGTTGGCCAGCAGCTTGAGCGAGCGGCCCGCAGTGCCAAAGCCCGGCCGCGGCGGGCGCTGCATGCGGCCCAGCGCCTGCGCGCGCGCGCGCCCGGCCGCTCACGCCTCTCCCCCGACCACACGACAGACAGCTGGCTCCCTGCCAGCTGCTTCCGGACCATGCACGACATGGCGCTCTCTGGACTCCTCCCAGCTTGCAACATGCAGCGGCCTGTGACTCACTGCTCGGAAGCACAGAGCAGCCTGCAGCGGAGCTTGCACTGTTTGCAACCTGCAACCGACCCCCGCCCGGCACTGGCTGCCGCCCTGAGCGCAGTGCCACGGCGGGGCACAATGCCACGGGCGAGCGCAGTGCCGCAAGGGAGCGGCCGAGCGGCCGGGCGGCCACCTGCAGCTGCTCAGGCACGGCGGCCACGGCGGCCGACACCGCGCGCTCCGTCTCCTCCGCGCTCAGTACCTGTGCGACGCGCCCGGGCCGCGCGACCGTGCCCTGCGGCGCCTCGCGCTCCGGCGCATAGCGCGCCGGCGCGCGGCCACCGCCGCCAAAGCCGCCTGCGCGCGCGCCGGGCGCGCAGGTGGGCCCTGCTCTGGCAGCAGCCAAGCGGCGTGCCTCGCCCGTAACCTGGACTCGCGCTTTGTGTCTCGCGGCGACCCCATGACTTGCCAGCAGCACTTGCCTTGCCAGACGCGTCCGCTCTGCAGCGGGAAAGCATGCGAGGAGCGCAGGGCCGAACCGCCTGCGTGCACACCGCGGACAATGACAGGAAGCATGCATGCATACGCCAGCGCCCGCCCGTGCTGCCGGCTCAGCAGCTTGCGCACGGGTCGGGCAAGCAGTCACGTGGGGAGAGAGGGGTCCTGTGCAGCTCACCGCGACCGCCGCCGCGGCCGCCGCCGCCAAAGTCGCGGCCGCCACGGCCGCCGCCGCGGCCACCGAAATCGCCGCCGCGGCCGCCAAAGTCGCGACCGCCGCCGCCAAAGTCGCGGCCGCCGCCGCGCGGGGGCCCTCTGCCGCGCCCTGCAGCACGCCCGCCACACCCGCCCTTACAGCCTGCCAGTGCGGGCCAGGACAGACAAGACAGCGCATATTGCCTTTTATTGCATATACGTGCTGGCATCAAGGTATGCACATGCAGACCTGTCACTGCGACCCACTGTGTCTGTCCTTGCCAGCAACTTCAAGAGCCGAAGTATGACGTTGGTCGATGCAAAGACAGCGCCCGCGACGCAAAGCTGGAGGCTTTTTGATCTGAGCTGCCGTCAGCGCGGCAAGGGGCACACCACGCCCGCGGTCACTCATCCTCGGCGCTCAGATGGAGAGACGCGCTGGGCGCCTGCCACACAGAGTTCTGGAACCTTAGCTGCGCTCGGTGCAGCAGCTCACGCTGCCGTGCAAGAGCAGACACGCGTCCAAGCGGAGGCAACAGGGCGCCGTGAAGTTGCCCCATGTGCGCAGACGCGAACATGGGACAAGTGTGCCGGCGCACATTGGCCTCGCGAGTGACCGTGCCCAACGGCCTGTGCCTGGACAATCAAACAAGGTGGCAGCAGGCGCTGCCGAGGTCACACGAGGCGCTCGCGAAACTCGCGTGCTCAGCAAGGCTCGCACCAGCGGCAGCGGGCGGTGCTGCGCCTCAGGTGCAGCCCCTGCGGCAACGCCGCCAGCGGGGGATCGCTCGCGCTCTGTTCGACTTCACAGGAGCGCACGCGTTTCCAGGCCAGCTACCAGCCGCTGCCTGCTTCCAGGCCATGCCTGTGAGCCGGTTGTGCTGGCAGGCCTGCGAGCATCCTGGCGCGACAATGGCCACCGCCCCTGCTGGATGTGACCCGGTCTGGTCACCGCCTGCGCATGGCAACCTTGTAAGAGGGTGGGCTTGAGTTCAAGCCTGTTTAAGCTGGCACTTGGGCACTAGCTGGCAACTTGGGCACTAGCCGGAGTGCCTATAGGCTTGGTGAAATCGAGCCTCCTGTGGTGTTGCATCATGCATGGCGTGAGGTGAGGTGCTGAGGTGAGCATAGCTGAGCCCTGCATAGGAGCTGCACACTGCTTCATTCAGGTAGCTCAGCAAGAAAAGTGCACCGCCGCACCACTCTACGACCACAAACAAACTCGCTCACACACATAAAGACAGGAGTGCAGGCGCACATACAGGGCACCTGGCAGCAGCACTCCTGCAGGAACCATCCCAGGAAGCCAGATCGGCTATGGCGGTCTAGGCTGGCACACAGACAGGCTGAAGGCATCACGCAGCTAACACAGAGAGTTACTCAGCGCTGGTGAGCATGCTGTTTGCGGCAAATAACAGGAACATGACGCCGCCGGAGATAGCGACCGTGCGCTGCGATATGCGCATTGCCAGTAGCTGGCCGCCGATCACCGCGGTGCCCTGCAGCACAGGGGCCAAAGTGATAGCTGTCTGCAGGGTCAGGATTGCTCTGACAAAAGTATATGCTTGAGAGACGCCTTTCCTGTCAGGCGTCAACTCAGCAATGCTCGGTTGCGTGGTGCAGCTCACCACACAGACAGGAAGACATCCACTCGCATGACAACATCGAGCAGCATGCAGGCGGGTTGCAGCGGACCCCATGCGAGGGTCCACAGTTGCCCGCATGCAGCATGCCATGCCTGCATATGCCTGCATGACAGAGCATGCCAGCAAGGCATGGGATGCGCGCAGGGCTACACCGTACACAGCAGGTGCCCAACCAGCGCGCCGACGGTGACGCCGAGCGGGTTGTACACCGCCGCGAGCGTGATGGTGGCGATTTGTGACCGGTCTCCCCACTCTGCGGCGCAGGCGCTGCGGGCTTTTGCTCAGGTGGTTCGAAGCAATTCATGTGAATCCATGTCACCCCTGCACTGCACTGTCTCATCCAGGGCATGGCTCGCAGCATGCAGCCCAGGCCCATCCTGCCGCCCTGCAGAGGCAGCTCGCCGAGCAGCCGCCGCCATGGAAGATGCAGACAGGCGGTGCGGCAGCAAACAAACATACTGCGCGGCCCGCAGCCAATGCAGGGACATGCAATGCATGTAGCGCACCATGCATGCAACGCATGACGAGCCGCAGCCGCGAGTGGGCGCACCGCCCAGGACGGTGGTGGTGGTGAGCACGAGTGCCTCCGCATAGGGCAGGTTAGGGGAGGTATTTCAGGGTATGGCATGCACAGCATTCCGACCCTGGGCCGCGGCCGCGCGCACCGCCCAGGAATGTGAGCACGAGCGCCTCCAGGAACACGGGCGTGCAGAACTGCGCGAAGAAGCGGCGCACGGCGCCCTGGTTGTGCTTCTCCTCCGCCTCGCTCAGCTTGGCCTCCGCCTCCTCCACCTCCTCCTGCGCGCCCGCGCGCGCCTCGGCGGCCGCGCCGGGCGGCCAGGAGCAGGGCCGGGCCTGCGCCTCGTCTTTTGTGGCCTGCGTCACCTGCCGCAGTCCTTGCGCCTGCCGCAGTCCTCAGCCTGCCACAGTCTCAGATTGCTGCAGGCCTCAACTTGCCGCAGCCCTCAGCTTCGGCCTGCCCCAGTCCTCAGGCCTGCCGCGGTCCCCAGCCTGCCGCAGTCCCCAGCTGCACCGGCACCACGCCCGCGCTGGTGCGAGCGCGCGCACAGGGCGCGACCCAACACAATGATGAAGGCTGCACTCCCTCGGCCATCCGCTTCGCTCAGCTGGGCCTCGGCGTCCTGGGCCTCCTCAGGTGCGCGCTCTCGAGCTCCGCCGCCCGCTCGTGGCGCATGCGCAGCGTGCGAATCTAAGCAGCCCGACATGGGTGTGTGCGTGGTGCGGTGCTCAGCCCTGCCTCCGCCTCGTGCCAGCGTTCGCGGCCGCCGCCGGGCAGCGCATGCGCGCATGGCGCCAAAGCGCAGCGCTTAGGCAGGGACGCGCCGCGCAGCACTTGCACCATGTACACCCGCGAGTGTCGCTGCTGCCAGGCTCTGTCCAGGCGCATGCGAGCCCCTGCACGCACGGCGGGCGCCGCGCGCGCCTGGTTGCTGTCCTGCGGCTTGGACCGCCAGGCGATCCAGAGCAGGCGCACGCCGAAGATGACGTACAGCACGGACGCCGCGTGGTGCGTCGCCTTGCGCGAGATGAGGTTGGGCAGCACGACGCCCAGCGCGGTGGAGATGATCTGCCGCGCGTGCATACGGTAGGGTTAGGGTTAGGTGCGCGCCCGCTGCAGCCTGGCAGGCGCTGGCGAGGCCGCAGGCGCAGAGGCTGTGGTGCGTGCGGCGCGCGGGGCGCAGCGCAAGCGCGGCGGCAGGAGGGGCCCGGGCGGCGCACCGTCATGCAGAACAGGGCGGTCATGGCGCCGGCGTAGACCACGATGCGCGGGTGGCGCATGGCCATGATGGCCGCGATGATAAAGGTCTCGTCGCCGACCTCGGTCACGATTATCTGCGCGCAGGGAAGGTGTAGGGTCACATGCAGACGCCCTGCTTCCAGGCGGCGGCCATGGAGAGGGCATGCCCTTCAATGACACCCACAGACCAGCCTGTAGACTGCTCACATGTGGTGGTCAGGCCTGAGCTGCAGGGCCGACGGCGGGACAGCAGAGCGGCAGATCAGGCCTGATCACCGGCCCACAGGCGCGCCAGAACAGAGCAAGCTTCAGGAGCGACCGCTGCCGCAGGACGGGCGCTGCTGGCGCAGCCCTCACCAGTGGCTGACGACCGTGCTGGTATGCAGCACTCAACACATCAGGGGCCTCATGCAGGAGGTGCATGCTGCGGATTGACCCGTCTCATGTGCAGACTGCGATACGCTGCTGCATAGCGGCGCGGGAGCTCCGGCGAGCCCCGCAGCGCTCGTTTTAGACCTCTCACAAGCACGTGAACGCGCGACACACACAGCAGCAAAAACAAGGAGCGAGACGGCATGCGGTAGCGCGAGCGAGCCGTTCAGCCAAGCTCTCACCATCACAAAGCTCTTCACGAAGGCCAGCACCAGGCCGGTGCCTTCCTCTGTCACGGTGGCCTTTGGATTACTCGTAACCTGCGCGGCAAGCCGTGCACACGAGTAGATAGTAGATCAAGCAGGCAGGTCAGCCTGGCACGCTTGGCCTCAACGGCTGACAGGCGTGGAAAATAACACAGAGCAAAAGCCCGCCGGTCGAGCATGCGGCGATAGCCGCGCACCGCCCCGCCGTGGCTCGCCGCATCGCTCGGAAACTCGCGTCCAGCGCTCCGGCAGCACAGCAGCAGGAGGCCCAGCGCACAGATGCCGCCAGCCGCGCATGCATTCGCCTTCATAGCGCCGCTGCCCGGGGTGCCGGGGCGCCCAGGCCGCACGGCTAGCCCTCAGGCGCTGCCATGGCCGTCGCAGCGCTCGCCCCCGGGCCAGACAAGGCGCAGAGGTGCCAGGTGAGAAGCGTGATGAGGGGGCACGGCTGCTGGCAACGCAGTTTCGAGGAGGAGTGCCGCTAGGGACGTTGTGCGGGCTTACCACCTGTGATGGGCCACCGATGGGCTTGCAGGATGTGAGATGTTGCGACAAAGTGAACAATGGACTACCCCCCTCTGTTCACCCGGCCCACTGGTAATTAGAGTCGCTCTATTAAGCAATCAGAAAATAGGCAGAGCCCATCGATATAGGGAATAGCCCTGCTCGGACATTTGGCCACGCCAGCCTTGCTGCACACAGCTCTTTCCGTCGTCCCGGCTGCACTCAAAACATCGTGTGGGCTGCAGCAGCGGACGCCTGAGCACCGCTAGCAACAGTGTAGCTTCAACAGCCAACTCCCAGGCGTTGAGGGGGCAGCATGGCGCTCGCTACGCGGGGCCTGCACAGCTTCTTGGCCGAGCCGGCGAGCACCAGCTCCTCCAATGTGTCGTCGGCCCGGGGCAGCGCCACGTTCGGGCAGAAGCCGTTCGTGGGGCACAATGGGGCCCGCGGCGGGACTGCAGCCTTTCCGAGCTCGCAGCGGCGGAATAGCTTCAGCGCGCCCTCGGTCAGCACGCCGGCCGTGCTCGAGAGGCGGGCGGGGCAGCAGCGGCTGGCCGTGGAGCCGACTTTTCAGGTGTGTCCTGCTGTGGTGACGTTGCATCCCCAGCATGGCCTTGGGGTACCGAGTGCCTGCCAGTGGGTGGGGTGGCCCGCGGCCGCCCGCGTCGAGTGTACTGCACGCCTGCGCCCGCTGTCGCCCATGCTGCTGTGACACAGCACTTCTGAAGCTTCCTGCATCAGTTTGCTGTCTCCCAGAACCATCCTGTGGGTGCTGCACGCCGGCCCTAGGTGAGCGTGTGCGCTCGGCTGCCCGACAGGCACTGGGCTATGCAGCGGAGGCGCCCGGCCCGCTGCCGCCGGCGCTCTATCGGCTACTGGATCCCAACCTGAGTGTCGACCTGCCGCCCGCGCACAAGGTGCGCCTCCTGCAGCATACTTTTATATGTTTGCCTGCATTCGCATGCGCTCTACACAGTGCTGCCGCGCACTTAGTGTGCATTGCGCGTTTGCTGCACGTTGAGTGGGTGAGTGTATGTGCGTGCGCGCCTCGCCAAGCTGCAAGGGGGCTCCAAGCCTCGCAGTTGCTGTATTGGGAAGTCGGTGCTGTGACGTGACCCACTCACAGTTCGCTGCCAGTCACAAGGCTTGGAAGGCTGAGCCGGAGGTGCGGGCGGGGGCGCAGGTTGCCGCTGGCAAGTTGGACAACCGCGAGCTGGACAAGCTGGTGGGCGCGCTGGGCCGGAGCCGCGCGACCTGGCGTCGCGCGCTGCTACTGCACGAGTGGCTGCTGGGCCTGGGCCACGCGCCCGATGACCGCCTGTGCACCACGCTCATCCGCGTCTGCGCGCAGCACGGCCAGGTGGGCGCCGTGGCTGGCACGCTGCGCAGTCGCTTCAGGCCACAGGTCTTGCATGTATGCAGCGTGCTGTTTGGCTATCAATGTGTCGACACGTCGACAGCCTTGTACCCACACTGAGCGCGTTTGGAATCCTGCTGTGTGTGCTGTGCGGTTGCGCGTATCACCTCACTGGCATCGTGGCGCGGCGCAGGCCCTGAGCGCGCTCAACATCTACGACTGGATGCGCGCGCGCGTGAGGGAGGGCGGCGCCGGCCTGTCGCCCACCGTCTTCACGTACACCGCGGCCATGCGCGCCGCGCTGTCGGCCGGCCTGGTCGACCGCGCCCTCCAGGTCCGTGCCCACTCAGAAAGGGGTGTTCCAGTGTGTGGCCATGCATGCTGCATGGGGTTGGCAGAGTATTTGCATGCTGCATGGGGGCTAGCACTGTACTCGCATGTGCCCCATGTGTAGCTTTTTCATGTGTCGCTGGTTTGCAGGGCACAAAGGGGCAGCCCGTGACGTGGAGCGGTCGGGCGCACAGGTGTGGGAGCATGCGGAGGCGGCCGGCTGCGAGCCGGACTGCCGCATGTGCACGACGCTGATCGAGGTAGCGACGCGCAAGGGCGACACCGCGCGCAGCCTGGCCATGTACGAGCGCATGCGCGCCGCGCCGCCGGGCTCGCGCCTGGCGCCCAGCGTGCACGCCTTCACTGCGGCCATGCGCGCGGCCGCTGAGGGCGGCTGCTGGGCGCGCGCGCTGGAGGTCTGGGCCGACATGGAGGCCGCCGGCTGCCGGCCGACAGGTGCGGCCCTGCATGTGTGCATGTCGTTCTGGCCCGCCCCACCACTGCTTGCAAGGCATATGTCAGTGAAGCTGCGGTTGTGTTTGCTTCAGCTCGAATGCACGTGAGAGACTGGGCGTTGTGCCTGAGCGGTGGCCGTGCACGTTTTTTATTGTGCTTGTGCCGCATCATGCAGGCATGCTGTGGACAAGTGAGCGCATGAGTGGGTTGTTGCAAGCCATGCCTTTGTTCCGTGCCTGATCTGCACGGGGATTGGAGGCATTTTTGCCGTAGCTGACATCTGCGCGCGTGCGGCGTGCAGGCCACGCATATGCGGCCGCGATCAGCGCGTGCGCGGCGGGCGGTCGTTGGGAGCGCGCGGTCGCGCTGTTTGATGAGATGCTGGAGGGCGGCGTGCGCCCGGACGTCGTCTCCTGCACCGCGCTCGTGGCTGCGCTGGGCGCGGACGGGCAGTGGCAGCGCGCGGAGCGCGTCGTGGCCTGGATGCTGCAGGCGCGCCTTTAGCTCCATGGGCTGGGTCACGCCGCGTCCAGAGTTGGTACTGCGTCTTAGCTGTGCGCTGACCGGGTCACCGGGCTGGGGTGACACGCCGTTGTCGTATGTGCTGCATGCACGACTGTGGGGGCACCTAACTTACTAAGTGTCGGGGGAGGCCAGGCCTGTGCAGGGGCTGCGCATTTTGCAGGTGCTGGCTTTGCGCGCACGGACTGACCCGAGCCGGCGCGCGCGTAGGCGGGCGTGCGGCCGAACGTGCGCACGTACACGGCGCTGGTGACCGCGCTGGGCAATGGCGGGCAGTGGGCGCGCGCGCTGGACACGCTCGGCGCCATGCGCCGCAAGGGCCCCGGCGGCCATGTGGAGCCCAACGCGTACACCTACTCCGCGCTGCTCAAGGCCATGGGCGAGCAGGGCGAGTGTGCGCTCGCCGAGCAGGTCTTCGGGCAGCTGGAGGCGGAGGCGCTTGCGGCGGCCGCGCTGGGCGGCGAGCAGGGCGCGGGGCTCCAGACCGCTGATCCGGCAGCGTGGGAAGCCGCGGAGGGCCGCGGCGACGACGCCGGCGGCGCGGCGCCGGCGCCCGTGCCGGGGTATCCCGCGGGGCCGCTGCCAGGGTTTGAGGCGGGCCCGCGGCTGGACCTGGGCTTCAATCACTTCCTCAGCGCTTGGGGGCCCATCGTGACGCCCGCGAGCGGCCTGGAGGTTGGCCAGGCGCGGCGCGCGGAGCGCGGGGGGCCTGAGGCGGAGCCGGGTGTGGAGCGGGCGGGCAGCTACGGCGCAATGCCCATGCTGCTGGCGGAGCAGGTGCTGGCCAGCAGCAGCCCCAGCAGCGCGAGCACGAGCGACGCGTGCGCGCTGCCGGACGACCTGCCCGGCCAGGTCAACGGTGCCGACGCGGC
>JAABUY010002903.1_pt1 | contig 19594 bp, 18 predicted proteins | sample 5560271 | NCBI WGS metagenome assembly JAABUY01 (sample SAMN10711886, study PRJNA513374) | rock metagenome | isolation source: Antarctica rocks | place: Antarctica: Victoria Land, University Valley
CGCCTCATAATCCACGGTCTTGAATGTTCTACTCATGCTTCCTACTGTACCACCATGCACGGGACGGAGCGCCCGCTTCTCTCCGACAAACTGCTAGCCGCGCGTGTCCGCGGCTCGATCGATCTTGCCTGGATCGGCGTGGGATTTAGTGGAACGACCCTACAGCGCCTAGCCAGAACAATAGCCCACTACTTCCGCCGTGAGGACGCGGCCCGCTGGTATTTCTTCCATAATAGCTTCCGTCTCTTTCTCGTGGCGAGGACGGCAGAGGGACTCGACGGGACATTTGATGTTAAGCGCGATCATGCATATCATCGTGAGTTAGCGCAGCGATGTGCGCAGGAACCTGGAGAATCGCGCCTACTATGGGAGGAGATGTACCACCGCGCTGCGGCCGACGACCATGCTGGAGTGCTAGACCGCGCTACACCGACGCTGTTCCGCACTCAAATCGCGTCCTTACGCCCTATCGACGCTGTGCAGGCAGACATCCGCCTTGCCCTCCGCACGCTGGCCCACCCCTCTCAGCCCAATCCCGTCGTTCTAACACGCCTTGTCCTCGCGGGCGCCGAAGCCGGGCGAGCTAGCTACCATCTCGATGGACAGCTGGGCACCGTTTCACCTGCTCGTCTGTTACTCCAGCTTGGACTGAGCGATGAGGCGCTGGAGTACGCGCGAGACGGCAATCGCCTGCGTATCTCGCCGCGCGCAGCGCTGGATTTGTGCCAACCGCTTGTGGATCTGGGCCGCTTCGCTGAGGCAGCACGCCTATTTGAACTCGCCGAGCCGCTCGACCTGCTATCTGCCGCCATGGTCGAGGACGATGGTAATGGCGAGAAGAGCGAAACGCTCGTCGCATGGGCCGGAGCGGCGGTCCTCTTCCTACCTATTGCTGACATCGTCGAACGTTCAAGTCACATTCGGGTCGGTCCGGGACGTCATGGATTGGTAGACGATCCAGATGCTATGACAGCGGCGATTCAGGCCCGTATGCTCTACCACGCGGGCATCTCCGTGCTCAATGCACGTCGGTGGAACGATCTCGAAATCGTCATGAATGCCCTCGCGGCGATCCAAGGTATTGGCACTCAGCTATGGTATCGACTGCATGTCGGGGCGTGGCGGTCGGCTGCCGCCGACGGCGACCACGATCGGGCGCGTGCGCTCATCACAGAGGCCCTGGGTACAGTCGTTGTCGCAGGCCTCGAGTCAGGAGACACGATTGCTCTGGCACAGGGAGTTGGTAGCGTATTGAGAGATGTTCAGCAAGCGCAGGCTCTGCTCGACACTGTTCCTCAGCCACCCCTTGCAACAGGTCCGGTGCCAATCAATGCCGGGTTCCATCCGTTCGAGCAACGCTTTGCGCTTAACCGGCTGCGCACCACGCTCGGCGACCGGCGTTTGCCCGAGCAAATTGTTCCTGACGCGCATGATCCACTGTACCAGGGCATCGTCTATGTCGAACGCGCGGTCTGTGCCGTCGCTGCCGTTTGGGGAGCGGCGTGGAGAAGAGAGTTGCTCGACAGCGCGTCAATTGTGCAGATGGCAGTTACGGTGCTGCACCTGTTCGAAGACCCAGCGGCAGAACGCCAGCGATGGAGCGGCTGGTACATTGCCGAGGGTGCCCGCCCTCAGTTGAGTGCGCTTCTCGTTCATGGTGCGGCGCTCCATAGTGCGGAGGCCCGTGATGCAGTGCTTAAAGCATTCGAAGAACGATGGGAGAGCCAGACCTTGGCCGCGTGGCCAGTGGATGTGCGTCGCCACGTGATTGTCGCCGGTCACGAGGCTGGAGCACCGGCTCCATGGGCGGAGAGGCAACTCCGAGCGCTCGACGCACTCGTAGGTGTGGGGCTGTCAGGCGTCGATTTGGTGGACGAACGCCAAAAGCAGGTCGAGGCATGGCTCGACCTCGGCGATCCTAGAGCGGCACGCGCCCAACTCGACGCGCTTGTCGTCGCGTCGTTCGGGTTAACGCCGGAGGATTATCAACTCTCGCATTGGATCGCGTGGCTTTCATCGGTCAACCGCGCCGATCCGGACCGCGCTGCGGAGAGAGTATCACTGTGCGCGCGGGCGCTCGTGGTGATCAAGGACGGCGTTGTGGGAAAGGTCGTTGCGGATGGAGCGGAGGAGCTTTTGCGCGCAGCATTCGCTTGGAGCCCACGCCACGCCGTCCATCTATTCTACTGGTGCCTAGATCGCGGCGTGACGCGGCAGGTCGGCGGTGTTCGCGCTTTGTTGCGCGGAGTGCTCGACGGTGGCCATGTCCCTGCCAACCTTGTCCACGCTGTCCTCTCAGCTGCAGTACTCGCGATAGACTCGTTCCCTGATGGCACGCTTGCACGAGCGCTTGCTGAGATTGATGTGATAGGCGAGGGGCCTGGGGGCATGGCGCGGGTCGTCGACGCCGACGTGCAGCTCTACGCGCGCCCCGTGGATCGTGCCGAGTGGCGGCAAGGGCTTGCGCGCGGCCTCATCGCGCGAGGCATCGACCTGAAACGCGCGGGCTTTGCGCCCGGGGACCTGCGTGCGCCTGAAGAGTCGCGGTCGTCTGAGCGCCTCGTTCTTGATGATGGGACTGCCCTCGACGTCGATCAGGTACTTGCGCGAGTGACGGATTTAGCATCCCTTCAAGGCTTGCTTGATAGTGTGCCGAATGACACCTCGTTTAATTGGACGCCCATCGTAGCGGCTGTCGCGCCCACCCTTGACCGCACCGGTGTATCGGCGTTGATCAAGAGGTTTGACCCCGGCCGCCGTACGGCGCATATCCTGGCGGTGTTGAGCGAACGCCTATCTATCCTTGGGGACACCGGAGCGGCGTGGACATTGGGCGAGCAGGCACTCGATGCATCGGACCCGCATGGGTGGGGACGATGGTACGATGGGGGCAGCCGGTCGGCTGCGTACCGTGCGTTGGTGCAGGCCGATGCACGACGCGGGAGAGCACTCGCCTTCCAGGCGTTCTGTTCCGACCTCGCGGCAGATACATATGGATGGATTGGGTCTTTCGCGCCCCACCTCGACGAGGTCCTGCCCATCGTGGCGGACCCACTGCCATATGATGACCTGTGGGTAGAGATCGAGCGCCACCTGCGCGTCGTGACGACACCTCACGGTATTCTCCCAGCCGGCCCGCCAGCGCTCGATGTGCCGCAGCCTGACGACACGTCGGCGCGCGCGCTGGCCGATGTACTCGTGTGGCATCTCGGCCATCCGGTGCAGGCCGTCGCTCAGGCTGCGGCACGGGCTATTGGTGAGCTGCTCATGGCCGGCAACTCGGATATAGTCGCCGAGGTTGATCGCGCTCTGCGCCGCCCCGATGGCGACCACATGCCCATTCTCATGGTTCTCGATGCTGTTAGCCTGGCTCACACGGATACGACAGCTCCCTTTGCTGACGCGCTCAATAACTTGCGGGTATCAGGCGATTATGCAGAGCGAACAGTTGCGAGCAATGTCAGCGAGCGGCTCGGCCGAGTCGTGCCATCATCTGTCGCTAACGTCGTTGCGACGCTACCGGCGGTCTATCGCATCGCGTTGCCTCCTGGTGGTACGGGTTTTTATGCCGACGGCGCGGTCGTGCCGGGGCAACCGCGGCCCGACTCGGATGACCCCATGCAGATCGTGCGTCCATTCGATCCCTGGGTGGAGGCGATTGCTGAGGCGGCCACACTACCCGCGATTAACGTCGCGCACCGCGTCGTGCAGATCATGCACACCCTGGCTCCTCGGGATGACTGGTCGGCCGCCGGTGAGTGGAAAGTCCGGCACTGGCTCTCCGAGGCGGGCCTCCGCCTCACCTTTCGTCGTCCCCGGTCCCTCATCGCCCGCCGGGCTATCCGCCGCGCCACCTCCGAATTGATCGACGCGGGAATGATCGGTCCCGACGCCCTGCGCGACGTGGATCGGCGGTTACGCAGTTACGACCCGGCTCTCGTCCTGGTTCGGCCGGCCACGCGGCCGATCGAGGTCGGTGAGATAGCGGGTCAGGGGCCGTACGGCGTCGCCAGCGTGAGTTGGGCAGATAGCGCATCCGAGGCACTCGATCGGGAACAGGCGACGGCGGGCGACGGGCGTATCATCCTGGCCAATCTGGCAGCACTGCGCATCCACGACCGGCCGCAGGCGGCCGAACGGCGCACGACCGTCACAGTCCCGGCAGCCGCGACGATCGCTGTACCTATGCTGGAACACCGCTTCGTGACGGAGTATCCAACCTTGGGCGTCGATGAGACGCCCTTGCCGCTCCTCATCCGGCACGAAGCCGCCGAGTACGAGTCCCCTGGGACCAATTGGGTCGCGCTCAACCCTGCGGTCGGCGAGGCGTTCGGCTGGGCGGTGAGCGACGCCGGCCTGTTCCGCTGGACAGACAGCGATGGACTTACCATGGTTGAGTCGATATGGTGGGTAGACGGACCACCGCGCGAGGCAGGGACGCACGGGCGCGCGGGTGAAACCGGCACAGGGTGGATAATCCTGGCCGCGCCGGCCGCGTGGGACAGGATCATCGCGCGCTATGGGCCGATGCGTCGAGAGCTGACCGTTGTACGGAGGGTGACGGGTGAGGATGGTCGGGATGACGAGAGACAAGCGTCTCGTACGCTCCCCGCGCCAGATAGCGGGTAGTCCCCCTGACGGCGTCTGACGTGGAACGGTTGGAGTTGGCGGCCCTGCTCCACGATGTCGGCAAGATCGCCGTGCCTGATGCGATCCTGACCAAGACCGAGAAGCTGACCGACGAGGAGTTCGACATCATCAAGGAGCATCCCGTGACGGGCGAACGCATGTTGGTCGGCTTGCCCTACCTCTCCAAGGATATCCTACCCGCCGTCCGCCATCATCATGAGCGATGGGACGGGCGCGGCTATCCCGACGGCCTCGCGGGCGGAGCGGTGCCGCCCGACGCCGCGATCATGGCGGTCGCCGATTCTTTCGATGCCATGACGAGCACGCGGACGTACCGCCGCGCCTTGACCAGTAAGGAAGCTGTGCGACGTATCCGTGAGGGGAGCGGAACGCAGTTCGCCCCGCATGTGGTCGTGGCCTTCGAGCGGGCGTTCGCGGCTGGTGACCTCCTGATCGCCGACAGCGAGGCTCCCACCTCGTCGCGAACTGCCTGATAGTTTTGCAGAGGTGTTGACGTGACCATAGCCTGCCGCAGTTGCCGGTGTGCTTCTTCGTTTACGTTGAACTACTATGCGCGAGTGCTCAACTGTGATCGCGTGCGAGCAGGCCCGTTCTCAGATATTAAGTGCCCTGAAACAGCGGTTTAATGTTTGAGAAAGTTTCTCGGCATGTCTGCTGACATTATTGTCCTCGCTACGTTCTATTTTGCATCCTGCTCATACCCCTCATTTACTTACTTGCTCCCGCTAGCCTCGTGTGCGCTCTCGTTTGGGGCAGTGCCCGCTGGTGCGAGGGGGCGACGTAACAATTCCATCACCTCCTCGTGGCTGAGGTGCCCCAAGGAGTGGAAGGTCAGTTTCAGCGCACCGAAGTTTTTGCGCCTCGGATCGGTGTAGTACTCGCCTATCAGGGTGCGGCCATTGCCGCCGAGCTGCAAGTGGGCCACCCCTTGATGAACCTGCATGGTGGCGGGGGTAATGACTTGGTCCTCGAAGTAGCGCGGCTTGTTGATGTACTCGTAACTCAACCCGCGCTCCGGCGAATCCTCGGTGTTCATCACCGCCATGGTCGAGGTCGACACCGAGCCCTTGGTTTCCAGGTCTATGCAGATCCTCGACCACGTTTGGTTGATGCGGGCAACCACGCGGAAATCCGTGGTCTCCACGTCCCCGGTCGGGTGATACGATGACCGCCCGGTCCCGACCCATGTGCCGTTGAGGTCAGGTATCTCGGATATTCTCCTCCCGAAGAATCGCCCGCGCCACAGCTTCTTGTCGAACCACGTACGTAACGCGTCGTAGAAAAACGGGGCCGACGAAACGTCCAAGACCCAGCTGTAGCTCTTGAGGATCCCAAAGTGATCTTTCAAGGATTCGATCACGTACGAAGCAACCAGTGCGGCGGCGATCGTCGGGAATAAAAGCCGTTTCGGAATAGATTCGCGGTCTTTCGCGTTGGTGGCATACTCATTCATACGCCCTACCAGGTGTTCCAGAGCTTGATGAGCTCGTTGATCAGTATTCGCTCTCTCGAGATGTTCCATTGTTCCGGCGTGTCGCCGAATAGATAAACCTGCATATTCTGGCACACATACGCGGCTAACTGGGCGTCGCTGCGATCGTGCAGGTGGTTCACGATGTTGCAATATGTTTGGTCAAGCCCGCTGTCGAAGACAGTGCGAGGCAGGTTGAACAGGAGGCATTCGACGAAATAGGAAGGGGATATGTCCTTCGATATGACGCCATTGCGGTAGAGATGAGCGCGTGCGTTCTTAATCATGCGCACCGACGACTTGAACATCCCCCCGGACAGATCACCGCGATTCTTCCTCGTCCCGTTGTCGTAGTGCTCCTTCGGATAGTTGATGACTTACCTGTAATCATTTCGTGTCCAGAAGCAAATCCCCTCGATGTAGGTCTGATGCCCGGTGTCGATGAAACTCTGGTAGCTGCGATATTGCAGACAAGGGATAACATCAGCAGCCAACCGCCCCTCACTCTTCGCGATCTTGATGCACTTGTTCCCTGGAGTGACATTCTTCTCGCCGTAGCGATCCTTCAACGTCGCGAGCACGTCGGCGTAAAAGGCGGCCCATGTGTACGTAGCATCGGAGAAACTGGTATTGAAGAGGTACTGCTGGGTCGGAGTCAGGCGAGAAGTGTCATGAATGAATGTGTTGTTGAGTTGAACAACGACATCGATGTCGCTATCTCCCCTGATGTTGGTGTCGTTCTTGTACGATCCTTGCAGGTAGATATCCACATCGTGACCTTTGATGCGCGACTTGTCGGACAGAAGAGTCTCGCGCACATCCTTGTAGGTGCTACTGGCTGTGCTTGACGAGGGCTGATTGGTCCATATCTCCAACTGAGGCACGGGTATCGCCACGAAGAGTTCTCCTACATACACATCGAGAGGCGTCGGGCGTGGCGGGTGTGACAGAAGTGCGCGCTACACGAACGAGTAAAGGCATGGCTGGCTCCACACCCGATAGGCTCATGGTATCAATCGCAACAGTCCACTATTCATGCCTTAGCATAGCGAGGGCTCACGTCACCGGTGTCGTGTTATCCACCGAGTTGTTATTGCCGTCGCAGGGACGCAGGCAGGCATGGATCAGCTGTTGTCGTTACCGAAGGTGCATTGTATACGGCTGGACTGCCTTGTTTGAAATATCATCATAAGGATCTTTTGTGCTTGACATCGCAACAGACACGCGCTATGCTGTGTAGAAGCGATACATTTCGCATTTGGGTGTCAGGATAGACAACAAAGGGTAGGCGGCCAGGTGGAGATCGACGATGTACTATACGCTGCTTTGGCCACGGCGCGGGGCACGACGCGTGCGGAGGTGCGCCAGGATGTCGCCGGTCTTACCGGGCAGATCGACTCCCTGGAAGGGGTGGAGCTGGTCACGGCCGCTGAAGAACGATTTGGTATCGTGATCGAGGATGACGAGTTGACGAGCCGCATGTGCAGTTCGGTTCCGCGTCTTGCTGCGCTGATCCGCACGAAGCTAGACGCCGGGTAGGCGATGAAGGAGGAGACGGCCATGGAGAGTTCGCCGGCACAGCTCACTGAAGAGGAACGTCAGCAACGACTCGCCGAACGCCTGCGCGAAGCGCGTGATTACCTAGGTCTGTCCCAACAGTTCGTGGCGGAGCATACAGGCATCCCACGCGTAGCGATGTCAGCCATCGAGAACGGGAAACGCAAGGTGGAAGCGCTCGAGCTAGAGTCTCTGGCGCGCCTGTACAAATACCCTGTCACGTACTTCTATGAAGGGACGCTCGATGAGCCGGCCAGCGTTCGCGCCCTGGCCCGCGAAGCCACAGATCTCACCGAGCGAGACCGCGAGGAAGTCTTACGCTTCGCCCAATTCGTCAAGGCGTACGGAAGCGAACGTCGAGGGCAGGCACCGTCCTCGGACCAGCGACACGAGGCGTCGACATGAGCCTCTCGTGGCCCCGCGTCCACCTCATCGCGGCGCGCGCGGCGTCGCGCGTGCATCGCGACCTCCGTATCGACACGACGCGCCAGATCGACCCGTTCGCTGCTCTCGATGCGGCCGGTGTCCTAGTGGTACGCCGGCGCCTCGACCACCTCGCGGGATTGTACCTCCCCGCTGATCTGCACGACCCGGATGCCGTCCCCTCCGTCCTCATCAACGTTGCGCATCCCGCGAGCAAGCAGCGCTTTACTGCCGCGCACGAGCTCGGCCATCACGCGCGCGACAAGAACGTGTCGCTCGACCGAGACACCGAGTGGTTGGCGCGCGGGGATGCACAAGGGGCCGAACGTGAGCGTCTCGCCGAGGCGTTTGCTGCCTGGTTCCTGATGCCGCAGCGTCTCGTGCTGAGGCTGCTCGCCGACCTTGGGTTTCAAGCCGACACCCTTGATGCGGACGGGGCCTATGCCCTCTCGCTCGCGCTTGGGACAAGCTATACGGCGACCGTGCGGCACTTGGCTGACATGCAGGAAATTTCGACCCAGCGCAGCGAGCACTTGTTGCGTATCACTCCCCAGACGATCAAGCAGGAGCTTGGTGGTCTCGATGTCGCCGCCAACTCGTGGAAGGACATTCATCGCCTCGTCGTGACGCAGGAGGAGGTACGCGTCACGGCTCAGGAAGGTGATGTCCTCCTCGTCGACGCGCCCGAGACTCCATCGAGTGGATATCTCTGGGCGGTGCGGACGTTCGCAGACGGCGTGGCGCTGATCCGGGACGAGTACCGTGCATCTGACCCGGACACTCTCGGGGGACGTGGGCAGCATCGCTTTCTCTTCCGTATGGAGGAGGCCGGGGAGTGGGATATGGTCCTGGAGTTGCGCCGTCCCTGGCAGCATGCCGCCGTCGACACAGCGCGCGTCGTCGTGGTCGTAGACCCTCAACCCGCGCCCGGCATCGTCCACCCCAATCTGCTGGTCAGAGACGCGGCCTAAAGATGGGCGATGAGACCATGACTCTTGACCTGCGCACCCGGCAATCGTCGGTCAAAGATCAGGGGCGGCGCGGCACCTGTGTCGCGTTCGCGGCGACGGCCGGCCACGAGATGCTGCGCGCCGATGACGAAGACCTCGGGGAGGAGTTTCTGCATTGGGCGGCCAAACAACGCGACGGATTCTCGGCGGCGGCCGAGGGGACGACGCTTGCGGCTGCGGCCGGCGCCTTGGCCGATCTCGGCCAGCCACCAGAGCAGGTGTGGCCCTACGATGAGCGCCGCGATCAATGGGGTGCAACGTATCGGCCGCCCGAGGGAGCCTACGAGGAGGCGGCCCGTCGCCGGTTGGGCGACGGCCACGCGTTGCCCCCAAGCCCCGCCGCCCTGCGTGCGGCCCTTGACCAGGGTGTCGGCGTTCTTTTGGGCGTTCGCCTCTACGCGACCTGGCATGCCGTGTCGAGCGACGGACATATCGCCCTCCCTGCTCCGGGTGCCGTCGCCTTAGGTGGGCACGCTGTGCTCTTGGCCGGCTACGATGACGGCGCAGCCGGGGAGCAGAGCCGCATCATTGTGCGTAACTCGTGGGGAAACGATTGGGGTGACAACGGGTACGGCTACCTCCCGTACGCCTACGTGGAGGCGCATGGCTTACAGGCATGGGCGCTAGCACAACAGCACGACGGAGGATAAGACATGGCTCACATGGTCCGGGGTGAAACGATCACCGACGCCTGGATCTCTGCCCTCGATCACTTGCAGATGCGTGGGCAGGACGAGTTTGGGCTCGTCGTCGCGATCGCCGATTCGACGCCTGAGCGCGCCGATCCGGCCGTCGTGCGCCACCTCGACGTACTTCTCGCCCAAAAGGGTCATCAACGCGTTGAGACGGTCGCCTCGACCATCTTCCCCGTTGGGCTGGCCGCATCGTCGCCTGATCGCGCGACGCTGTATCGGCGGTACCACACACTTCTCCCGCGCCTCCATCGCCTGCGCGGTAACCATAGGGGCCTCTATTTCGAGCGATTGATCGCCTATCCCTTAGCGGATCCGGCGCGCGCCAATCAGATCGAGACGATTATCGGTGACCTCACAGCGCAACTCCGCCGTCGCGCGCAGCGGCAGGGTCCCCTGGGATCGATCTATGAAGCGCACGTTTTCGCGCCGGGCAAGGATCGCATACCAATAGGTTTCCCTTGCATGAGTTCGCTGTCCTTCCAGCTTGACGGGTCCCGACTGCTGCTGACGGCGACCTACCGCAACCAGTACTACATCGAGCGTGCCCTCGGGAATTACCTCGGCTTGGCTCGCCTGCAACGCTTTGTCTGTGACGCGGCCGGCGTTCGCCAGGGACCCCTTACGATCCATGTGTTCCGTGCGCACGTTGACCTGGGCAAGCGCAACACAGCTCAACTGCTATGCGGATGCCATGACCTCACTGCAGGACGGCTCTCTACTGCACAGATCCCCGTCGCGCGACCAGCATGACCCCATCCATGCCGCGATCACGCATCTATCGGACGCATCGACGCCGACGTTCACGGCCGATCCGCAGGACTACCCGACGGGCTCCTCGCGCGATGGCCGGGCGGCACGCCACAGACGCCAACTCGCGCCCCAATACGGTCCGGCCTGCGCGCCCATCTCATCTGCGGCTGCATAGTGCTCGCGGCGGCGCAGGGCTTCCGCCGTGAGCACCGCGACCCACGGATGGTACGCTGCGGGTAGGTCTCCGAGTCCAGCGGCGATGCCCAGAAGGCTGTCCGTGTCTGGCTGCTCCGTCAAGGCAAGGGCACCGTCCAGCAGGCGGCTCCACAGCGTCTCCCACGCATCATACGAGTCGATGCGAAGGTCGTCCTCATTGTGCGGGACCGGCGCGGCGACATCAGTGAGTGCGTTCAGGAGCGGCCAGTGGCGCTCGTAGACATGCAAGGAGTCGCTGATGTGGACGTAGGTGCCCACGTCCACCCCCAACCATCCCGCGACCATTTCCTGCATGCTTGTGAACTGGATGATGTTGTACGGTAGGCCCCACACGAGATCGTTGGAGCGCATAATCTGCAACCATTCGAGCCGGCCGCTGCGGAGCATGAGATGACTCATCACGTTGCAGGGGACGTCGCGCGAGCGCGGTTCCGGTGCGGGAAGGTCGCGCGCAGCGTCCCAGATGTGCAAGACAACTTGGCGACTGTGCGGCGTGTGGCGGAGCGCTTCAGCGGCCGCTTTCAGCTGGTCAAGGCGGGGGAGATCGCCCGGATGCACATGCCGTAGCCTCGTCGCCGTGGCCTGACTAAGCATTGGTTGGCTGCCGAGACGATAGCCATACGCGCCATGCAAGACGTGCGGGTTGTTATCGTCGGTGTAGGTCGCCATGCGGCGGTTCCAGAACTGGAGAAAGTCCGCATCATTCGCGCCGGCCAGAACCCATAGCACGTCGGCGAGGGCGAACGCCGGGTTGATCGCGCGCGCGAAAACCACGCGCTGTCGGGGGTCGGTCAGAGTGACGGCCACATGCACGAGTTCACGCGTCGGTTGGTCGCGGCTCTGTTGCACCACGCCGTCGCGTTGCATGCGCGCGGCGACCTGACGCCAGACGTCGTCGGCGCTCGCGCCCTCGACGGTAATCACGGCTCCCCTCCCTCCGTCCATACCGCAGTGAAGGACAGTTGTGCGGGGACGGGCGGAACGCGGAACTTTCGGCGCCCGCGTCCCGTCCCCTCACGGATCTTAATGTATTTGTGATACTCACAAAGACAGTTCTGTATGTTGGCAAGGGATATGTCGACCTGACGTCCCGCGTCGTTCGTCATGAACGGGAAGTGCAGGCCGAGACGGTCGAATTCTTCATGCTGCTTCGCACGGAGCCAGCGCATCACGTCCAGGTCTGCCGCCTGCGTCCCGTCGTGGAGCAGCATGCCGATGCCACGCTGCGCACCCGGTCCCGCGCACGCCCAGTCGTCGTGTGCGTATGGCAGGAGGGGCGCTCCGCCGTAGACACGCAGCGGATACAAAAGATCGACGAGCACTTGGTAGGCGAGAAAATTGCCGAAACCGTACACCCGACGCATCTCCTCGTAGACGCCGGCAGGCGTCTGAGAAGCCATGATGCGGTCATACAGCGCGGAGAAGTGATTCTGTAGCGCCCCGAAAATGTGCGCGACGCTGTCGATCTTGCCGGCTGTCCCGAGGCTACTGTAGGCGCTGACCATATAGGCGGCCGTGAAGGGGGGTTTGCCCTCTATGTCGCGCAGGTGCCGCAGCACGCGCACAAGGTGCATGGGGTCGAACCCGTCGAGATACTGGAAGCCGAGGGCGGCATGGCTCTCGGCGCGTCCGATGAGCCGGTAGAGCATGACGTTGAAGATCTTGTCCTCTCTCGGGGCAGGCACGTCCAGAATATGTAGGATGGCGTACTGAGTTCCTGGATCAAGTTCGCGGTACACGTTCGTGAAGCGTTCGTGCTGCAAGATGTCATCGGCCGTCCATGGCGGCAATTGGCGCTCGACACAGCGCCGGTGCCAGATCGTCTGGCGTTCGCACAAAAATTGCCAGAAGAGATCGAGGCGCTCGGGCGTGAAAATCGCGCGTGTCACGGGACCGATCATACACTGTTCTCCATTCGTGCATCTGGTAGCCCGAGAATCTTTAGAAGTGCGGCCCATGTCTCTTGTAACGGCCCCTCGTTGCCCAGATCATGAACTTGCACACCCTGCCCTCGCTCCTCCACGATAACCTCGCGGTAGGCCCTATCGATCGCTGTGTGGGCCTCGGCATCGAGTTCATAAGCCTTGAGGCTGCGCGCGCGTGTGACGTAGAGGACAATGGGGTGCGGCATCTCACGCCAGAAAGGTCGTTCAGCGTCGACGAGAGCCCACGCCACATCCGGGGGCAGATGGAGGCGGGCATAGGCGTACGTGCTCCACCAATAGCGGTCCAAAATCACGGTGCTGCCATGGTGAAAGGCGGGGACGAGCCGCGTTGTGATTGCATCCACATGGGCAGCAACGTGAAGGAGTTGCAGGGCTGGAGGTGCAACCGACGCCGGTGAGGGTGCATCCACTGCGTCATTGTGATGGAAACGGTACACCCAGGCACCCAAGGTTCCAGGCTCAGATCCCGGAAAGGAGCTATGATAGACCGGTACAGCAGGCATAGTCGCCGCGTAGTAGCGGGTGAGTGCTGTGGCAAGAGTTGACTTACCGACACCATCGACACCCTCGAAGACCACGAAGCGCGGCGCAGTCACACCGCTAGAACTTGACATCCGCTCGTCTCCTAACGCATCGTCGCGTCTGCTCGTGTCGACGGAAACGTGCCACGCTCGGTGTCCATCTGACCGATATGGTACTGCTTCCTTGCTGTGTTATTGCCTCTCTTACGCACAATAGAGGCAATAACACAGGGGCCGCATGCGTGAAGCCATCAGCGTGAGAGCGGCTGGTACGGCCGATGCAAGCCGACACGAAGGCATACCCGCTCCGATGACCCCTCACCGCGTGATGTCAGGCACGGAGTACGCCACCAATAGAAACCATAACACAGCCTGTATGACTCATGATTATCCTGCTGGGGACACGGCAAACCCGCGCGTCGGCATACCGAAAACACGTCTATGGTGGAGCATGAACGGGAAGCTGAGATGGCAATCTACGTCTGAGGGTTTGTCGTCGTACTCGTCGTCGTTGAGCTGGACGATGGATGGCTGTAGATGGCCAGAGGCAACGCGAGAGGGGACGAACTGGTCGATAGGCGCGACGCGCGGCAGGTCGTTGTTGCTAAACACGGTTTTTTCTCTCCATGATAGCTCGAACGATGCCGATCCCCTCGGCGATAATAACCGTGTCCGGTCCCTTGGACTCGGTCACATGACACACGAACTGTGCGGGGAGTATGTCATCCACGGGCATAAAGGTGACGCGGCTGGGGTGTGATCGCGACCGGATCGCGTGATGAGAGCGTTGGCTGATCCTTGGGCTGTCGATTTTGAGGCCGGTCGTTCGTCGTGTATATAGCAGCCGATGCGGTTGCACGAGAGACGGTGGCCGCCAGGCCAGGAGGAAAGACTAATGGTAATCGCTCAGGTGGGGCGAGGCGCTACGCAGCAACCGGCAGCGGCGCGCAGAGCGTCGGCGGCCGAACCTGGGGCAGCAAGGACGGGGACAGCGTGCCCGTGAGGTGGGCCGCGCACGCGTCGGTCAGATAATCGAGCGCGTCGCGCTCCTGCTGACGCAGCGTGGTGACCACCGTTAACAGGCGCGCCACGAAGACACTGCCCTCCGCGCTCTGCGTGCCGAAGCTGCGGCGGCGCCACAACACGGCGCGGCGCAGCGCCCGTTCGGCGGCGTTGTTGGTCGGCTCGACGCCCTCCGTCGTCACGAAGGTCCACAGCGCGGCCTCCACCTTGAGGATGTTCTCACAGGCGTGGCGCGTCTGAGCCTGTTTCCGGCGGCCGCCCATGCGCAACAGGCGGGAGATGCGGCCCTGGATCGGCCGCATCTCCCGCTGGAACTCCGCCCGCCTCAGCGTGCCGTCGCGCGCGCGGTACCACAGCCCGCACATCTCCTCGGCCGCGGCGAGCAGCGCCCGCCCCAGGCGCGCCGACGCCCCGCCCCGCTCCACGAATGCGGCGAAATCGCGCAAGAGGTGCGCCCAGCAGAGTTGGCGCTGGGTGGCGTCAATCCAGGTATAGCCCGACCAGCGGTCCGACCCGACAACGCCGTGGTAGGCCGGCCCGAGCAGGTCCTTGGCCCCCTGACTCCCGCGCGTCGCGCGCATCAGGAACACGCTCACCAGCGCGGTCACCGCCACCCACAGCCAGCGCCGCTGCCCCCCTTCCTTCCACCCCGTCTCATCCACATTGGCGACGTCCTGCGCCTGCACGAAGGCATGCGCCGCCGCGGCCGGCTGCGCGACCGCCGCGCTGACCTGCCGTTCCAGCGCCGCGCTGCTGCCCAGGCTCACCTCCAGGTGAAACAGCGCCCCGCGCACCTCCTGCGCGTCGCGGTGGCTCAGGCCCTGCCGCCCCGTCAGGTAGGCCACCGTCGCCTGTGCCCGCGGGCCGAAGCCTCCGCGCGGCATGTCCGCCGGCCATGGCGCGGTCGTGTGCGCCCCGCAGCAGCCACAGGTCAGCGTATGCTGGCGGTACTCCGTCACCTCCGGCGCCACGCGCGGCACCTCGGCCACCTGATGCCGCGCCGCTCGCGCATCGTCCCCCGCGAGCGCCGCCCCGCACTGCCCACACGCCGCCGGGCGCGCGTCCACGATCCGGTCCACCTGCGCCGCCGGTCGGAGCGCCCGCCCGTGCCCCTCGTGGCCCGGTTGTCCCCCCGTCGCACGCCCCGAGGGCCGCCGCGACCGCCGCGGCGGCGCGCTCGGCGGGTCCGACGACGGCGGCTTGGACGACGTGCGCGAGGTCTGCCGCCCCTGCTCCTCCAGCACCCCCACGCGCTGCTCCAACAGCCGCACTTGCTCCTGCAACGCCCGCACCAGCACGCGCACGGCCACTGGCGTCGCGGCCCAGTCCTCCGCGCTGATCCCCTCCGGCCGTCGCTCACTCATGCCCCACCCTCGCTGCAAGATCCCGACCAGACCCCACCTGAGCGATTACGACTAATGAAGTACATGATGCTGCTGGCGCGCTCGGACGCGGACTGGGAGGCGCTCGGCGACGCCGGGCGGGACAAGGAGACGATCAACCAGTGGTGGGCCGCGCAGGCGCGCGAGGGCCACATCGTCGGGGGCCAGGAATTGCGGCCCGCCGACACCGCGACCACGATCCGCTGGGAGGGCGGGGCGCCCGTCGCTGTCGATGGCCCCTTCATCGAAGCCAAGGAGACGATCGGCGGCTTCGCTATTCTGGACGTGCCTGATCTCGACGCGGCTCTCGCCATCGCCAAGACCTGGCCGGCGCACAGCCACACGATCGAGATCCGCCCCGTCGTAGAGCGCGCGTGAGCGACGTGAGCGCCGCGCGGTCAGTCGAGAGAGGCGAGCGGCCCCGGCGCCGTGGCGAGGAGGGCACAGAGGTCGCGACGGCAAACGGGATCGCGGACGTGTTCCGCGACGAGGCCGGGCGGCTGACCGCGACTCTGATGCGCCTCCTGGGCGACTTCGACCTGGCCGAGGACCTGGTGCAGGATGCCCTGGTGTCGGCGCTGGAGCACTGGCCGATGGAGGGCATCCCGCGGCGGCCGGGCGCCTGGCTGCTGACGACGGCGCGGCGCAAGGCGGTGGACCGCTGGCGGCGCGAGGCGCGGTACCGCGAGCGGGTCCCCCTGCTCGACGCCGCGCCCCTGCCGCCCACGGCGCAGGAGCAGGTGGAGGCGGATGACCGCCTCCGCCTGCTCTTCATCTGCTGCCACCCATCCCTGGCGCGCGACGCGCAGATCGCCTTGACGCTGCGCACGGTGCTGGGCCTGACCACGGCCGAGATCGCGCGGGCCTTTCTCGTCACAGAGGCCACCGTCGCGCAGCGCATCGTGCGGGCCAAGCGCAAGATCGTCGAGACGGGCATCCGGTACCGCCTGCCGCCGAACGACGAGGTGCCCGCGCGCCTCCACGAGGTCCTGACCGCCCTCTACGTGCTCTTTAACAAGGGCTACTTGTCAAGGGGCGAGCAGGCGGCGCGCCACGACCTCGCGCGGGATGCCGCGTGGCTAGCCGGCCTGGTGGCGCGCCTGCTGCCGGAGCAGCCCGAGGCGCTTGGCCTACTGGCGCTCATCCGCCTACACTGCGCCCGCGAGGCGGCCCGCTTCGATGGTGCGGGCCGCCTCGTCCTGCTCTGTGACCAGGACCGCGGTCTGTGGGACCACGCGGAGATCGCGTCGGCCTCGGCCCTGGTCGAAACAGCTCTACGCCTATGTGCGCCGGGACCCTATCAGATCCAGGCTGCGATCGCGGCCTGCCACGCCGGCGCCGCGTCCTGGGACGCGACTGATTGGCCGCAGATCCTGGCCTTGTACGGCGTGTTGGTCAGGCTCGCGCCGTCCCCGATCGTGGCGCTCAACCGGGCCATCGCGCTCCGCTATGTCGCGGGGCCGGCGGCCGCGCTGGCGGAGGTGGACACGCTGCAAGGCGCGTTGCACGGCTATCACCTCTACCACGCGACCCGCGCCGAGCTGCTTGAGGTCATGGGGCGGACGGACACGGCGCAGGGCGCGAACCGTCGCGCCCTCGATCTCACGGCGAACCCCGCGGAGCGCGCCCTACTGACGCAGCGGCTATTCGGCGGCGCGCCGTCACCAGACGATATCCACGAAGGGGCATAGCCGGCACCCCAAGGAGAGAGACCGCCAGGTCACACGAGGATGCGCGACGGTCTCAGCAGAGGACTGTCATCCTTCGGGGCGGAGAACACGACAGTGGATGTGAAGGGAGGAGCGTTATCCGTTGGCATTGACACGAGCGCGGCCCATTCATTGAAGAAGCGGCCTGCGACGACCTGGCCTGTGCGACGGTCGCCTACAAGGCCGACAGCATACAATACGACGATGCGATGCGTGTCCAGCTGTTCTTGGTCACGCTGCCGAAAGAGTAACACGAGGAGCGGCTGGCTGCGTCCTACGCCATAAAGGCACGACAGCAGCAGCGAGGGGTGAAGCGCGCGGCCGTGTCCGTGCTGTTTTCGGTCGGAGAGCCCCTCACACTAGAGTCATTGTTCCACCGTGAGCCGCCTCCGCGCTTGCGCATACCCGAAGGCTAGGGGCGATAGTGGACACAGCCGGGTGGCTGCGGCTCAAGCTGGTGGCCGTCGTGCATGCTCACATGGTAGACGCGATCCATAAATGAACAATAGTGCTGATCGGTCACCTAAACATTTGCTTTACTACTCATCCTGTCCCACTGTCCGCGCCACATAATCTGCCATCTGCTTGGCGTTCCGCTCGGCCAGTCCTGGGCTGCCCTCCACTATTGTTCGCGCCAGTTCCTGCGCCGCGGCATCCTGAGAAGCTCGCGCCAACGACAGCACGATCATCCTATTGCCTTGGTTCAGGTACGTGCGCTCATGCGTCACTGTAGCCGCGTCACCAGGCGCTGGTCCGTGCGGTCTCGAACCATCACAGCACGGCCTTCGGGCGCAACTTGAACGTGAGGACACCCTATGATTGCATCTATCCACAGCGCGTCCACAGATTGTCCCAAAGCCCGATGTGTGAAATAGCGTGGAGATTGGGTGTGTTCGGTATTTGAACGTGATGCCAATCACGGGCGGCGATAGCGTTCCGGCGACGTATCCTGCTGCCTCGTAAGAACTCTCGCATCGCTATAGGTGAGTGTCCTGTCCTGATCGGAGGGATAGCACGATCATCCTGTTGGTATGACGCAAATCCGCCGCCAAGAAGCGATATACTGGGAGCAGAGGGACAGGAAGTGTTCGCATGATTGATCCGACCGTGACATTAACTCTGCCCACCAGGGTGTATCAGAACCTTCAGCGTCGTGCCCGGCTGCATCAGCGCCCGCTCGAAGATGAGGCGACCCTTACGCTTGCGGCGGCCATCGCCGCCGAGGACGCCCTGCCGGACGATCTTTCCGCGGCCCTTGGTGCCCTCGTCACGCTCGACGACGAGACTCTTGCGCGCGTCAGTCATAGCCAGCCCACGGTCGAAGATGGCATCTTCCTCGACGCCCTCGTCGATACCCGTCGCCGTCGGGCGCTCACTCCGGACGAAGAACAGATGCTGGCCGCGTTGGTTGATCGGCATGACCGTGCAATGGCCCTGCGCGCCGAGGCCGTTGCCTTGCTGCACGCGCGGGGCATCGACGTAGGGGAACGCGTCGCCCGCGCATGAGCGTGACGCGGGTTGGACAGCGCCTCCGCGCTCAGGTGTTGGCAGATGCGGGTGGCCGGTGTGGCTACTGCCGGTCGAGCGAGGAAATCATGGGCGCGCCGCTGGAGATCGAGCATGTGGTGCCGGAGGCGCTGGGAGGGTCAACGCGCCGCGACAACCTCTGGGCTGCCTGCCGACAATGCAATGCGCTTAAGGGAGATCGGACGCGGGCAGCTGACCCCCTGACCGACGCTGTCACTCCGCTCTTCAATCCGCGCCATCAGGTCTGGAGGGAGCACTTTTCGTGGAGTGATGACGGCGCTCTTCTTGTCGGACAGACGGCGGAGGGACGCGCGACGGTCCTGACTCTCGGGCTAAATCGACCGCTCCTGGTCCGAGCGCGCCAACGATGGGTCGCGGCAGGCTGGCATCCGCCAGCCGAGTCGAACCTGTAGCCCTGCTGCCGGTGTGCGCTCGTCGCTCCTCTGTCACAATAAGGCTCGCTTCGCGCCCGCCCGTCGCCCGTAGTTCGCGACGTAGCCATCGTCCAGTACGCAGTATGTTGCCATATCCTTAGAGCCTGTCTAAAAAATAATCCAACGTTATGCTACTCTTTCGGTAGAGAGGCCTGAAGAAACCGAAAGGAGACACCAATGAGCGGGTATCCGAGTGATCTGAATGACGCGCAGTGGGCGCGCATCGCGGCGTTCTTCCCGGCGCAAACGGGGCCGGGACGCCGCCGCACGGTGGACCTGC
>JAABUY010002906.1_pt1 | contig 19581 bp, 15 predicted proteins | sample 5560271 | NCBI WGS metagenome assembly JAABUY01 (sample SAMN10711886, study PRJNA513374) | rock metagenome | isolation source: Antarctica rocks | place: Antarctica: Victoria Land, University Valley
CTCGACAGATGACCGGACCGGCGGTGCCGGGAGCTGGCCGGTGACGGCCTCCGCCACGTGGCGAATCAATTGGAAAGAAACGGCGGGCGGCAACGCGACGGGCGCCATCACCGCTCCGCCGTTCACCTCGGCGACGGCGGTCTGTGTAGGTGCTTGGTACACGATCGCGGTGGATCCGAACTCGCCGCCACCGCAGAACGCCGTCTGCGGCCAGGGTTAAATTCTCGGATGCGGCGCTGGCGCGCAACGTCCCGGATCATCCGGTGCGCCCCTCAGCGGGAGGTAAAACAAGTGCATCACGTCCCGACGACACGCTGCACCTTCGGATGGCGTCTCGCGGCCACATGGCGTGGAGGTTGCGGTCGCGGGTGCTGAATCCCCGCCAGATGGCATGGTCCAGGTGCTGGTCGCGGACGCGGCTGGTCGCGGTGAATCTGTGGTGGGCCTCCAACCCCGCGTGGCTACGGAAAGTCGGATACCGACACCACCTCCGAATGAGCGATCCGCAAATGGTGCCTGAGGGCAGCGGCATGGAATTCCGCGCCGCCGACGGCCAATGGTGACAGCGCCGCCCTGGCCAGGAACAGGCTGCCCGGCTGAACGGCGTTGATCCAGGCCAGTGCTGCGCGGCCGCGTACCCGGGTCAGGACGGCGGCTGCGGTGGCGACGCGTGGTGGGGGAGAGCTGGGAGAACAGCCAGGCGCTATCGGTTTCGGTGGCCTGGGCGTCGTCGGTGTAGGGGACCGTGACGTCGCCGTTGTGGGTGCCCAGCACGTGATCGGTGCCCACCGCGCCCCATTGCGTCGGCTTGCCGGCGATCACGTTGCCATGCCGCTCGCAGCGCCGTGTCGTTACGATCTTGTGACATACAGCCTCGTCTCGAGGGTTGACGAAGGTCACAATACACACTAATGTCGGCGCGACTGAAACAGTTCACTAGAGTGCTCCGATCCCGCGCCGCCGAACACGCGTCGGTCCCGACCGCTGTCAATAAGGGAGACTCATATGGCCATCGGCCCGGTACCAGGTTAAGCCGCTCTTCGGGGTACCGAAGAAGCAACCCAAGCGATACGACTTGACGTCCCTTAACCCCGGCCTGCCCTACCGGCCTTCAAAGACCTCATTGCAGGTTCAATCTTCAATCGAGCTATCGCGGTCGGAAATATCGTCCCCCAGGCGTCAGCGCGCGACGGTATAGCCAGCAATTCAGCAGGCCGTCGCCGCCTCGTCGCAGAGAACACCACCCTCGTTACTTACTGTCCTCGACTATCACCTACACGGGAGAATCAATCGTGAATGCCTCGCTATTCCGTAGAAACGAGAAACGGACCTGCACAATGCGCTCAGTCTGGTTGCGTTCATTCGTCACTTTCATCGTCGCCGCCGTGTTAACGTGCCTACCGATCACATCAACGGTCGTACATTCCGACGCAGCTACACCCACAGCGCCCACGAGTGTCGGAGTGTATCGCTGGGACGCTTGGCACGGGGGCACAGATAGCATTTACCAGGCAGCGAAGGCGACATTGCAACCATCTCAGTACCGAAATAAAGTGCCATTTTATGGGCAAACTAATTTGGACGGCTCCGTAGATATCAACGACACAAACCAATCCGCCATGGATCGGGAAATCAGTTACGCTCACAACGGCGGCGTCAATTACTGGATCTTCCTTCATTACAGCGACTACGCTCAACCGGAGGCGACAATGAACCAGTCGCTCAGGACGTATCTCGCCAGCACCAATAAGTCTCAAATACAGTTTGCCTACATGCTGAGTCATGAACTGTATGACTCATTGTCACAGTACTGGCCACAATCGCGCGCGGATATGATAAATCAGATGAAGGATGGCCAGTACCAGACCGTGTTAAACGGACGGCCTATCGTCTACATCTACAGCGATGCCGCTGGGCCCAATCTCGCTAGCCGGCTTGTCCAGCTTCGCTCAGCTGCGCAAGCAGCCGGCCTCCCGAATCCATATATCGTCACCATAGATCTCAACCCATCGACGTTCGGAGCCGATGCTGCAACCAGCTGGACACCAAGTGGGGGGTCGGGCGATACCTGGAGTAATTACGCCTCCTCGGTCAGCTCAGAAAACGCAACACTGACGAGCACATACAGCAAGACGGTGCTTACTGCCCACGTCAATTGGGACAGCAGACCGTACCACGACAACCCTCCGCCGTGGTGGACCAGTCCACCGAACACTTGGTACCAACCTGCATCCAGTGACCAGTACCGCCAACTCGTGCAGTCAGCTGTGGACCAGACACAGGCGCAGCCGTCGCAGAACGAAGCAAATACAGTGTTCGTTTACGCATGGAACGAGTTCGCCGAGGGCGGCATCATGTGCCCGACAGTGAATTCCGACGGCAGTATAAATACGACCGTGCTCGATGGACTGGCGCAAGTCAACAAGCTTGGTTCCGGTTCCCAGTCCGGAGTGTCAAATGACCTCGCCGCTGGCCGTTCAACCTATCTGGCGTCATCCTCTTGGGACAGCACCCAGGGAGCCAGCAAGGCGTTCGACGGTTCTCTAAACACCGACTGGCAGGCGGCCCCCGGGTCTTCCTACTCGAACCAATGGCTGGAAGTCGACTTCGGGACGACGGTGACCGCGAGCGGGGCGACTCTGAGCGAATACGGAAACCGAACCAGCGGGTATGAGCTGCAGTACTGGACGGGAACCGCGTGGCAGACTGCATACACCGGTACGACGATCGGTCCCAACGCAAACTTAGCGTTTCCTGCAGTCACCACGTCCAAAATGCGGCTTGCGTTCACCGCCGGGTCGTCCACCCCGGTCATCTACAACTTTGCAGTGACAGGACCGTCGCAAGACCTAGCGACCGGTAGAGCCAACTACACAAGTTCGTCCAACTGGGACTCATCACAGACAGCCGCGCAAGCTTTTGACGGATCGCCGGCAACCAATTGGCAAGCTGCAAGTGGTACCGGGTTTCCCGGACAGTGGGTGCAGAGCGATTTTGGGGCTCCACTATCGATACATCAAGCCACTCTCAGCGAGTATGGAAATCGAACATCCGGCTATCAAATTCAATATATGCAAAACGGTAGCTGGCAGACCGCGTACACCGGGACATCGATCGGGGCATCGACGACCGTGTCATTTCCTTTCATTAACGCCCAGGTTTGGCGCATATATTTCACTCAAGGAAGCGACACGCCTATCATTTTTGAAGCTTCGCTTCAGTGAAAGCGTGACCGCAGTGGTTGCTGCGTATCCGGAGCCTTTCGACACGCCGTTACGATTCACTACGCATCGCGACTGCGACGTTCACCGCAACAGCGAAAGGAACTGGGGCATCCCTGGTCGCGATCAGAACGCCCGAGCGTGGCCACCCGGCAAAGGCTGATCCGGCGCCGACATGCCCGCCGAGAGCTTGGGCAAAGGTGCGGCGGACGATCGCGGGGTGGGCTATCAGATTTGTTCGCCGATCGGAAAATGTGCGATGGCCTGGGTGGTGCCTCGGATGATGAGGTCGGGTTGAAAGACGATCTGCTGGTGGGTGTGTCTTGCGCCTTGTTCGGCCTCGTCGATGAGTAGTTTCGCTGCGGTGCGTCCCATGTTCTGTTTGGGCTGCCGGATGGTGGTGAGCGGAAGGGAGTTTTGTTCGGCGAGTTCGATGTCGTCGTAGCCGACGACGGACATCTCCTCTGGTACGGAGACGCCAGCTCTTCGAAGCGCTCCGGTCAAGCCCAGGGCGATGAGGTCGTTGCCGCACACCACGCCGGTGGCGGACAACTGTCGATTCAGTATTTGAGCTGCGGCGAGGCTGCCGTCTTTCATCGTTCCGACGGCCCCTACCTCTATCACTTCAAGAGCCGACGAGGCTTGGCCGCGCTCGACCAGTGCCCGGCGAACACCGGCGAGTCGGTCTCGGTATTGCGAGATGCTCTGCGAGGCACTGACATACACCAGTTTCTGATGGCCCAGATCCAGCAGATGGCCAGCGGCTAGCTCACCGCCGGCGACGTCATCCGCGCGTACCGAGCAATAGTTGGTTCTAGCCTGTTCGAGAAGGACGATGGCGGTGCCCCGTTTGCGTAAGCCGTCCAGCCGAGACCCATCTGCTGCGACCGGGCTGATCAGCACGCCCAGTACCCGCTGTTGTTCCAGGACGTCGAGGTACCGGCCCTCTTGCTCGGGGTCCTCGTCGGAGTTGCACAAGATGATCAGGTGGTTGTGCTCGCGCGCGGCGTCTTCGGCGCCCCTGGCGAGTTCGGTGAAGAACGGGTTCGCCACATCCAGCACGACGAGCCCGATGGTGCGGGCGCGGCCGCCGCGCATAAGTGCAGCTCCGGCGTGGCGGACGAATCCGAGTTTGCTGATCGCCTGCTGCACCCTGTTCAAGGTCTCGGGGGCCACCACGTGGGGACGGTTCAACACGTTGCTGACCGTTCCTACACTGACCTCTGCCTCGACGGCGACCTCCCGGATCGTGACCAGTGAGACGAGATTTTGTGCACCCGGTGAACTTATCGACGTTCGTTGCTGTTTCACGTCATCTCCCGGGAATCTATTGACGCTTGCATGAAGGTCAGGTTAACGTACCGCTTCATTGAAACAGTCCAACGACTGGTTCGACGGTACGACGGTTCGAAGAAGCACTCGTTGTCCATCCCGCCGGCGATCTCGGAGTCGCGGCCTCAGTACCTGGAGTCATGCATGCACATCAACAAATCGCGCTGTGTCGGGATTGCTGCCGCTGTAATGGCGGCTGTCCTTGTGACGGCGTGCTCGTCGGCTTCCACACCACCAGCAGCCTCATCGGCCGGGTCCTCCACTTCAGCGCCGGCGACTTCATCCTCGTCGGCGAGTTCTGCGCCGGCGATCGCGACGGCGGGATCGTCGATGAGTTCGCAGGCCCCGTCGTCGCAGATGACGGCGTCGAGTTCGCAGAGCGCGTCGTCGTCGGTGTCGCAGTCGTCCTCGGGTGGTAGTAACGGCGGCGCCGCTTACAGCGCGGCGGAGGTGGCGGCCGCCAGCGGCGCCTACAAGGTGCAGCCGTTGTTCGCAGTACCCAAACAGCTGCCCAAGAAGTACAAGCTGGCGTTTCTGAACAACGGGAAGAGCAACGCATTTTTCGCGACCTGGTCGCAGGGCATGACCGCGGCGGCGAAGTTCTACGGCGTCGATTTTCAGGACACCGACCTGGATTTCAAGTATGAGAACGAGCTATCGGCCTACCAGCAGCTGGCGGTCAAGCAGCCCGATGTGATCGGTGCGAACGTGATGAACGCCGCCGTGTACAACCAGATCACCAAGGACGGCGCGAAGATCGTAATGATCGACGGCTCCTTCAAGGACGTCCCGAACTTCGGTGTCCCCGACGCCCAGGTCGGCCAGCTGGCCATCCAGAGCCTCACCGCCCCGGCGAAAGCCAAGATCGCCGGTACCTGGAAGGGCAAGAAGATCGACGTGGTCGGGCTCAGCGCGCCCAACTGCACCCCGTGCGACAACCGCGTCAAGGCCGCGTTCACCGAGGCCGAATCGACGCTGAACATCCCGGCGGCGAACACCACCATGCTCACGCCGCAGGGTCAGGATCCGACCTCGGCGTCGCAGTCCACGTTCAACGACTTCCTCACCGCTCACCCCAACGATGTCGTGCTGGTGATGTCCTACGGCGACGAGCCGGTCATCGGTGCGGTCAACGCGGCCAAGGCCGCCGGTCGCGGCCACGACATCCTTGCAGTCACCAACGGCGGCGACGAAGCGGCCCGCGCCGCGGTCCGCGATCCCAGCAACAAAGGCATCCTGATCGGCTCGATCGACTACCAGCCCTACGCCGAAGGGTGGAACTGGGTGGAAGCTGCCATCGCCACCGAACTTGGAAAGCCCTTCTCGACGTACAAGGTGAACCGGGTCCTGACCGCGGCGAACATCAACAGCTTCTACCCCAACGACAAGAAGTAAGTCAGCTCAGTAGTTACCCAAGGTCGAGGTTAAGGACGAAGATGACGACAACGAAGTCGGCGGAGGCGCCGCCGCCGGGAGGCGGCGCCTCCGGGCCGGTGAACCGCATGGCCGCACTGGGCGTGCTGAATCCGCAGAGCTGGCTCACCAGGGGTCCGCGGCGTAACGCCGCCGACCGCGCCGGCCGTCGTAGTGTGCTCGACCGTTTCCTGGAACTGGGAATATACGTCGCGCTGGTGGTGCTGGCGGTCTATTTCTGGCAGGCCTCGCCGTACTTTCTGTCGCAGCGAAATCTGCTCAACATCGCCGCGGCGGTCGCCGTCACCGGGGTGCTCGCCGCAGGCATGACCACCGCGCTCATCGCCGGGCAGCTAGATCTGACCGTAGGTGCCAACGTTGGCCTGGTCAGCGTCGTCATTGCCATTGCCAGCGAAAGCTGGGGACTGCCAACACTGTGGGCCGTCCTCTTAGGGCTGGCCACGGGGGCGATCATCGGGCTGGTCAACAGCTTCTTGATCGTCAAGGTCCGAATTAATTCCATCATCGCGACCTTGGCGTTCGGCATCGTCCTTCGCGGCTTGGCATTGATTTTCACCGACGGCCAGGTGGTGCCGCTGCTGAACCCCGCGCTACAGGATTTTGTCAGCCACCGGCTGCTGGGCGTGCCCGTCTCGGTGCTGATTCTGCTGATCATCTATGTGCTGGGGTGGGGCATGCTTGGTTTCACCCGCGCCGGGTGGAACGTCTACGGTGTCGGCGGCAACGCCAGCGCCGCACTGCGGGCGGGAATCAAGGTGAACCGCGTCTACTTGAGCGTCTTCGTCTTGACGGGAATTTTGGCCGCCGTCGGCGGGATCATCACCGCCGGCAACGCGGGCAGCGGCGGACCCAATTACGCCAACGGAGCGGAATTCGACGTGCTGACCGCGGTCCTGCTCGGCGGTATCGGCCTCGGCGGGGGGAGTGGACGCATCCAACGCACCTTGGCCGGTGTGCTGGTCATCGGCGTGCTGAACAACGGGTTGACCTTGCTGTCGGTCAACACCTACTACCAGCAGCTGGCCCGGGGTGCAGTGTTCGTTCTTGCCGTGGTACTGGCTGCCATCGCCGAACGAAGGAGAGCACGATGAGTTTACCAGTCACCCCGCCCGCTCAGTCACCGCAGGCGGCCACCGCCGTCGGGGAGGTCATCCTGGAAGCCCGTGGCATCGGAAAGATGTTCGGCCATGTCCGCGCGCTCCACGACGTGTCCTTCGACGTCCGGGCCGGGGAGGTGCTGGCGATTCTGGGCGACAACGGCGCCGGCAAATCCACCCTGATCAAAATCCTCGCCGGGGTCTACGACCCTACCGACGGTCAGCTGCTGGTGCGCGGGGAAGAAAAGGTCTTTGCCGAACCACGGGATGCCGGCGCCGCGGGTATCGCCACCGTCTACCAGGATCTGGCCTTGGTCGACACCCGCGACGTCGCCCAAAACCTTTTCCTGGGCCGGGAATATCGACGGGGCCCGTTCGTTGACCGCCGCCGCATCTACCGGGAAGCCGAGAAGATCCTGGCCAGCCTGACCATCCGGCTGCCCAGCGTCCGGGTCCCCATCTATCTGCTCTCGGGCGGCCAACGCCAAGCGGTGGCCATCGCGCGGGTGCTGGTGGGCGGCGCCGACGTGGTCATCATGGACGAACCGACCGCCGCGCTGGGCGTCCAGGAATCCGAACGGGTGCTGGCCTTGGTCCGCGACCTGCGCGACGCCGGCAAAGCCGTCATCCTGATCAGCCACAACCTGCAACAGGTATGGCAGACCGCCGACCGGGTCATGGTCATGCACCTGGGAAAAGTCGCCGGTGTCCGCCGCCGCGAGGACAGCAGCGTCGAGGAGATCGTCAAATTGATCGTCTACGGATCGAGCACCGACACCCCCCCGCTAGTGACCGACGCCGGAACCGAGGCCTACGCATGACCCTGCCCTCCACACCCATCTCTTTCCGCAATGACATCCCGGAAGATGTGCCTGCCCCAGGCCGCCGGCACAGCACCACCGGCGTGGACGGGCCACCGGAAGTCCTGGCGTACTACTTCCCGCAGTGGCACCGCGACCCCCGCAATGACGAGATGTTCGGCGAAGGGTGGACCGAATGGGAGGTGCTGCGCCCGGCGTCCCCACGCTTTCCGGGACATCAACAACCGAAGCGGCCGCTGTGGGGCGAGACCGACGACAGCGACCCCGCCGTCGCCTCCCGTATCGTCGCAGCCGCCATTGATCACGGCCTCACCGGTTTCCTGGTGGACTGGTACTGGTATGACAACCAGCCGTTCCTCAACGGATTCCTGGACCGAGGACTGATGAACTCCGACCGGCTGGAGGAATTCCGGTTCGCGTTGATGTGGGCCAACCATGAATGGACCGACCTGTACCCGGCCTCCCACGCCAACCCCACCGCACTCTTCCCTGCCCCCAACACCCGCTACCACGCCGACAAGGCCTTCGACCACATTCTCACCCACTACTTGCAGCACCCCTCGTACTTCACCGTCGACGGCGCACCCTACTTTTCCATCTACGACCTGCCCGGCCTGATCCGCGGGATGGGCGGGACCAGCGAAACAGCCGCGCTGTTGGACAGTTTCCGCAGCAAGGCTCGGGCCGCCGGAATCGCCGAACTGCATCTCAACGCCGTGATCAACCCCGGTGTTCCCGACCCGGCCAGACTGCTGCCGGCCCTGGGTTTCGACAGCGCGACGCACTACACGTGGTGGCATCACCCCGACGCGGAATACACCTTCCCGACCACGCCCTACCAACAGGCGGCGGAACACGCGGCCAGAACTTGGACGAGCATGGCCGAGCATCTGCCGGTCCCGTACTTCCCCAACGTCACCATGGGCTGGGATCCCAGCCCGCGCACCGTGCCGTGGGCCATGGACCAGGACGCCGGATATCCCTTCACCAGCATTCTGGACGGCAACACGCCGCAAGCATATGAACACGCACTGACTGCTGCGCTCACGGTCGCCGACCAGCAACCGCCCCCGCGAATCGTGACGATCAACGCCTGGAACGAATGGACCGAAGGCAGCTACCTGGAACCGGACGTCGAACACGGGTACGCCTACCTCGAGGCGACCGCCGCCGCCATAGCCGGGTCCCGGCACGGCCACTAGTTTTTGCTTTTGCTCACTGTGAAGATCAGCCCGCAAGGAGAGAAAATAGTGAACACCGGCCGCCTCAAGCATGCGTTGCAAAGCTTGACCATAGAAACCCCGTCCTGGGCCTACGGCGACTCGGGAACCCGGTTCAAAGTGTTCGCCCAAGAAGGAATTCCCCGGACCGTCGAGGAAAAGCTGGAGGACGCCGCGCAGGTCCACCTGTTCACCGGCGCCGCGCCAAGCGTCGCGCTGCACATCCCCTGGGACAAGACAGACGACTACCCGGCGCTGACCCGCACCGCCGCCGACCTCGGCCTCCGGATCGGTGCGATCAATCCCAACACCTTCCAAAATCCGCACTACAAGCTGGGCAGCGTGTGCAACCCCGACCCGACAATCCGGCGAGAGGCCACCGCCCATCTGCTGGAATGCACCGACATCATGCGCCAGACAGGATCGACGATCCTGTCGCTATGGTTCGCCGACGGCACCAACTACCCCGGCCAGGACGACCTCGCCGCCCGCCAAGCCCGCCTGGCAGAGGCACTCACCGAAACCTATGCGGCTCTTCCGGACGGAACCCGGATGCTGCTGGAATACAAGTTCTTCGAGCCCGCGTTTTATGCCACCGATGTCCCCGACTGGGGAACTTCCCTGCTCCATTGTCTTCAGCTCGGCAGTAATGCGCAGGTGCTGGTCGACACGGGTCACCACGCACCCGGCACCAACATCGAATTTGTGGTGATGAACCTGCTGCGGACCGGCCGCCTGGGCGGGTTCCACTTCAACAGCCGCTTCTACGCCGACGACGATCTGATGGTCGGCTCCGCCGACCCGTTCCAACTGTTCCGGATCATGCTCGAGGTCGACCGCGGCGGCGGCCTGGAACCGGCGAGCAACGCCGGCGCGGGCGTGGCCTTCATGCTCGACCAGTGCCACAACATCGAGGAGAAAATCCCCGCCGAAATCCGCAGTGTCATGAACGTCCAGGAAGCCACCGCCAAAGCTCTGCTGGTCGACTCCGCCGCCCTGGAGCACGCGCAGCGTCAGGGTGACGTGCTGGGAGCCCACGCGGTGCTGATGGACGCGTTCAACACCGACGTCCGGCCGCTCTTGGCCGAGGTGCGGACCGAGATGGGCCTTGACCCTGACCCGGTCCAGGCCTATCGGCGCAGCGGCTACCCGGAGAACATCCGCAGCCGGCGCGTCGGCGGCCACGCGATGGGATGGAACTGACCATGCCTGCTGTGATCCGCTCCGCCGAGCTGGGCCGCATCGTCCGCATCGCCCCCGAGGTGTTCGGCGACACCTGGTCCACCTGCGAAGGCCCCGACGGTCAACTGTTCACGGTGGCCGATGACACCCGTGGCTTCGGCGACGTGTGCTCATCGAACCTGGCCATCAGTGTTCTCACCGGGCCGCCGGATCAGCTGGCCGGAACCACGGTGAACCCGATGACCCAGTACGGGCAGATGTGCGCAACCGGACCAGACCGGGGTAACTGGAAAGGCTGCGGCATCACCGCCGTCGACGGCTCGCTGTATATGGCCGCCAGCCGGCACCACTACATGCGGGGGCCGTTCTGGCAGCAGGAAGCGTGGGACGCGAGCATCGTCCGCTCCGACGACCACGGCGAAACCTGGACCGACACGCCGGAAATCGGCGGCTCCATGTTCCCGGGTCAGGCGTTCGCCACCCCATTTTTCATCGACTACGGAGCACACGTCCAGGCCGCGCCGCATGGCGCCGACCGGTACGTCTACGCCACGTCGAGCATGGGGCACTGGAACAACGGCCACGCCATGACCTTGGGGCGAGTGGCGCGGGACCGCATCCACCGCCTCGACCCGGCCGACTGGCAGTTCGCGCAGGGCTACGCCGTAGACCCGGCACCCAATCTTGCTGACATTCCGGTCGGCGAGCCGGTGTGGGGGCCACGCCACGACACCTCGCTGCCGACCTTCCAGGCACCCGGCCGGACCGGCATGTCCGGACCCACCTGGGTGCCCGCCCTAGGGCTGTACATCCTGCCGCAATGGCACTTTCCCCACCTGGACCGGCCGTCGCCGCAGCGTTGGCAACACAGCCGGTGGCAGCTGTTTTCCGCACCGGCCCCGTGGGGGCCCTGGACGCAGTTCTTCGAGCACGACTTCGCCCCCCAAGGCTTCTACAACCCCACCATCCCCAGCCGGTTCATCAGCGACGACGGCCGCACCCTGTGGCTGCTGACCTGCGGCGACTTCGCCACCCACGCCCACTACGCCCTACACGCCGCACCGTTGACCCTCACCATCGACCCCGCCGAACCCGGCTCGCCAGCGCCGCAGGAAGGCCCACCCCAGTGACCACCACCTCGCAGCGCCCCGCTATCTCCGACGCCATCGGGCGGATCACCCCGCAACCACCCCGCATCGGATTGATCGCCGGGGGCCTGGCCGCCTACTGGCCGCAGTTCCCCGGCTTGCACGAGCAGATACTCGCCTCAACCCGGCGTGTCGCCGACAAGCTCGCCGGCTACGGCGCCGACGTCTTCGACGTCGGCTTCATCGACGACCCCGGCCAGGCCGGTCCCGCCGGTGACCGGCTCCGCGCCGCCGGATGTGACCTCGTCTTCTTCTTCGTACCCACCTACCTGACCTCCTCGATGGTGCTGCCGGTCGCGCAGCGCGCCGCCGCACCCATGATCATCCTGAACCTGCAACCCACCGCCAGCATGGACCACGACACCTTCGACACCGGAAAATGGTTGGCCTACTGCGGCGCCTGCCCGGTACCGGAAATCGGCAACACCTTCCTCCGGGCCGACATCCCGTTCCGAGCCATCTCCGGGCACCTGGACGACGAGCGGGCGTGGACCAAAGTTGAACGATGGGTCAACGCCGCCGGCGTCGCCCGAGTGTTGCGGACCGGACGGTTCGGCCTCATGGGCCACCTGTACCCGGGGATGCTGGACGTCTCCACCGACCTCACCCTGCTCCCCACCCGCCTCGGCGGCCACGTCGAAGTCATCGAATTCGACGACCTGCGGGAAATGGTCAACTCCGTCGAACCAGCCGAGGTGGACAGCATCCTGGAACGCACTCGGAGCCTGTTCGACGCCGACGATTCGGTGAACCCGGAAGATCTGCGCTGGGGCGCCACCGTCGCCGCCGGCCTGGACCGGCTGGTCCACCATTTTGCGCTGGACAGCCTGGCCTACTACCACCGCGGCCTCGCCGGTGAGCTGCACGAAAAGCTCGGCGCCGGAATGATTCTGGGAGCGTCGCTGCTCACCGCCCGCGGTATCCCCGCGGTCGGCGAATACGAGCTGCGGACCTCCGTTGCCATGCTGATCTTCGACCGGTTGGGTGCGGGCGGATCCTTCACCGAACTGCAGGCGCTGGATTTCGACCGCGGTCACGTCGAGATGGGCCACGACGGGCCCGCCCATCTGGCCATCAGCGACCAGCGGCCACTGCTCCGCGGACTGGGTACCTATCACGGGAAACGGGGCTGGGGCGTGTCAGTGGAATTCGACGTCGCCCATGGGCCGGTCACCGCGCTGGGCCTGGCGCAGCGCCGCGACGGCACGCTGCACCTGGTCGCCAGCCGCGGCGACGTGGTCCCCGGGCCGCTCCTGAAAATCGGAAACACCACCAGCCGCGTCGATTTCGGCGTAGACCCCGGCGAATGGGTCGACACGTGGTCCGCCTCCGGTATCGGCCACCACTGGGCGCTGGGCACCGGCGACCGCATCGAAGACCTCCGGGCGGTTGCATCGCTCCTGCAACTCCAACTCACCGTCATCTGACCGTTTTCGCGACCCTCCCGACGTCCACCAGAACGGTATGCAAGTCAATGATGACGACCCCCCATATCCCCGGCAGCACCCACGGCTTGACCGTCCTTGACCGACCCAGCGGTCCCTGCTGGGCCCCTGCCGGTTCGGACTGGACCCTGGGCACGCGGGGCATCGGCTGGGTGCTCTACATCCCCGAAGGCACCAACAGCAACTCCCAGGTCCGCAGCGACCAGCAAACCCTCCCGGCACCGCGCCACGCCGGCGACACGGTGAGTTGGCATTGGCCTACGGTTGTTTCCGAGAGCGGCCGGTCCCACGAGGTCGGTGTCACCATCACACTCACCGCCACGACTAGCACCCTGACCTGCTCACTGCACCTAGACAACGCCTCCACGGCGACCGTGGACAGTGCACTGTTTCCCAACATCGCGGGGATCACTCTACCCGCGGACCGGACGCTGACCGCACTAACCCGCGACTACTACGGGGCCCGAGAACACCCCCTGTGGCCCACCTTCGGGTGGACAAAGGCCTACTATGGGACTTTGCGGCCGACGCTGATGACCGACTCACTGGTGTTCGGAAACCCCACCGCCCCGTTCGCCGTCATGTTCGACGGACAACAGGCCATCGCCGCGTACACCAACGGCCCGAGCGCAGAGATCACCTCGTGGATGTGGGATCTGGACCCCGGTTACAGCGACACCATCGGCGACCACGCCGCGGCGACGGACCCCACTGACGCTGCGGTTCTGCGGTTCTGCGGGGTGCATCTGCTCGATCTGCCGCCCGGGGAGAACCGGGACCTGACCTCCATCACTTTGCGCCACGCCCAAGGGGGCTGGCAGCAGGCGCTGTTGGACTACCGCGACACCAGAACGCAACTCGCTGCTGCCGAACCGTCGTTGCCGACTCCGCCGTGGGCGGCGATCCCGCACAGCTGGTATCAGGTGCAGCTCAATTCCCCGGTCGGGGAGCGGCGGTTCACCTTCGCCGATCTACCGGATCTGGCCCGTGACTGCCTGGGCGCCGGCGTCGCCGTGCTGCACGTCATCGGCTGGAACACCGGGGGACAGGACCGCAATAATCCTTGCCATGACCCCGACCCGGCTCTGGGCGGCGCCGAAGGGTTGGCGTCGGCGATCAAGGCCTGTCAGGACCTGGGCGTCAAAGTGGTGCTGTTCACCAAATTCACCTGGGCCGATCAATCCTCGGACCGGTTCCGCACGGAACTGATCCATTCGGCCGTCCGTGATCCCTACGGCGACTACTACCGCAACGCCGGTTACCAGTACCTGACCCCGCACCAACTGCTCGATGTCAGCACCCGCCGGCTGATCCCCATGTGCTACCTGCATGAGGAGTACCTGCAGACCTGCGAGGCCGAATTCGACAAGGTGATCGCAGTCGGCGCCGACGGCATGCTGTTCGACGAAACGATGCACCACAGCCCGGCGTTGCTGTGTTACGCCGAAAACCACGACCACCGACCGGGCGCGTCCGTCTACGGCGGCGACCGGACTTTGGCGCAGCGGCTCCGCGGTCGGCTGCCTGCCGACCGACAGGATTTCCTGTTCGCCGGGGAAACGGTTTACGAAGATTTGCAGCCGGAATATCACATGTCCTACATTCGCAGCCACTACGAGCAGCACCAACCGCTGACCCGGTACATCAATCCGAAGCTGCGGATGTTGACCACCGTGTCCGGATTCGACGACCGCAACCAGATCAACCAGGGCCTGGTGTACGGCTACCTCTACTGCTACGAACCGCGCCACTTCAAGGGCCGCCTCACCGACTTCCCCGCCACCACCGCCTACGGTCGACGCGCCGACACCCTGCGCGGCGAACTGAGCGACTACCTCTGGAACGGAACCTATCTCGGTGACGCCCCGCTGACCACGACCATGGCCACGCCACATGCCACCGCCACCTGGACCACCCCCAATGGCCAGGCGCTGCACCTGCTGGCCAACTACGACCTCACCGCCTCCGCCGAGGTACATTCCGACCTCGCCCTCACCGAATTCCGCCTCCTCGACGGACCCTGGCAACCGGCCACCGACTCCATCGCCATACCGCCCCGATCACTTGGAATCTTCCGATAACCGCTCCACTGCCGCAACAACGACCACGCAGCGGAACCTTTCGGCTGTTGCACCAAGAAACGGCTTCCCGCCACGCTCGCCTTCCTCGCTCCCACACACCCTGCCCCGCACCCGACAAAGGAGTCTCGTGAACACAGCCCGAATTCGAACACATTCTCAAGCACCGCCGGCGTTCCCACCAACATCTCACTCACCGTCCAAACCGGCGACGTACTGCGCCTGGGCGTGTGGAACGGCGGCGGCGCACCCGCCAACTGTGACATCGCCTGGAACTCCAGCATCGCCTACACAACCTGACCTGACGCCCCGCAGACGCGTCGATGATCCGGCGTCTTTGGTGCATCGAAGGAAGACCGAAGCGGGAAAGGACCGCTGCATGACAATCCGACACCGGTTGGCGTCTTCACTGGTAGTGCCGCGTGCCTCGCTCGCCGAATACGAGCGCCGCCATCGCGACATCTGGCCAGAGCTGATGGAGGCCATCAGCTCACAAGGCGGCCACAACTACTCGATTTTCGCGGCACCGGACCTGGATCGAGTGTTCAGCTACCTGGAAGTAGACAACCTCGAACGGTGGAATGCCGGCTCGGGAGCCGAACTCACCCAACGCTGGTGGAAATATATGGCCCCCATCATGCCCACGAATTCTGACCGGTCCCCCATCAGCACAGAACTACCCGAAGTATTTCACCAAGACTGAGGAAGCAAGATGGAACGAAGCGAGGACCCCCAGGCCCGGTTTAACTACCGAGCACGGCTGCACCGATTTGCTCGCGCAGTATCCGCGGACCGATCGACTGCCCGCGGGGACGGCGGTCATGGTGGGTAACGCTGCTCCGTTCGCCACGCAATTGGTACAGATCGGCGTCATAACGGCGGAGGTCGCGACGTTTCAAGAGCTGCATGCCCAATCGGCAGAGTTAGGCGAGCTTACCCGGGACCAACACGTGCAGCGCCAGAGAACCGCGGCTGCTGACTACTCCACTACCCACTGCCGCCGCAGGAAACCGGGTACAACCTCCTCAGCATCCCCATCCGATTCCAGACCGCCCGATGACCTTTCCGCCACGAGATGACCACCAGCAAGCCGTCAGCAGCCGGCCTGCTCCGCCTGACCAACACCGACAACGTTTCCATCGCCATCCGAGCCCTTAGCAAAGGAGAGCCCGTGTCGGTAGCGGACACAGTGATCATCATTCAGGACAAGAGCCTCTGCGGGCTTGACGGGGAAGGTGCCGTTGCGATGACGACACTGCTGGACGTGACGAAGAAGAACGGCTACAAAACGGACGTCCGCGGCATCCTCGCCGACCGCCGTGAATCCCTCGGGCTGCCGCGGGACCCGCTCGCAGCGTTCGCGAGGTCCGGATACCTGGCGAAAACCGCCGCCGAACGTGTCAGCGGCACCCAGGCCTCCTGGGGCGCCTGAACCGATCACCCGCGCCGACATGTTCACCACCTGCATGGCCCCGATCGAAGCCGTCGAACAACAAGCCAAGAAAGAAGAGTGCCACGACCATGAACCAGACCGTGCAGGACCTGATCCACCGTTCCAACCGGCTCGGCGCCGATCCCCGGAACACCAACTACGCCGGCGGTAATACTTCCGCGAAAGGGATCGAAACGGACCCGGTCACCGGGCGGCCGGTCGAGCTGTTGTGGGTGAAGGGCTCCGGCGGCGACCTGGGCACGTTAAAGCCGGGCGGTTTGGCGGTGTTGCGGCTGGACCGACTCCGCGCCCTGGTCGATGTGTATCCCGGCGTGGACCGGGAGGATGAGATGGTCGCGGCGTTCGACTTCTGCCTGCACGGAAAGGGCGGCGCCGCGCCGTCGATCGACACCGCGATGCACGGCCTGGTCGACGCCGCCCATGTTGACCATCTGCACCCGGACTCCGGGATCTCGCTGGCGACCGCAGTGGACGGCGAGGAGTTGACCCGCAAGGCCTTCGGCGACCGGGTGGTGTGGGTGCCGTGGCGGCGACCCGGCTTCCAACTCGGCCTGGACATCGCGGCGATCAGAAAGGCGAACCCGCAGGCGATCGGCTGCATTCTGGGTGGCCACGGCATCACCGCCTGGGGTGAGAGCAGCGACCAGGCCGAGGCGAACTCCCTGGAGATCATTCGCACCGCGGAGCAGTTCCTGGCCGACAACGGTGCCGCTGAGCCGTTCGGCGCGGTCGTCCCGGGATTCGAGGCGCTCCCGGAGGATGAGCGGCGGGCGAGGGCGGCGGCGTTGTTCCCCACGATCCGCGGTATCGCCTCCGCCGACCGCCCGCAGATCGGCCACTTCACCGACTCGACCGCGGTGCTGGAATTCCTGTCCCGAGAGAAACTAATCGCGCTGGCCGAGCTGGGCACCTGCTGCCCGGACCATTTCCTGCGCACCAAGGTGAAACCGCTGGTCGTCGACCTGCCCTCCTCGGCGAGCGTGGAGGACATCACCGCCCGCCTGGCTGAGTTGCACCAGGCGTACCGCGCCGACTACCAGGGTTACTACGACCGCAACGCCCGCCCCGACTCCCCGGCGATCCGCGGCGCCGACCCGGCGATCGTGCTGGTCCCCGGCGTGGGCATGTTCTCCTTCGGCAAGGACAAGCAGACCGCCCGCGTCGCGGGCGAGTTCTACGTCAACGCCATCAACGTGATGCGCGGCGCCGAATCGGTGTCCACCTACGCGCCGATCTCGGAGGCGGAGAAGTTCGCCATCGAATACTGGGCGTTGGAGGAGGCCAAACTGGCTCGCATGCCCAAACCCAAAGCGTTGGCCACCCGGATCGCGGTGGTCACCGGCGCCGGGTCCGGGATCGGGAAGGCCATCGCCACCCGGATCGCCGCCGACGGCGGCTGCGTCGTCGTCGCCGACCTGAACCTGGAAGGCGCCCAACAGGTCGCCGACGAACTGGGCGGGCCGGATGTGGCGGTCGCGGTGCAGGCCGACGTCTCCGACGAGCAGGCGGTGGCCGCGGCGTTCGCCACCGGGATTCTCGCCTTCGGCGGCGTCGACCTGGTCGTCAACAACGCCGGCCTGTCGTTGAGTAAGCCGCTGCTGGAAACCACCGCGCGGGACTGGGATCTGCAACACAACGTGATGGCCAAAGGATCCTTCCTGGTATCCCGGGCGGCGGCGCAAGTGATGATCGAGCAGAAACTGGGCGGCGACATCATCTACATCTCGTCGAAGAACAGCGTGTTCGCCGGGCCTAACAACATCGCCTACTCCGCCACCAAGGCCGACCAGGCGCACCAGGTCCGGCTGCTGGCCGCCGAACTCGGGCCGCACGGCATCCGGGTCAACGGCATCAACCCCGACGGCGTCGTCCGAGGCTCCGGCATCTTCGCCGGCGGCTGGGGTGCCAGCCGCGCCGCCGTGTACGGCGTAGCGGAGGAGGACCTGGGGGCCTACTACGCCAAGCGGACGCTACTGGGGAAAGAGGTGCTGCCCGAGCATGTCGCCGCAGCCGTCTACGCCCTGGCGGCCGGGGACCTGTCGCAGACCACCGGACTGCACATCCCCGTCGACTCCGGTGTCGCCGCCGCGTTCCTGCGATGACCAGCGACGCATCCTTCGCCGCCGTCGATCTCGGCGCTTCCTCCGGTCGGGTCGTGCACGGCCGGGTCGGACCTGGACGGTTGGAACTGTCCGAGGTGCGTCGGTTCCGCAACGGCCCCGTCGCGCTGCCCGACGGGTTATACTGGGACATCTTGGGTCTGTACCAGGACATCCTGGCCGGTCTGGCCGACGCCGCCCGGATCGACGGTGACCTGGCCGGCTTGGCGGTCGACTCCTGGGCCGTCGACTACGGCCTGGTCGACCCGGCCGGGTCGATGGTCGGCAATCCACGGCACTACCGCGACGACCGCACCGCCCCAGTCATCGACACAGTGCACGCGGCGGTATCACCAGAAAAGCTGTACCGGATCAACGGTGTGCAGCACCAACCGTTCAACACGGTGTACCAGCTCCTCGCCGACCAGCATGCGGGTGACCGGGGTGTGCAGGCGCTGCTCATACCGGACCTGCTGGGCTACTGGCTGACAGGGCGGCGCGTCGCCGAACTGACCAACGCGTCCACCACCGGGCTGCTCGACGCATCGACCGGGGCGTGGTCCGCCAAGCTGATCGACACGCTCGGCCTGCCGCCCGGGCTGCTGCCCGACTTAGTGCCACCCGGGACGGTTGTCGGGGACCTGACCGACAGAGTGCGAGCACAGATCGGGCACACCCGCCCGATCACCGTCACCACGGTCGGTTCTCACGACACCGCCTCCGCGGTCGTCGGCGTTCCCGCCGCATCACCCCGATTCGGATACATCTCCTGCGGCACCTGGGCACTGGTCGGGGTAGAACTGGACCAACCGGTGCTCACTTCGGGCAGCCGTGCCGCCAATTTCACCAATGAACGCGGTGTCGACGGCACCATCCGCTACCTGGCCAACGTCATGGGATTGTGGCTACTTGCCGAATCACTGCGCACCTGGCAACTCCGACACCCCAACCTCACCCTCACCGAACTGCTCCGGCAAGCCGAAGAACTACCCCCCGGTGGGCCGCTGATCGACCCGGACAACGCCGCCTTCCTGCCACCGGGCAACATGCC
>JAABUY010002909.1_pt1 | contig 19572 bp, 15 predicted proteins | sample 5560271 | NCBI WGS metagenome assembly JAABUY01 (sample SAMN10711886, study PRJNA513374) | rock metagenome | isolation source: Antarctica rocks | place: Antarctica: Victoria Land, University Valley
ACCTGAAAACCTGGCGCGTCCTGCACACCGACTACCGAAGGCCCCTCGACACGTTCGCCACCACCATCTCAGCAGTCCTCGGACTCGAATCCTTCAGGATGGCGCGTGAATAAGCCTCTATGTGTCGATACCGTTCTGGACCAAAGAACCGCTGTTCCAGCCTCCGAGGCCGACCCACGTCGAATGCGCCGTCTTGCTTGCATCGCCACAATTGTAAAGTGTGTATCCCGGTTGCGTCACCGTCCCGGCGACGCTCGTGAAGTATGTGCCTCCCGCTAGCCTTCCCGACCAGTTCGTACTGGACGCCACCGAAGATGGATCGCCGGCTGCGGGTTCAGTTGAGTTGACTGATAGATCACTCGCCACCGGTAGGGAACAGCCGAGCGGCAGAGCAATGCTTGGTAGGTGGAGTGTTCTACCCCAAACGGTGAGCCAATCCGCTAACGCTTCGTTGGATTTCGGCCGGTCAGGGATGCCGAACAGCGATAGGGTGGAGTCTGTTGCTGTTGCGGGCGTGAAACCTTCGGGTGGCACCGCGAGACTCACATCTAAGCCAGCCGGTGTCCTCTCCATCAGAACGAAGCCAGCGGTGAGGTCGGCAGATGTCGAGGGGGACCCGTCAGCTTTAAAGAAGGAGGCAGACCGTATCGTATAGGGTTCACAACTGGAAGGCGTGTCCTGGATAGGTCGACCGAGCATGGTAAGAGTCGGGGCGCTAACTGGTCGATTTGCTTCGGCGGCCCCGCTCGGCGGGGCCACAGCCAAAGCGCAGGCCAATGCCATAGCGCACCCGGTAGCTAACATAAATTTGCGCATGGTGGCCGCCAATCTGATGGTTTCGAGGCCGTGTGGGTAGAGTGGCCGACCGCCGACGCTAGAAGTCTGAACTGCGCACGGCGGGTTGTCAACGCCTGACTTTACGGGCGTCCTGCGACCGCGCCGATGTTCGAGTCGTCCGCTTGCACTCGGCGGCCCCTGCTTAGACCCGGCAGGTAGAGCAGGAGTGGTGGACTGCGGCGGTGGCGGTCAGCCACGCCTGCCGGGTCCGTCGGTGCAGGGCGAACAGGTCCAGTTCCTGTCCGGTGGCGATGACCGGGTCGTAGGGGATCTCGACCACGGCGCGGGTGACCCGGGCGTAGTGCTCGAGCAGTTCCCGGCGGACCGGTGGGTGGGTCGCCGGTCGCGCGGCGGACAGCACGGTGACGGCCTGGTCGGCGAGCCGGCCGCGCCCGGTGCTGCCTAGGTGGTCCAGGACCCAGCCGGCGCCCTCGGCAGTGTCGGCCTGGTAGGTGGACACCACGACGAGGGCGTCGGCGGCGTCGACAGCGGCCTGCCAGTTGCTGGCGCGGACGTTGTTGCCGGTGTCGACGACCAGCGGTCCCGTAGAAGCGGGCCAGGACCTCCCGGATCCGGCGGAACCCCGCGGCGTCGACCTGCGCCATCCGGGCCGGGTCGCCGTCGGAGGCGAGGACGTCGAACCGGGCCTCGCCCTGGGGGCGGGTGTAGGCGGCGAGGTCCCCGATCCGGGCCTTCATGGTCTGGAAGTGGTCGACGTCGGCGAGCAGGTCCCACACGGTCCGGTTCGTGTGTGGATGCGCGAGGGCGCGTAGGCCCAGGGTGCCGCGGGTCTCGTTGTTGTCCCAGGCCAGCGTCGAGCCGCGGTGGGCGCCGAGGGTCGCGGCGAGCAGCAGGGCGGCCGGGGTCTTTCCGGCTCCCCCCTTCGGGTTGACGACCACCACGGTCCGCGCCCCGACCAGCGGGCGGCGGACCGCCTCGAGCCGGTCCTGGTGCCGCAGCTCGGCGAGGCCGGGACGGACCCGCAGCCGGCCGCCGGTGGCGGCGGCGACCCGGCCGCGCCACCCCCACGAGGCCGGCCGGTCGGCCGGGGACAGCCGCGCCGGGAGCAGATCGCCGGCATCGAGCCCCCGCCCCGGGGCAGCGGCCGGCGCCGGGGCCGGGGCCGCCGGCGAGAGCGGTCGGGCCTGGTCGGTGGTCACGACCGGGATCGGCCTGGCCGCCGGAGCTACCGGGCGCGGGTCCTCGTCGGCGGACGGCTGTACCGGGTCGGTCACGGGCCTGGCCAGCCCGGGGAAAGGCCGGCCCGGCCGCCGGGCGGGCCGCGGCGGCGCAGGTCCGCAGCAGCGGGTCCGTCCTGTTCGTGAGCACCGATCTTGCCGGTGGGCAGCGGCTGACGCTGACGACCGACACCAGCCAGATCACCGAGGCCCTGCAGCGGCTGGTCGTGTTCGAGGCGGTCGGCGGGCTGCTGGCGCTGGTGGCCACCGGGCTGCTGCTCTCCCGGCTGTCCCGGGTGGCTCTGCAGCCGCTGGACACGATGACGAGCCTGGCCCGGGACATCGCGGCCGGGGACCGGGGGCGGCGGCTGCGCACGGGACGTCCCGACACCGAGCTCGGACGGACCGCCGCCGCCTTCGACGCCATGCTCGACGAGCTAGAGCAGGCGGCCCGGTCCGCCCGGGACGCCGAGGCCCGGATGCGGCAGTTCCTCGGGGACGCCTCGCACGAGCTGCGGACCCCGCTGGCCGGGATCCAGGCCAACACCGAGCTGCTGCTGCGCGAGGACCCGGGAGCCCCGGACCGCGAGACCCTCGCGATCTCGACCATACGCGAGACCCGGCGGGCCACCCGGATGGTGGAGGACCTGCTGACTATGGCGCACCTGGACCGGGGCCTGGACCTACGCCGCGACCCGGTCGACATGGTCGAGCTGGTCACCGCAGAGCTCGCCCGGGCCCGGCTGCTCGCCCCGGACCGCCGCGTCGAACTCGCCGCGCCCGGCGACGGACCGCGCGCGGGCGCCACAGTGGTTGGCGACCCGGGGCGCCTCGGGCAGATCCTGGCCAACCTGCTCGACAACGCCCGCCACGCCACCGCACCCGGGGGGCGGATCACCGTCACCGTGGCCGGCACCGGGTCTCCCGGGAACGCCGGACGGGTGGTCCTCACCGTGGCCGACGACGGCATCGGGGTCCCACCGGAGGACCGCGAGCGGATCTTCACCCGGTTCGCCCGGCGCGACCCGTCGCGGTCCCGGCACACCGGCGGCGCTGGCCTGGGCCTGCCGATCGCGCGCGGGCTGGCGCGCGCCCACGGCGGGGACCTGCGCCTGCTCGACCGGCCCGCCGCCGGAACGGCCCGTGCCGACGGTCCCGGCCACCGGCCCGGCGCGGTGTTCGAACTGTCCCTGCCCGCGCTATCCCTGCCCACGCCGGGCGCCGGCGACCGGCCCCACCCGCCAGCCGTGTCGCCGCCCGGCTCTCTGAAGACCAGCTGAAGCAGCAGCGGCGTGGCCCGGCGTCTTCAGCCCTGCTTCAGCGGATACCCCGACGGTGGAGACACGCCCACCGGAGCGATGGGCGGACAACCCGGAGGTTCCCCGTGAAGCGCACCACCACCCCCGACCAGTCCACCCACCCCGCCCCCCCGACCGGCCAGCCGCGTCCCGCGGCCTCGGCTGCCGGCCGGACCCGGCGGATCCCCGTCGTCCTGGTGACCCTGGCCGCGGCCGGCGGCCTGGCGGCCGGCGGATACGGCGTCGCCGCCGCCGCCACGTCCACGCCCAGCCCCGCGGTCAGCGGCACCGCGACGAGCACCGCCACCGGTGCGTCGGCAGCTCCCGCCAGGCCGGCAGCTCCCGCTAGGCCGGCAGCTCCCGCGCGACCGGCTGCTCACGCCGGGCCCGCGGGTGGGCCCGGCGAGCCGCGCGGGCACGCTGGACCGGGCGCCGAGACCCGGATCACCGCGGTCAGCTCGTCCTCGATCACGGTGACCACCGACTCCAGCACGTCGACGACCTACCGCATCAGCTCCGGCACCCGGGTTCAGGCAGGACCCGGCCGGACCCTGTCGGTGTCCGACCTCGCGGTCGGTGAGCGGGTGCACGTCCGCACCGCGGCCACCGGCTCCTCGAGCGGATCGTCGATCCCGGTGGCCGCGGCCATCGACGTCCACCTGCCCCACCTGGACGGCACCGTCACCGCCGTCGGTTCCGGTTCGATCACGATCACCGACCACGACGGGTTCACCCGCACTCTCGCGACGAGCTCGGACACCACGTACAGCAAGGACGGCGTCTCCGCGGGCAGCTCGGTGGTCACCACCGGCGCACGGATCCACGCCGAAGGACGCGTGGACAGTAACGGCACCACGCTGGACGCCAGCCGTGTCGACGTCGTCACCGGGACGCCGGCGCGCCCCGCCGGGCCGGTCGGCGACCGCGGCTCGGCCGCACCGGGCGGGACCGGGACTAGGCCGGCCGCGCCGACCGTCCCGGGCGCGTCGGCGAGCGCCGCTCCGACTCCGGCCGCCGGGTCCTGAGCGCGGCCGGGTCGGTCGACGCGGGCGACCGGCCCGGCACGACCCGGCCGGCCCGGCGCCGGGTACGGTCAGCCCGACCCCGGGCCCTGGGCGAGCTGTCGCCGCTGGGCAACGCCGTGACGGCCCGGCTGCTCGAGCGGGGATGACTCCGCCCGACGGACCGGCCACGGGCCGTCCTGCTGACCGACGCGGGCCGGGCCGGGCTGCTCGACACCTTCGGTGTCCCGGACGGGCCGGGACGACGGCTGTCGGTGACGGCGGGTCAGCGGGCGACCGTGACGCCGAGCTGGCCGGTGACCCCGCCGGAGGTGACGCTGATCCGGGCAGCACCGGGGCGGTGCGCGACGAGTCGCCCGGTGCGAGCGTTGACAGAGGCCACGCGCGGGTCCGAGGAGCTCCACACGTGCGAGGCCGGGTCCGCGATCGGGACCTGCTCCGGCGCGAGGTCGTCCCCGCCGATCGAGGTTCCCAACGCGGTCAGCGTCTCGACGGTGCCGGGGACGACGGACTGGTCCGGAGCGGTGATCTCGATCGAGGTCAGGGCCGGCTCGATGCTGAACTGGACCGTGCCCGCCGCGCCGACGTGGACCAGCCCGGCGTGGGCGAACCCGCCGCGGTCGGCCGGGGCGTAGGCCGGCACACCGAGGTCGGCGAAGGTCAGCTGGGGGATGCCGTGCGCCGGGTCGACGCTGTTCCCGTCCGGGTCGAGGACCTGCTCGCTGAACCCGCGGGCGTGGCCGTACAGCATCGCGACGTGCACGCCCCGGTGGGTCTGGACGTAGCGCTGGATCAGCCGCAGGTACTCCCGCGCCTCCCACCGGTCGGCGAACTGGCTGTTGGCGGCCGGGTGGGGGTCGTAGGCGGGCATGTGGGTCGCGAGGAGGACCACGGGGGTCCGGGCGGCGGTGAGCTGCTCGACCAGCCACGGGTACTGCGCCCCGGCCGGGGTCTGGAACGGATCCGAGGCGAGCAGCCCGCCGTGGGCGCTGTCGGTCGCGATCACCGTGGCGGCACCCAGGCCGTAGGCGTAGTGGGTGTCGCCGAAGACCGGGACGAAGCCCTGGGACTCCGGGACGCCGCCCTGGCTGATCTCGTGGTTGCCGACGAGGTCGTGGGCGGGGATCCCGCGGGTGATCGCCGACCGGGCGAACCGCAGGTCGGCGGGGGCCCCGTCGTCGCTCATGTCGCCGAGGGCCTGCACGACGTCGGGGCGCGCGACCGCCGGCAGGGTCGGGATCCGGGCGGCCACGGCGGCCAGGACGTGCGCCGACTGGGAACCGGGGTCCGCGGCCCGCAGGTGCGCGTCGTCGCCGGTGAGCATCGTCGCGCCGCCCGGGGTGAACGAGGCGGCGGACTCGGTGAAGTTCAGCCACCGCGGGTTGCGCGGGATCGGGACGTAGGCGGGTTCGGTGACCGGTCGCGGGGAGTACAGCGCTTGTAGGTCCGCGATGTTCAGGGTCCCGGACAGCGGGCTGGAGTTGGAGATGGCGAGGAAGTCGATGAAGTTGACCCGGACCGGGAAGCGGGTCCCCGCCGGGAGCTGGGCGACGACCAGCTGCCAGCCGTGGAAGGTGACCGTCGTCGGGTAGAGGGTCGTGACGGCGCCGTTCACCTGAACGTAGGACTCGGCGAGCTCCAGCCCGCTGCCGTCCCCGCGGACCCACAGGCCCACCGCGGTCGGGTTCTTCCCGTCGGGGGCGGTCGGGACGGTCAGCGTGCTCTTCGGGAACAGCACGATCTGGTGGACGCCGGGGGCGGCCGGGATCGAGTAGGTGATCCTCGTCGAGCCGCTGGAGGTCGACCCGGGGGGCACCACGCCCGGGTCGGGGGCGATCGACGCCGAGCCGCCGGTCGCGTCCCGCAGCCGGTACCGCGACGGGTCGGACAGGTCGTCGACGGTGGTCCGCAGGCTGCCGACGGCGATGCTCGCGGTGGTCCGCGCCCCGGCGACGGTGGCGGTGACGGTGACCAGCCCGACGCCGCTGCCGGCAGCGGTGAACAGGCCGTGGCTGTCGACGCTGCCCAGCCCCGCGGGGGTCACGGCGAACCGGGCCGCCTCCGCGGGAATGGTGACCGTTGCTCCGGTGGGCCCGGTCCCGGCCAGCGACAGCTGCTGGGTGGCGCCGTTGACGAGGTCGACGCGGGCGGGGGAGACGGTGACCGCGGTGAGGCGGTCCAGGACGGTGAGGCGTTCGGTGCTGCTGACCCCGTCGGCGGTGGCGGTGACCGTTCCGGCGCCGGCGTGGTGGACCGTGAGCCGGCCGGCCGCCCAGCTGGCCAGCCCGGCGGGACTGACGGTCACGCTCGGGGCGGTGGCGGCCGGGTTGCCGGCGCGGTCGGTCGCGTACACCGGCAGCGGCACCGTCGAGCCGACCACGGTGGTGAGCGGTGCTCCGCCGTGCACGACGACCCGGGCGGCCGGCCCGGGGGCGGTCTCGGTGGAGTAGACGAACAGCCCATTCGCGACCGGCCGCTCGACCCCGTCGGACGGGGTGTTCTGCACCGACACGGCCCGGTCCCCGGGGGTGCGCGCCACCATCGCGGTCGACCCGCCGCCGTCCATCAGCACCGCGTCCCAGGCGCCGTGGGCCGCGAGGTAGCCGGCGGCCTGGGCCGGGCTGACCCCGGCCGCGACGGACTCCCCGGCGCGGCCGTCGAGGGTCACCATCAGCAGGTGCCGGCCGTCGCGGCTCACCCCGATCGCGGTCTCCGGGTTCACCCCGCCCGGCGGGGTGCCGGTCGGGTCGGTGTAGACGTGCCCGTCGTCGACGAGCTGGGTCGCGCCGGACACCAGCTGCTCGACGTCCCCGGGACCCACGCGGTCGGTGACGGCGAGGGTGTCGCCGGGGTGCACGTGGTCGCCCAGCCACGCCGCGCCGGTCCCGGACCCGGCCAGCGCCAGCCGACCCTTCGCCAGCGCGGGCAGGGTGGTGACCCCGGTGCGGACGCTGTCGACGACGAGGCCGGTGGCGGTGGCCCGGCCGGTCACCACGGTCGCCGCCGGGATGGTGCCGCCCACGCCGAGGTCCGGGGTGAGCTCGGTGACCGCGTCCCCGGCCAGGTCGTTGACGACGTTGACGGAGCTGAGAGCGTGACTGTCGGCCCCGACGGTGACCGTGCCGGTGAACGGCTCGGCCCCGATGCGGACCGAGCCGTTGTTCAGCACCGCGACCTGGGCGTTGTAGTGCGGGCGCGGGGACTTCAGCAGGCGCCCGTCGACGACGACGCCGCCCAGCGGGCGACCGGAGGCGTGGATCTCGAAGTAGTCCCCGTTCACCCCGGCGACCGCGCCGGTCCGCGTCGTCATCGAAGTGGGGGTCTCATCCGTCGGGGCGGTGAGCACGTCACCGGCCTCGACGACGCGGAGCCGGACGTTGCGGCTGGACAGGTCCGCGCTGAGCAGGTCGGCCTGCTGGCGTCCGCCCACGGTGTCCACCTGCTCGGTCCGGTGGGTCACGCCGCGGGTGATCGTCTCCGGCCGGCTCGTCGAGTCGTCGACGACCAGCGGCCACGCGGTGGGTGTCGGTGGCAGCCAGCCGGCGGCGGTGGTCGCCGCGGTGGCTGTGTCCCCGGTTGCCGGGCTGGTCGCCTGGGTGGCGGCGGCGGGGGCCAGCCAGGCGGCCGAGACGGCGGCGGCCGTCAGGAGTACGAGGCCGGTCTGGCCACGGCGGCGACGCCGGATTCCTGCGGTGGCTGGCATCGGCGGACTCCCAGGGTGCGGCCAGGTGCGGACGGCCGTCAGGGAATCCCAGTCAGATGAACGGTAGGCAACCCAGGCATGACGGTTGGTGATCGACTGTCGTGCGGACTGGCCTCGCCGTGTTTCCCTGCCAGTCGCCGAAGGAGCGCAGTGACGGCGGCCGGCGGGTCGCAAACCCGGACACCTCCGGACAGCGGTCGACCCGGCCGGCATGGCCGACCTCGGATATCAGCTCGTTGGCTCCGAGCGGTGCACGAAGGTGTCTGGTCCTCGACGCGACGCCGCGAGGGGTGTCAGGCGATGACGTCCGCGAGACGGCGTCCCTGGTCGGTGTACTTGCCCGGCGAGCCGGGCAAGTACACCTCGGCGACGGGGCTGACCACGACCTTCCGGCGGTCGGGTGGGTCAGGGACTGCAGGCGACCGCACGGTTCGTCGCCGGTGACTGGCCGGGCAGTCGGGCGGCGGCCGGGCCGGACGGCCCCGTCCCGCCCCAGCCGGCTGCCGCGCGCTAACGGCCACCTCGCTGTCCGTCGCGGTCGCCGCCGGTGACCCCGACGCGGCGGGCAGCGTCGAGCGGTTGAACGGCGCCTGGCACCACGACGTGATGGTCGCCGTGCTGATCGGTGCCGCCGACAGCGAGTTCGCCCGGTGGAACGGTGATCCGGGCCGCGCCCTGGGGGTGGCCGAGCGCGTCCTGCGACACGTCGACGACGCAGGTGAGCAGTGGTTCCTCGGAGCATCTGGCTGTGTGCGGTGGCGCTCGCCGCCGGGGGCGACCTCGCGGAGGCGGCCCGGCTGGCCGGCGACGGCGATCTCGTCGCTGGGACGGTCGCCCGCGCGGACGGGTTGTGGGAACGCGCCCGGCAGACCGCCCGGCTCGGTCAGCCCCGCGGCGGCAGCCTCGGCCCCGAGGGCCGGGCCTGGCTGGCCCGGGTCGAGGCCGAGTGGGGCCGCGCCGCCGGGACCCCTCGGCCGACGCCTTGGAGAGCGCCGTCGACGGTTTCGGCTACGGCCACCGGTTGGGCAGGCCCGCTGCGGGTGGCGGCTCACCGAGGCGCTGCCGGCCGCTGGGTCGCGGGAGACGGCGGCCGCGGCCGCCCGGGCGGCGAACGACGGTGCGGTCGAGCTGGGTGCCCGGCCGCTGCGGGACGCGGTCGGCGCGGCGGCCCGCCGCGGCCAGCTGGACCTCGGCCCGGCGGCGCCGGCGCCGGACTCCGGGTCCGGGCCGCTGAGAAACCGCGGACCGGAGGTCGTGTCGCTGCTCGCCGACGGTCGCACCAACCGGCAGATCGGCGAGGTCCTCTTCATGGCGGAGAAGACGGCCAGCGTCCACGTGTCCCGGATCCTGGCCAAGCTCGGTGCGGGCAGCCGCGCCGAGGCGGTGAGCCGCGGCCACAGCCTGGGCCTCCTGCTGCCACGCCCGGGGAGATGAGGCGCCACACGACAGAAATCGCGATGGTCGCCTGATGGTCACCGCTGATTCACCGGGTGCTGACACGGTCGCGGGCGTGGCCGCCGTCTCCCGTCGCTCCGTCCTCTCCGCCGGCGCTGTCGGCGCCGTCCTCACCCTGGCCCCGGTCGAGTTTGCGTCCGCGGCCGGGGGCAGTACCGGGGCCGGGGGTGGTTCCGGTCCGCGGTCCGTGACCGTGACCGGTCACTTGGACCCGGGCGCCGCGGACTGGGTGTACCTGCCGGTGCGCGTGCCGACCGGGGTCAACCGGATGAACGTCTCCTACGACTACAGCCGACCGGCGGTGGCGCCCGGGCAGCTGGGCAACGCCTGCGACATCGGGGTGTTCGACGAGAAAGGGACCAATCTGGGCGGAGCCGGTTTCCGTGGCTGGTCCGGGGGCTTCCGGACCAGCTTCTCGGTCGCTGCCGACGCCGCGACCCCGGGCTACCTGCCCGGTTCGGTCAACCCGGGCACCTGGAACGTCGCTCTCGGGCCCTACCAGGTCAGTCCGGTCGGCCTCGACTACACCGTCACCGTTACCCTCGAGTTCGGCGCGCCCCGGACGCCCGCATTCCGCCCCGCGTACCCGCCGCAGGCGCGGCCGGGGACGACGCGGCGCTGGTACCGCGGGGACTGCCACCTGCACACCGTGTACTCCGACGGTCGCCGGACCCCGGCCGAGGTCGCGGCCGCGGCGCGCGCCGCCCGGCTCGACTTTATGGTGAGCACCGATCACAACACCTCCTCGTCGCACGGGGTGTGGGGACCGCTGGCCGGTCCGGACCTGCTCATCGTCACCGGCGAGGAGGTCACCACCCGCAACGGCCACGTGCTGACACTGGGGATCCCGCCGGGCGCCTTCGTCGACTGGCGCTACCGCGCGGTCGACGAGGTGTTCGCCACCGTGGCCGAGCGGGTGCGTTCGGCGGGCGGGATCGTGGTTCCGGCGCACCCGTTCTGCCCCTACGTGGGCTGCCGGTGGAAGTTCGGCTACGACGACGCGGATGCGGTCGAGGTCTGGAACGGCCCGTGGACGCTGGACGACGAGCACTCGGTGGTCATGTGGGACGGCCTGCTGGCCCACCGGGCGGTGCGGGGTCTGCCGTTCCTGCCCGCCATGGCCAACAGCGACGCCCACAGCGAGCCACAGGTGGTGGGCTTCCCGCAGACCGTGGTCCGGGCGGACGGGCTGTCCGCCCGCGCTCTGACTGCGGCGCTCGCGGCGGGGCACTCCTACCTTGCCGAGTCCGCCGATGTCGAGCTGTCCTTCACCGCGGCCGCGGGTGGGCGTACAGCGACCATGGGGGAGCGGCTCGACGCCGGGCTCGCCACCCCGGTCGCGGTCACGCTGAACGTCTCCGGCGTGCCGAACGGGACGGTCCGCTTCATCACCGACGAGGGCCAGTCGATCCAGCAGTCCCTGCCCTCGTCCGGGTCGGGGACCGTCCGTTGGGTCACCACCGGGCGGCTGTCGGGGTACGTCCGCGCGGAGGTTCGGCATCCGCTGCCGGACGGCTCGCCCGGGTCCGGGACCGCGATCTCGACGATGCCGACGCTGGGCGCGATGGCCGCGATGACCAACCCCATCGCACTCCGCGGGGTCTGATACGCCGCGGGACCGCGCCCGCGGTCGGCCGGACGACGGTCGGGCCGCGTTGGCCCAGCTGCCCGCGGTCGGCCGGACGACGGTCGGGCCGCGTTGGCCCAGCTGCCCGCGGTCGGCCGGACGACGGTCGGGCCGCGTTGGCCCAGCTGTCTACCCGGTGGGGGTGGAGTGTCGGGCGGGAACGCGGCCCGCTCCGCCGCGCGCGCGTCGGGAACGGTCAACGCCACGAGGTCGTCCTGCACCTGCTCGACGACAGTGGGGGGCTGGGGCAACTTTGGTGGATAATGGTGATTATGCACCAGGAGCATTACCTCGGCTGCGGGGAGCTCGTCGAGGACGGTGGCTGCGCTACGCCACGACCGGCAACGTGTGGTGCCGTGCTGTCCGCCGGACGGTAGGTGGCGTCAGCGGCGGAGCAACGCCGCCGTTTGGGGTGGGCCCTGGCGTTCGAGTCCGTCGAGCACGTCGTCCGCTGTTCCCGGCGGGTTGTGACGGGAATCCGCAACGGCCTGTACCGCCTTGTGGACCTCCAGTGCATCCAGGTGGAACTGGTCGACGAGGAAGTCGTCAGGGTGCTTCGCCTCGACGTCCCACCGCGCGAGCGCGGCCTCTGGGAAGTCATCGAGGTTGAACGTGACGATGACCTGGGCACGCGCCCGGACGGCGGCCGCCACGACGTGTCGGTCGTCGGGGTCGGGGAGCTCGACGGCGTCGATCAGCGGCTCATACCCTTTCACCAGGCAGTCCCTGACCGAGGTCGTCATGAACTCCCGGGTCCGCTGGAGTCGTATCGGGTTTAGGTCGGGCCGGTTGCGGGCGAGTGACCGGAAGGTCTCGTCGAGGATCTGCTCGGTCCATCTGGCCTGGACCAGGGGCGTGAGCGCCACATGCACCAGTAGGTCGCGCAGCGTCGAGGGGTAGAGCACGTTCGCGTCGTAGACCACGACGAAGCCCATCAGGTCAGGCCCAGCTCCTGGGTCATCGCTGCCAGCTCGCCGGCGTCGCGACGCCGCGCCGCGTCGTCCTGGCGCTTGTAGGCCAGCAGCGAGTCCGCACGGATCCGCCGGTGGGTTCCGACCGTGCGGTAGGCGATTTGCTCCTGGTCGAGGAGTTTGATCACGAACGGCCGGGACACGTTGAGGATCTCAGCCGCCTGCTGGGTCGTCAGCTCTGCGTGGGAGGGCACCACTGTGACACCGCGGCCGGCGGCCATGTTCGCGAGGACGCGGACGAGCAGGTCGACGGCCGGCCGGGGCACCGTCAGGGCTTGTGGCTCCCCTGGGACTTGGACGGTGACCGGCTGTGTGTCGGCTGGGTGATCTATCAGGAACCGCCGCACCTGGACCAGCGCCTCATGAGCTAGGGCGGCGTCACTCGAGGCCGGCTGGGTGGTCTCCAGCACTGTCATCGTCCGACCTCCAATCGAAACAACCGCAGTGTATGCAACAATCGAAGCGGCGCGCCAGGGGGTGTTGACATGAGTTCGACACCCCCGGACGGTGCGGGGCTCACGGTGAGGCGGGCCCCGCACGGCCAGGGTGAGCGCATGGATGGGTGCTGGCCGCGACCTACCCGGTCCTGGCTACCAGCAGCTTCGAGGCGATGACCACCCCTGCGCTGGTGGTCGCTGGGGAGAAGGACGTCGCGCCCCCCTTCTCCAGCCACGCCGACTGGCGCTCTGACGCCTACCGGATGAGCCCGGGGCCCACGTCCCTGCTGACCTTCCTCGGCGCCGAGCATCTCCTGGGCGGGGTCACCGGGTACGACGCGGCGGAGACCACCGACGAGAACCCCGAGCGGGTGGCCGCGCTGCGCGCGCTGGTCTGGGCCTTCCTGCGCACCGCGCTCTACCCCGGCGACACCGCCTGGGCGCAGGCCAGGGCCGCCCTGGAGGCCAGAGCGGACCCGCTGGGCCGCGTCGAGTCAAGGTGACGCTTGTGCCGCGTCGGGCGATCAGGCAGCACGGCCACAGCGCAACCGGCAGCGGTCCCGATCAGGGCTGGGAGCTGGTGCAGCGGTGCCCGCGTCAGAGGTCGGCGACCTCGGGAGCGACCTCGGTGCCGAGGAGTTCGATGCCGCGCAGCAGGTCGGCGTGGCTGAGCTGGGGATTCGTCATCTGCAGGGAGACGCGGTCCACGCCCCCGAGCTGTCCGGACATGCGGCGGAGCTTGGCGGCGACGGTGTCCGGGTCGCCCATGAAGAAGGCGCCGTCGGGACCGCTGGTGGCGTCGAACTGCGCTCGCGTCGGTCGTGGGAAGCCACGCTCGCGCGAGGCCGTGGTCATCATCTGCTGCCAGCCGGGATAGATGGTGTCGGCGGCGGACCGGACGCTCTGCCCGACGTAGCCGAACACGTGCAGACCGACGTGCAGGCTCTCGGGTGCGTGTCCGGCCTGGGCGCCCGCACGGCGGTAGAGGTCGACGAGCGGGGCGAACCGGCGTGGTTCGCCGCCGATGATCGCAACCATGAGGGGCAGCCCGAGGAGTCCGGCTCGCACGAACGACTCCGGTGAGCCTCCGACGCCGACCCAGATGGGCAGCGGGTTCTGTGAGGGCCGGGGGAAGACGCCCTGTCCGGCCAGGGGCGGGCGGTGGCGACCGGACCAGGTGACGTGGGTGGAGTCGCGGATCTTCAGCAGCAGGTCGAGCTTCTCGGTGAAGAGGGAGTCGTAGTCGGCGAGGTCCAGCCCGAACAGGGGGAAGGCTTCGGTGAACGAGCCTCGTCCGACGATGAGGTCGACGCGGCCCTTGGCGATGAGGTCGAGGGTGGCGAACTGCTGGAACACCCGGACCGGGTCGGCGGCGCTGAGCACGGTGACTGCGCTCCCGAGGCGGATCCGTGATGTTCGTGCCGCCGCGGCGGCCAGGAGGATCGGTGGTGCTGAGTCGTAGTACTCCTCGCGGTGGTGCTCACCGATCCCGAAGGAGTACAGGCCGCAGGCGTCGGCCAGGGCGATCTCTTCGAGCAGGTGCTCGACCCGCTCTTCTGGGCCGATGAGGTGCCCGGTCTCGGGATCGGTGACTGCGGAGGCGAAGCTGTCGACGCCGACGTGCATGGAGTCCTCCTGAAAGGCGGGTCAGGCCCACCGCGTGTATTTGAGCTTCCTGTCCCGGCGGTGACGTCACCGGTCCCCGTCGCGGCGACGTGTCCAGCGCGGCCGCCACCCGGATGCGGGCTCTACCGCGTGGTGCGCCGGGCACCGGGCTGCGCGGTGCCGTCGTAGCGTTGGCGGGCCTGCTCCACCTCGGCCAGATTGGTGGTCCCCCAGTCGGTCAGGTGGGCGAACAGGTCGGCCAGGCTGCACCCGAGAGCGCTGATCTCGTACTCCACGCGCGGCGGGACCTCGGCGTGGTGGGTGCGCACGACGAGGCCGTCGCGTTCGAGCTGGCGCAGTCGCTGGGTCAGCACCTTCGGGGTGATCGCGGGGATGCGCCGCTGGAGTTCCCCGAAGCGCTGGCGTCCGAACTCGTTGAGGGTCCACAGGATCGGGGTGGTCCACCGGCTGAACAGCACGTCCACCACCGGGCCGATCGGGCACGCCGTCACCGGCGTGACCTCCCCGGCCGGGCGCGATGCGACCCCGACCACAGCAGCCTCCGCCACTTCCCCCAGCTCCCTACTTTCCCCTAGGTACCTAATGTCCTGAGGATAGTAGCGTCGCTGACAGGTCCGTGGACCGAGCCGATCACCACTCTCGGCTCGTGGTCGAAGGGGCCCTGACCAGTCCGCCGACGGTTGCACCCGGCGGCTCACACGAGGAGGAACACCATGCAGGCACAAGTGATCAGCGATTACGGCGGCGTGGACGTCTTGACGCTGAGCGAGGTGACCACACCAGTCCCCGGCAGGGGCGAGGTGCGGGTACGGGTCGCCTATGTGTCCCTGAACCCGATCGAGTGGAAGATCCGCTCAGGGGCGTTCGCGGCGATGCTGCCCATGACCTTCCCGATCATCCTCGGCAACGAGGTATCCGGAGTCATCGACGCACTCGGTGAAGGCGTCGACGGCTTCGGTGTGGGCGACCGGGTCGCGGGCTTCGTGCGCGGTGGGGGTGACGCCGAGTACGTCCTCACCACACCGGACCGGCTCGCGGTCATCCCCGACCCGTTGAGTCTCAGGCGCGCCGCGGTGATCCCGCAGGGCGTCGAGACGGCGCGGCGCTCGCTCGGCCTCCTGGAAGTGAAGCCCGGCGAGACGGTCCTGATCAACGGTGCCGCGGGTTCGGTCGGCAGCGCAGCGGTCCAGATCCTCGTCGAGCAGGGCGTCACGGTGATCGGGACGGCCAGTGCCCCCAACCACGACTACCTCCGGTCGCTGGGCGCGGCCCCGGTGGAGTACGGGGAAGGACTGCTCGACCACCTCGCCGAGGTGGCCCCGCATGGGGTCGACGCGGCGTTGGACTGCGGTGCGCGTGGTTTCGTCGACCAGGCCCTGACCGTCCTCCCGGCCGAGCGGATCATCACCATCGCCGACTTCGCCGCTGCAGCGAAGGGGGTGCAGCTCGCCGCCGGGGACCCGCTGGACCTCTACGCCGACTCCTTCCGTTCGGTGCTGCCGCTCGCCGCCCAGGGCCGCTTCACCACCGAGGTCGCCGCAGAGTTCCCCCTCACCGAGCTGGCGTCCGCGCAGACGATGAGCGAGACCGGCCACCTGCGCGGCAAGATCCTGGTCCGCGTCGCGCAGCTCGACGGGGAGAACACCGGCAGCTGACCCGCCGTACCGGGCCCGCCGCGCGCCGGAGCGGGCCCGGTAGCGCCTCCGGCCGCCCTCGACAGGCTTGGGGTACCTCATCCTGGCTCTTCGGATCTAAACGTGGGTGGAGCCTTGCCGATAGGGGCGGGTGGCGTTTGCGAGACCGGGTCTCTCGGGGATGCGTGGTTGTCGATGACCCCGGCCTGGGATATCCAGTGCATGTAACTCTTCCCCGGCAGCGGGGTGCCGCGGTTCGTGACCGCAGGAAGCGCGCAGCAATGACCAAGCTCTCCGGTCGGTCAGAAACACGGGGGCGTTCCGGACCGTGAGCAACGGTGTCGGGTGGCCACGGCTGCGGTGAGCCGGCCCGTCAGCGCGGAAGCGCAACGCTGACCCGAGGCAGTCCCCATGTTCCCGACATTCGTGATCGTGTTCCCGCTGTGCTGGCTCTGTTACCTGCTGTTCTGCATGTCGCTGATCCGCTTCAAGGGTGATCCGGCTTCCCTGCGCGACGCCGCCGCGGCGGTCGAGGTTGTCCGGCAGCTGGACTTCACCGTGCCCAACGTCCTGTTCGATCGATCGCGTTGTTCGGGGGGCCCGCCGATCCCGACACTGATACCGCGGATCCGACGAACGTCTCCATTGAACCGCTGCCCATGTCGATGGTCGATGACCTCGCCGGCTCGGCTTCGAGCTGCTTATTGTGCTCGACGATGTCCGCGTTAGCCGCTGCGACGCATTGCGCCACCGATGCCTTGAAGCTTTCGAAGGCAGACGTTACCTGTTCGGCCGAAAGGTTGGCTCCAAGGACGTGTAAGGAAGTTCATCAGTGCCGATCTCCGCCCTCGGCGAGACGGTGGACCAGCGGCTGGGACGGCGGCGCAGCAACGACGGGTCTCCAGTGAAAGGAACATGAAGCGTGACCTGGTCCGCAGCGGTCGAGGTCGGTCGACCTTCACCCGTTACTTCAAACTTGAGGGCGGACGGGAGGCTGAGCCGAGCCTCCCAGGGGCCGGGCGTAAAGGCCCGGTCCCACGCCATATTAAGAGTAGGGACTGCTCGTTCTTCAAGCAATGGGCGACCACCGCGTCGTCGGTGTGGTCGACAAAAATATCTCCATCGAGTCCCTGGACGATATTGGCCGATTGCGTCCTCTCTTGCTGGAGCGACAGTTGAAGGTCGCCCTCGGTAAACAATGTTCGGATCACAGCGCCCCGTCCTCGCAATCAAGCCCGCGCGCTTGCGTTCTGACCGTCACCGCACCCTGCCAGGGATCGGCACCGAGCCGGCTCGCCGGCTTGTGCTGGTCGATTCGACGGCAGTGGTGTACCCGACGGGCGGGTGCCACTTGAGCGCGAGGGCCGCTGCGGTGTCGGCCTCGCTCCGGAAGTCATGGCGCGTCTGGCCGAGCGCCGCGGCGGCCGTAAGGCCGTCGGCGTGCTCGTCGACGGTGGTGGTGGTCAGGTCATTGAGGGTGGCCACCGCGCGGGCCGCCGCGGCGGCCCGGGCGTCCTTGTCGGCCGCGGACCCGACCAGGCCGGGGTCCGCTCCGGCTGGGTCGAGGGCCGCCCGGGTGGGTGCTGCGGTTCGCGCGGTGGCGGCGGGGTTGGTGATGGGGTCCCAGCCAGCGTTGGCAGCGTCGGTGACGGCGATGGTCATGGCGGCGGCCGGGTGGAGCCCGTCGTCGACGCGCAGCCGGTCGTAGCGGTCGGCGACGGTGGGCCACCGGTCGCGGATCTCGTCCTCTGCGCGGAGCATCGCCGCGGCGGCCTGCTGGTCGCTGCCGGCCCAGGTGGTGGCCGCCGCCCACCCGGTGAGCAGGTCCTCCGGGGTGGCGTCGCGCCGCCACTGCCGGTCGTTGACCGGCGCCCACTGCTGGCGGGCACCGGCCCGTGCGGTCTGCTCGGCTCGGCGGTCGCTGTCCTGCCGGGCGCGCAGCCGGTCAGCGGTGCCGCGGTCGCTGGCGGCGGCGGCCCGGGCATCGGTTTCCCGTCGCTGGTCGGCGGCCGCGCGCATCCGGGCGATGACCTCCACGAGCTGGGCGGCGGTGAACACCAGCTGCTGCACGGAGCGCTGCGCGCCCCCGATGACCTCGTGGTCAGAGTGCTCGATGCTCACCGTGTCCTCCTCGATTCGGGTGCGGGCGGTGCGGGTGGGCGCCGACCGGCGGCCGGGTCCTGGACGGGCCCACCGGGCGGGCCGGCGCGGCGCAGGGCGACCTGGACCAGGGGTGGGGCGCCGGCACCCGCGGGGTCCCGGGCGGCCCGCTCGAGTTCGGCCCGGTACCGGGCGGCGGCGTCACGGGCGGCGGCGGCCTGGTCGGCGCGCTGCTGCGCGGCGCGGGCCGTGGCGACCGCGTCGAGGGTCACCGCGAGCTGCGCGGCGAGGCTGAGCCATGCCGCGGTGTCCGAGCCGCCGGTGAGCTGCCCCGCAAGCACCATCCGGCGGACCGCTGCGCGCATCGCCGCGGACTGTGCGCTGTACGCGGGCGGCCCGCCGCCGGGGGTCCGCCCGGCCCGCTGCGCCGCGTCCCCGGCCGTGGTGAACCCGGCCACCGGCTTGCGCCCGTCCGGGCGCCGCTGCCACGCCGCGGACGTCGCCGCCGCGAGGTCCGCCGCGGCCGGCGCGACCGCGTCGACCAGCCCCGGGTCGGCGCGCAGCGCGGCCCCGGCCGCCCGGGCTCGGAGCTCCGCGGCGCGGATCGCGTCGACCCGCTCCCGGGCCCGTTCCGCGGCTGCCGCGGCTCGGTCCGCCGGCGACGTCCCGGTCGTCGAGGACATGGCGGCGGGCGAGGACCTGGCAACCGGTGTGCCCCGCTGTTCCGACCCGTCCCACGCGGACGCCGCGGTGTCGGCGGGGGCGACGGCGGGCTGCCAGCGGGCGGTCAGCTTCGGCCAGGTGAGGTCCCTGTCCAGCTGCCCGCCGGCGAACCACACCGTCTGCGCGGCGCTGTCCGCGGGCAGCAACGACACCTTGTACCCGGTGACCTCGGTGGGGTCCTGCGTGCTCATCCGCGGGGTGAACCGGACCCCGGACGCGGCGAGCTCGGCGCGGAACTCCTCCCCGCTGCGCGCGGTCGACCCGGCACCGCGGACCAGGCGGCGCAGAGTGTCCCTCTCCGGTTCGGCCCGGCCCTGCCGGCCGGCTTTCTCCGTCTCCGCCCGCGCCGGCCGCTGCGTGGACGTCCGGTCCCCGCTGTTGGTGCGGGCCAGCCCGTACCGGGCCTCCATCCGGGCGCGGACCGTGCTCGCGGCCCGGAAGTCGTTCGGGGTGGTGGCGACCGACCCGTCCGCGCGGACCAGCGTCCCCGCCAGGTGGATGTGCGCCGCGTCGTGGCGGATCGCGACCCACCGGATGTCCCGGGCCCCCTGGTCGGTGCCGGCCAGCCCGAGCTCACGCATCAGGTCATACGCGACGTCGGCCCACTGCTCATCGGTCAGCACCGGGTCATCGGGGCGGTTCGCGATCACCGTGTGGAACACGTGCCGCTCCGGTGCCCGCTCCCCTAACCTGCGCACCGGCCGGTCCAGGGCCGCGACCAGGTCCCGGATGTCCGCGCCGGCCGGCCCGTCACCACGCGCGGGCGGGGTCAGCTGGTCGGCCGGCTTGTACCCGGCGATCACCCGCGGGTCCACATGCTCATTCGCCCGGCCCGGGCCCATCAGGTAGTACACGAGCCCGTACGTCCGGGACCCCCGCATCTTCGCCCCGGTCTTCACGATCACGCCGACACCACCCGAAGCCACACCGGGGACCTCATCGGGCCCGGCCCCGCCGGTCC
>JAABUY010002910.1_pt1 | contig 19547 bp, 27 predicted proteins | sample 5560271 | NCBI WGS metagenome assembly JAABUY01 (sample SAMN10711886, study PRJNA513374) | rock metagenome | isolation source: Antarctica rocks | place: Antarctica: Victoria Land, University Valley
AGGCGCCAGCCATCCGCCAGCGTGGTGCCGCAGCGCGCCGGCCGGCGCCGGCGCGGCCGCCCTGCGTCCGCGCGCGCCCTGCTCGCGCCCTCGACGCCGCCGCCGGCCACCGCGGCCTCGGCCGCGCGCGGCACGCCGCCCGCGCGCGCGCCCGCCGCGGCGGACTCGCCGCGCCCCTCCGCGCCGTCGTCGTCCGGCTCCGAGTCGGAGGAGGACGCGGAGTAGTCGGGGATGGCGGCCATGTGCAGGTCCGCCGCGCGCGCGCACAGCGGGTGGAACGCGGCGGTGCACAGGCGCGCGGCCGCGCACTGGATGGCCGCGCCGTACGCCTGCCCGCACAGGCTGCAGGGCAGCTCCCAGCGCGCCTGCGCGCGGCGCGGCGCGAGCGCATGGGCCGGCTCCCGCGCGGGGCAGGGGCGCGCTCAAGGGGCGCATGCACATGATCCCGTTGCAGCCTGGCGTGACAGGTTACAGCTGCGCAGGCTTTCAGGCCCCACTGTAGCAGCCAGGCAGTTTGCAGCGACTACCCTACCAGACATGCCGGGAACGCAGCTGGCACCGTGGCGAGCTTACGAGCAGAGAAAGAGCTGGCGCCAGGCGAGCCGGGTGTGCAGACTGTTTGAACCGCAGGCGCGAGGTGCGCAGCCAACAACCAGCGCCCTGCGGGCAGGGTATGGTATGCGGCGCGCGGCCGGCAGCGCACCTTGGGTACGCAGTCCAACCCCTGGATAAGGCCGCTGTCTGGGTCCAGCGCGGTCTCGGGCACCCACAGCGCGCACACGGCGTGCGCCCAGCGCCCGCCCGCGCAGCGCTTGAGCGCGCCGCCCTCGCGCGGGCACAGCGCGCACGCGGGCGGCCGGGCCGGGCCTGCGCGGCCACGCGATGCGGCCATGTGCCAGGTTCCCTCTCATGCAGGTGCAAGTGCTGGTTGCAGCGCTGATGGCGTCCTCTCCGTCAATAGCAGCGTGGCCGCATTGGCATGTGACTGCAGTGGGAAGGGAAGGCGCGAAACCGAGGCGCGACGGCAAAGGAGTAGGCGGCAAGGGGTGCGGACCCAGTGCACACACATCGCAGAGCCAGAGGCAGCCGTCGGGCCGGTCGCGCACTCCGTAGCAGTCCATGTGCACCTGCACCCCCGGCGCGCGGAGCACCCTTCACCATCCCGGCGTGCGCCTGCTCAGCGGCAGGTATGCGTCCCACACTCGCCGACCGTCAAGCTCTGCAGCTAAGCAAAGTACCCCAACATGGTGTGCGCAGCACGTGGCGCGCTGACGCAGCGGTGTGCTGCACGATGGCACCCATTTACTTGTACAGTCACAAACGCAGATGCCCTGTCACACACACAGCATGAAACCTTTGCTTGGCTTGGGCCGGAGGTTGTGCGGTGGGCGGGCGCGCACGTACACGCGGCAGGCGTCGCACTGCAGCAGCGCATTTTCCTCAGTCTCGGCCTCCTCCGCGCACACGTCGCAGCGCGGCACGCCCGCGGCGGCGCACGGCGGCGCGCCCGCGTGCAGCCGCCCCCGCCCCAGCCGCGCCTTCACCGCCGGGCTCAGGCCGCGCCCCGGCGAGCCCGCGCACGCGCTGGCCGGCGGCAGCGCCCGCACGCCCGCCGGTAGCTGCTGCATCGCGGCCGCGAGCGCCTCGCGCTGGCGCGCCTCCTCCGCGCTCTGCGCGCTCGGCGCGCGCGGCCGCGTCGCGGCCGTGGCGCATGCTGCAAAGCCTCTCTGGCAGGCGGCAGGCAGGCTGCAAGCAGCGCGTCTGTGCCTGGGCGCTCGAGTGGCCTGGGTAAATAATGAGCGTCTGCAGTTACAGTTGTACCTGCAAGCGGCAGCCCCACTTGCTGACCTGACCTCCCCACAATGCTGTCGAGGGTGTGGCCGCCTGGCGTTTGTAGGAGCAAGAGCAAGCGCTCTGCAAACTCACAGTGGCCGACTCAAGCCACATGCCTCAAGCCACATGCCTCTCTCCCAATGGCCAGCTTGCCGGACAGCGCAGCACGTTGCGCGCCGACCAGGCGCACCAGCGGCTCAACGGCGGGCCGGGCGCCGGGCCAGGCCGCGAAGCGCGCGCAGCGGACGGCGTGCGGCAGCGCGCACAGCGCGGCGAGCACGCGCGGGTGCGCCAGGCCGAACTGGCTCGCGCCCGAGGCGCGGCCCGACCTGGACTTTGGTGCGGCGGGCGCGGCGCTGCCGGGCCCGCGCGTGGTCGTTTGGCGGGCGAGCAGCAGCGCCCAGGCGGCTGAGGGCGTGCCGGCCTCGACGCGCGCGCCGCCGGCAGGCGTCACCCTGCGCGTGGCATGCGGCACGGTCCTGCTGCAGCGCTGGCTGCCATACGCCGCGCAGCTCAGCGAGCACCCGGCCAGCAGCGCAGTGTCTGTCAGGTTTCAGAGCCAGGCATGCACGCAGCGACACCAGGCAGCCGTAGGCATGCCTGCCTCAGAGCGCACACGCCTTGGGAGCAAGCTACTGGCATGGCATGAACACAACATGTGTGACGCCCTCTGCGCCGCAAGCAGCCAACGGGAACGCATGCTTCACGCTTCACTTTCGCTATACAGCTGAAGCTCCGGCCGGCCATCACCTGAAGCGCGGCCCCGTGCCGTCCGCCGCGGCGACCACCTCGCAGCGGTGCGGCACCTCGCGGCCGCCGGAGGCGGGCGTCGCAGCCAGGCGCTCGGCCGCGTAGCCGGGCGGCCACAGGCAGCGCTCGGAGTGGAAGCCCGGGTGCAGGAACTCGATGCGCCCCAGCGCCAGTACTGCGCGCCATGACAGGGCTAGGGTTAGGGTTAGGGCTGCAGGTGAGACAGCGCTCGGAGTGGAAGCCCGGGTGAAGGAACTCGATGCGCCCCAGCGCCAGCACTGCGCGCCATGACAGGGCTAGGGTTAGGGCTGCAGGTGGGACAGCTGCCACAGGTGAGCACGTGGTGCAGACTTTGAGCTCCGGCTGCAACGTACAGCGAGCAAGCCATGCAGTGCCCGCAGTGTTGCACCCGTGCAGGATGTGGCAACGAAAGCTGCACAGTATATGCAGTACAGGCACACAGCTACATGCAACATGCCACCACCATGCAGGACACAGTGAGGCAGGGGCCAGTGCTCGCACCGGTGAGCTTGACAGACACGCGGAGCGGCAGGTGCACGTCCGCCTCCACAGCCGCCTCTGCGCTTTCGCCGTCGCTGCCGTCGTCCTCGTCGCCCTCCTCCTCGTCCAGCGCGGGGTCCAAGTCCGGGGGCAGGGCGCCATCCTGCACTCATCAACTCGCATTATGCTTGAGCCGGGTCGTGCCTGGACCCTGCTCATGCGTGGACCCTGCTCGAGTCACCCGCGCCTGCACTAGCTAGCTTGTGTACACCTTGTATCTTGAATTTTAACAGTTGCAGGAGCAGCGTGCCGCTACAGCCTACGGTGGCCTCTTCTGGCGCGGGGACCCTGAGCAGGAGTCTCTGGCCGCGCGCTGCCGCATGCTCAGGTACACATACAATATCACATGCCGCAGGAGCCAATGTCATAACCCTATTGACTGAGGCGCAGCAGGAGAGCAAGGTTGTCGATTTCGCCTGCATTTACAGCGAGTCGTTTGCTCAGTTGACGCATGTTGCAGATGCACAGCAAGGGACGCGGCGGCAGGGCAGCTGTCTTGCATTATTACTTTGCATGGCCCTGCTGAGTTGATCAGATGCATGTTGTTGGCAGCGTACTCTTTGTGTATAAAAACTTGCGACACCTAATCTTGCTGCTGCTGCAGGGCAATCGCGCGCGGCGCCGTGGCCGCGCTGGCGTTCTGCCACGAGCGCGGCGTGGCGCATGGCTCGCTGGGCGCCGCGTCGAGGAATCAAGGGAATGCCAGCCGCTCTTGCGTTTGCATGCCACACTGCCAGCCTGCACAGCGCATGTCGCAGGCCCTCCACAAGCCTGCGGGGGCACGAGCTCAGGGCGAGGCCGCGGGAGGCGGGCGGCGCGCCTGCGTGCGCAGCCGCAGGACGATGCCGTGCGGGTCGCCCTCGACGGCCGTGGCGGCCATCTCGTGCACCATGCGCGGCCGCACCTGCCTCCGCACGGCCGGCGGCACGCCGTCAATGCACCATTCTGGGGCGAGCCAGGCTGGGCGCATGCGCAGAGCATCTGCTCACGGCGCACTGCACGCCTGCCACCGCATGCCATCCCATCGAACCAGCCGCGCGCAGGCGCTCCTCGGCCCATCATGTTGGATGCCGGTGGACAATGGAGAGAGTGCGGGGCCCGGGGGGGCGCGGCGAGCGCGCGGCGCGCACCAGCAGCGCGCGGCGGTGCGCGACGCGCTCGGGCGTGGTTTGCTGCAGCAGCAGCTCGCGCGTCGCGCTGAGGCGCGCCAGCAGCGCCGGCGTGACGGGGGCCGGCAGCCGGCACGTGACCTCGTACGACTTCTGCTTCTCGGCCTCGCCCGCCTGCGCGGGCTCTGGCGTTAGTGGAGCTACTGTCAAGGGTTAGGGTAGGTTTTGGGGTAAGCAGCCTTACCCTAGCCCTGCCTCTCACAGCCTGAGCAGATGAGCAGGAGTGCGGAGGTGAGTGACTCGACCTTGCCTGCCTCGGCGCGAGTGTGCTGGCCACAGCGGGCATGTGCATCGAAGGCCGCAGCAGAGGCCGCATTTGAGCTTGCGCTCATCAGCGACCCTGGTGCAGCCTGTAACCGTGCCTCGAGCACTCAAGTCAAGTGCATGCCCTGCCAGTCACCGCTCCCCCACGACCCGCAAAGCGCCAGGCTGCTGCATGCACCGCGCCCACCTGCGCATGCTAAAAGCCCCTTGCCGGCGGCGGTCAGCCTCCGCTCCAAACCCCAAGCACAGCCGCTTAACACGAGAAAAAGGACAGACGCGCGTCGCGACACGGGCCTCCAGGCTGCGGCGCACGCTTCAAGCTCACACAGAGCTCATCATCAGCTTGTAAGTCGTGATGGGGGACAGCCGGGGCCGCGCGCCTTGAGCTGCGCGAGCGCCTCCCGGCCGACCAGCCGCAGCCGCCGCGCCTCCACGCCGACGCCCGCCGCCGCGAGCGCGGCTGCCGCCGCGTCCAGCTGCGCCTGGCCGGGCGCCGGGCTGCGCGCGTTGTGCGCCTCGAGCACGAACGGCCGCCCGTTGCCCAGCATGCGCACGTCCAGGTCCTCGCGGCCTGCCGCGCCGCGGCCGCGTCTGCCTGGTAAAGGGTTAGGGCAAATGCCCCAGTGCACCATGCGGTCGGCGCTACAGCACCTGTCATGCTCATGCCTGCCTGCCCTGGCGGCATGGACGGGGCGCCGCTGTGACAGCCAGCCCTTGGGCCAGAGCGCCCGGCTCGCTGTGCGCGCGGCACGGCTTCGATCCGCGACTCAACCATTCTGCACCGCATGCAGGGAGGCCGCCTCTCCGTGATGACCGCGGCTGTCCTCGCGACGGCTGTAAGCTGGGCATGAGCACGCCCGCCCGTAAGCGTGCCTGGGCGTGTGCATGCAAGGCAGGGCCCAGGCTGCGGCGCACCCGCGGACAAAAACTTCATGCCGTCGCAGCGCAGCACCGGCGCCAGGTGGCGCTCCAGCTCCTCCTGCACGCTGGTGCGGCCCAGGCGCGCGCCCTTGATGAAGAAGGGCGAGTTGCTCACATCCCTGCGCGCCAGGCAGGGCTGGGGTTGGGCTCACGCCCAGCGCTCGCGTGGCTGACCATGCATCACACGCGACAGCGTACGCGTCAGCCTGCCCGAGCAGCAGAAGAGCAGTGCTCCGCAATGTCAGTGCATATCAACCAACCATGTCACCTGAGTATGGGCGGCCCACTGCTCCAGCGCACTGCTGCAGTCGCAGGTAGCGGCCAGCGCACCGCTCTAGTTTCAGGTAGCGGCCTGCGACGTACACGGGTTCCCGGCGCACGCGCAGCGCGAGCGCCACGGGCGCAGCGGGCGCCCGGGGCGGCACGCACGCCTGTGACCAGAGGCGGTCTCAGGCGCTGTACGAGCTGCAGCCATGGACAGCACACTGATGCTTCAGCCGCAGCGATGCTCGCCAGGGCGCTCGCAAGGTCATTTGCCTTGTCCTGGGTTCCACGGGCTGCGGTGGGCAGTGAAGAGGTATATAGGGTTAAAGTTTGGTACGTATGCCTGCTTGCCACTCCACAGCTTGCTGGAGGGCTGGCGCAGCCCCGCGCAAGTGCAAGCCAGCGCCCGCGCAGGACTGTGTGTGGCGCACGCCTGCTCGCCGAGCTTGGCTTCTGGGTACGTGCGCAGCTTGGTGGCGAGCTCAGCCGTGGCGGTCCGCCCTGCGCGCACGCTGTGCGTCGATACAAACAGGATATTACCAACTGGTGATGGGATGGGGCAAGTGCAGATCACCGCACTGCTAACGCAGGGCACTGCTTCGCCGAAACGTCGATCAGTCTCTTACATTGACCTTTTGAAACACACTGAATCATTGACGCGTGTGGATCGCCTCACAGTAGCTAGTGTGCCTGCACACGCATCTAGCTGGATGCATATGATTTTGGAGCACCCGCACGTCACATGTAGCTGCACACTCACTTGTACCCATGTGAACACCACATGAGCCAATACACAGTATGCACCCCAGCGTGGCGCACCAGGGCGCACGATTTCGCCACTGCCGCGCTTGCGCTTGCGGCGCCCACCGCCGCTTGCAGCAAATAGAAAGTCCACTTCACCCGCGCTGGCAGCGTGCAGGTATGCGAGGCCTACACGCACCTGCACCAGGCAGCAAACAGTCAAGCATCCATGTTGAGTCCTGTCCACGATATTTGTGCAAAAGGCAAGAGCAATGCACTGGGTTACCCGCACACTAACATTTCAGTACATGCAGGCATGCTATGTGCGTTCATCACATGCGTATGCGCCTCGCCATAGCCAGGTAGTGGATACGCAGCCTGCCATTGTAAAGCAGGTTACCTGTCACCTTAGCCCGAAGGACAAGAAGCATGAGGGCGGCACATTTCTTGACATAGCATGCGCAGCAAGCAACAGCTTGTTTCAGCACAGGCTACCCTGTCTTCAGAGCGTTACAGCAGAACCCCGCCAAGGCGCATGGGGCGCACGGGCGCGTCGGAGGCCAGCCCAGCGCCCAGTTCGGCCGCCATCAGCGGCCCCAGCGCCAGCCGCGCGGCAACCTTCAGGTCGGTTACAAACCCGCCCGGCGCCCAGGGCGCCTCCGCCCCGCCGCCGCCCGCTCCGGCGGCCGCGCCCGCGCGCGCATCCGGGAGCGCGCGGCGCACATGCAGCGCGAGCGCGTGCTGCCGCAGCTGCGTGGCGGCCGGCAGCGAGAGGTCCAGCGCCAGGGCTGCCAGCGCCTCGCCGTGCCCGGAAGCCCTGCGCATTGGGGGTGCATCATCACAAGATTTAATTACGACATCGCTTCGCACGACATGTATGTGACACCTGCGCGTCTGATAGCAACCTAGGTCACGGCTCCTATGCGCAGGGCTTGCATGCGGCGCCCAACATGACATGCACCCTGTGCACGCATGTTGTCGTATGTATGCATCAGGCTTATAGCAGCATTGCAGGGTGGGGCACCAGCGCACCTGACAGCGGCGGCCAGCGCCGCAGGCGTGCCGGCCGCCTGCGCCCGCCAGGGCGTCCCCACCGCATCGTCCTCCAGCCCGGCCAGCACCGCGGCCTCCGCCTCCGGCGCGAGCGCCCGCTCGCGCGCCTGCCCAGGGCCCCGTCTCTTGTGTACTGCATGCAAGGTCCACAGAAGTCCTCTGAACATAATTGCGCTGGAGCGCTAAGTGCTTGGGCCTTTGGACTGCAGTTCGGGCTGCATCCACAGTCGTTGCGAATCAGACGGCGTTCCTTATGCGTGTCCTCGCCGCGACGCCAAAACCATGGACGCAGACGAGGCGCACAGTATTGTAAGTTTCTAGTTGGCAGCTCATTCTGCGCAGCCACCCACCTGCAGGATGCCGAGGCACGCGGGGCACGTCTTGTCCTCCGCAAACGCCGGCGCGCTCGCGGCTGCCGGCCGCTCTGCACCTGCCCCTGCCGCTTCGGTCACACCGCCGCGCCCCGCCGCCGCGTTGCTCGCCGGCTGCTCCGTCTGTGCAGCACCCGCGCTGGCAGAGGGGCCTGCTGAGGACGGGCTTTTACAGCCGCGTGGCTGCGTCAGGCCGCTCGCCGGCTGCTTCAGGCCGCTCGCCGGCGAGGGCGGCTGCTGTGGAGCTGCTGCAGCAGCGCCGTATGCTGCGGCGAGAGCTGGCGGCTGTGCTCCATTGCTGGGGGCTGCCGCGCTGCTCTCAGGCCTGACATCTGCGCTGTCAGGAGCCCCGGCAGCGCCGGCTGGCGCGCCAACTGGCGCGCACGCAAGAGTGTGGCCTGAGCTTGCAAGCTGGTCCACGGCAGAGGCTAGCTCGTATTCAGTTGGTGCGGGCAGCGCATAGGCCCCGCCGTCCAGCACGCCCAGGAAGCGGAGGCAGCACCGGGGGCACACCTGTTGTGTTCTAGGATATTCAGCACGGGATGTAGCCCATTGCAGCAGATAGATATGCACCGATTGTTAAAACATACAAGTGCAGCAAGTGTCCGCACATGCAAGCGTAGCAGCTCCTTCAGCACGGGTATGCATGCGCTGCGCTGCTTGCCGAGCAGGCCGTTGATGCATCTGGTGAACGCTGCTGCAAGAGCAGTGCGGCCAGCCATGCGGCGCTTCTGTTGCGCGGCTCCGCACTGTGCTGATACGTGGGAATGTGTGTGGCCTTGCAGCACCTAACTCTGGGCTACTCTTGCTCTGTTCGTTTTGCCAAGTTGGAGTGCACGTGCGAGCTGTTAATTTGGCTTGCATGCAGCATGCAGCGAGCCAGAGCTGCCCTTTGCAGGCATTTCAGCTTTTGTGTGTACTGATAATGGACTCTACAATCCATGTCCCTCAGCAACATGCAACTGCACTAACCCGACTCAGAACGCGTTCCAGACACAGCCATGCAGCGGTACCACCCAGTCTGAGTGGCTCTCGTTCCAGACACAGCCATGCAGCGGTACCACCCAGTCTGAGTGGCTCTCAGCCAGGCCGAAGTAGGCTCCGCGTCACTTCCGCGCAACCCCACTCTTCAACGCTTCAAAGCGCTTAGCCAGATCACTGTACTCGTCGCCACCTGCGCGTCGCAAGCATAATGAAGTGCTCTGTCGCTATGACTTTTCACTGCTCTCGCACTGGCAAGAAGACAACGTGGTTTCACAGGTGGCCAATGCGCTGTGCATGCGCCTGACACTAAACAAACTCTCAAGGCAGAGAAGCACAATTCATGCGTGCCCTACGTATGCATGTCTCAGGACGCAAATGCCCGCCGCACGCACCGCCGGAGCTGCTGCCGGCGCCGCCTGCAGAGGGCCCTGCCGGCGGCCGTGCCGTGGGCGGCGGCGGCGGCGGCGCCGAGGGCTTGCCCACCTGCCCCACGCCTCAGCCTCAGCACCACAACAAGACACTTAATGTTTTGGGCTTGTCAAGGAAGAGACCAGTGTCTTCAAACCTAAGACGAGACTGCTTTGACTCGCCACGCAGCAGCTTTGTCCATCAGCGACAGACAAGGCAGACATGACACAAAGCCAAACAACCTCTGGTCCGTCGCGTCACCGATAACCCTGGGAGCATCATGGGCGGGTCAAAGGAGACAGTGCGACACGCGATCGGCGCGCCTGCTGCGCATCCGACTTGGAGGGCGGCCCGGCCGCGGCATCGTAGCTGCGCTGGATGGCGGAGTCGCTGCGCTTGGTGAAGCGGCCGGGCGCGCTGCCCGGCGCGCCCGCGCCCGGCGCCGCCGGTGCGCCGCCATCGCCGCCGCCGCCAGCACCTGCATGGCATGGCCTGCACATGAATGACCCGTCTACGAAGCTTCTCCCACCTCAAACTTAGGGTGAGAATCACACGTTGTAACAGCCACACAGCTGCCAGGCTGCTCGAGCCTCCTCAGGAGGCCTGCCTCCCCGGGGCTGCGACCGCCGCCCAGCGAACGACACTCAGAAGCAGGCGCGGCGCGCGCTATCTCTGCTGGCACAGCAGGCAGGGCAGCGGGGCCGCACCTGGGGCCTGCCGCAGGGCGGCCTCGTCCACGGCGGGCGGCTGGCCCTGGCGGAAACCCTCGCCCAGGCCGAAGCCGCGCGGCAGACCAGCCTCGGGGGGGGGCGGCGGCCGGGCGGCCTCACCCGGGCCGCTCGCCCCGGCGGCCGCCGGGTCTCCGTCCGCGGCGCGGCCCTGCACAGCTGCCATATATCAACCCCCATGTGCATATAATGACACTGCACAACAGAGCCTGGCGGGGAGCGTGCAAGCGGCAAACGCAGAGCACTCGCGCACCCAGCCCGTGTCTCCAACCCGCCACCCTTACACCATCTCAAGCAGAAGGCATGGCCTGCATGCGCTGGCAGGCAAGCGCTTCGCACGCTGCCTCGCAGAGCATGTCTGCAAACTCACAAGGGAGGGGAGCAGCACCCCTGCGCCAGCTGCTCCGTGTAAAGAAGGCGGCCGAACGACTTGCTCGAGCTGAGCACGCAAGGAGGCGGGCCGCACGCCACGGGCGAAGGGGCGCAGCGCCCGGCGCACCTGCAGGCTGTCGGCAAAGCGCTGCGCGGCCTCGGCGGCCGCCATTGCCTGGCTGGCGGACAGGTGCGCGGCGGCGGCCGCCGCCGCTGCATCTGCGTACGTTGCGGCCGGGGGCGCCTGGCCGCCCATCACGCCGCCCCCGCCCACGCCGGTGCCGCCGCCACCGCCGCCGCCCGGCGGCGGCGGCCGGGCCGCAGGGCCCCCGGGCGGCGTGGGGCCCCCAGGAGGCCCCATTGCCCCGCCTGGCGGCGCGCCCCACTGCGAAGCTGCCGGCGGCTGCATCATCCCCTGCCCACAGCCGGCGCCACCTGATTACCTGTGCCGTACCTTCACAGGCAAAGCAAGGTGGCTTGACACCCTGACGGCCTCAAGCGTCACATGTCACGAAGACATGCAGGTTCTCTGTCAGGACTCCCGCAGTGTCATACTATAAAACAAGCCTGCATGCACGCCTTGCCTGAACGGACGACAGCCAGACGCCATGTGATCCCCGACCGCACACGCCGCCCCTCGGCAGGCGCCCCAGCGCACCAGGGGCCCGCCGCCGCCGTACGGCAGCGGCTGAGCGCCGCTCGGCGGCAGCATCTCAGACGCGGCCGCGTGCGCGTCCCACTCCACGCTGTACTCCTGCGCGATGTCGCTCAACGTGGCCAGCTTGTCCTCCGGCGACGGCGGCTGCAGCGTCAGGCACCTGCGCCCGCGCCGCGCACTCAGGCGCAACGCCCCCTGCGTCCTGAGGCAGCCAACACTGTAGCTCGGCACGCCCTGCCCGAGGAATTGCCTTTGTTGAGGCGCTGCAGCACATCATGCGTGTACCACATGCTGTGGGAGATAGCCAGCAGTCCGATGAGCTCTGGCAACCAGATGATTGCCCTATCGCAGGGGTGCGGGCTGCTGCAGAGGACATGGTCGCAGTAGTACACTCTCACTGCAGCCTGGGCGCACACAGGGTGCGCCGGGCGCGCCTGATCATGTTCTCGTTCACATTCCACTTGAGGCAGCTGATATCAGAGCTGGCCTCCTGTATGAACTCCTTGCCGTACTTGGCCGCCAGCTGCGCGCGGATCGCCAGCAGCTCCGGGAAGTCCTGCTCAGCAGTGTGTCAGCCTCACGGACGCGTCTACCATACCGTCAAAGAGGGCTCTCTGCCGTGGAGGCAGGAGCAGGTGCTTCACACCTAGCCTCCCTTGAAGACCTGTTGCAGGTGTCGTACAGAGCTTCCACCAGCAAGCAGGCGCCGAGGCTCTACGCAGGTCAGCCCCTGCTTCGCTCCGCACGTCGCAGCAGGGCTGGAGCCTAATGAGACCAGGACAGGCTGGGGTACCTGGATGCGCGCTGCGGCATACACGAGCGTGCCGAGCGCCTCGTTCATGTCCTGCGGCCGCTCCTTGCTCTTCTCGATCAGGTGCACGCGCACCGCCAGCAGCTCCACGAAGAGCTCCAGCACCTCATATGCCTGCAGCGACACCCCGCCTCTAGCGTGCAGGGGTGCTGGGACGGGCCCGGAGACACCCAGGAGCGGTTGCGCATCCAACGGCGTGCCCAGGCTGGCGCGTGCGCGGCACCTGCAGCATAAGGTTCTCGCGGATGACCGTCTCAACGCGGATCCGCGCGTTCTCCTGCTTGTTCGCGCGCAGCAGGTCGGCGACCTCCTTGCGCATCTGCTTGAGCTGCGCGCGCCGTGCAAGTCAGCAGCCGCAGTGCAGCTCCTAGCAGCTAGGCGATCGACCAGGAGCCAGCTGGTAAGGCAAATGCAGGGGCATGGGTAGCTGAAGCTGCCCGCCGCTGTTGACAACATGCCAGGAGCTGCCCCAAAGCAGGCTGGCAGCGCCCAGGAGCCGGTGCGTGCCTGGAGAATCCGCTTGTTGCGCATCAGCTTGATGCGCCCCACGCACAGCTTGCATTGTGTTTTGCTGCGCCGCGCACGGGTGCAACGTCAGCAGCAGCGTATCAAGCAGCCAGGCACCCGCGAAGCTTTAGGCCTAAGTGCGCGCACCACTTGTTGCTGCTGAAGCCTCCAAACATGGTGCCTGCTCCTCTTGCAGACTTCGTCAGTGGGATGGATGTAAGCTTTTCGCAAGTGCTCCCTTCAGCGTTCCTGGCCAGCTTGCTGGGAAGCTGCTTTGGGAGGCCCCTATTTGCGAAATTTAGGCCTGCTTGCCTAATGCCAACCCTCGCTATTTTGCTCTGATCAGTGCAGCTTTGGTGCATGCAGCACATTGCATGTTTGCTTTCGCTCGTCATACGGCTGCTTTTCATGGAAACCGTAGGAGGAAGCACATTCACACTGTGCCAAGTTGGTTGGTACTACCAACATAAGAGTGTAGTGCTGCAGCAGGACAGGTTACCCGTTTCACCGCACGCATGCTGCGTCACTGCCAACAAATGACGTCTAGCATGCAGATTGCCTGTCAGGCCCAGCAAGGCCCGGTGGTTGCAGACCCTGCAAGGCCCTGAACGCCTTCCCCGCTACTCCAGCCTCCCGGATGCCCGCAGGCACAGCCCCGCTCACGCCTGTCAACCCATGCAGCAGCAGAAACATGGCCCGCTGCTGGGCAGCGCACTCTGTGCGCTGTAGCAGGGCGGCCAGCTGGCCCGCCGCGCGGGGTCACGCGTCAGAGAACGCGCGCTCGCCAGGGTACATGGCCGCAATGCGCGCCACGTCGTCGACGATGACGGCCTGCACGCCCAGCGGCGCCTGCTGCTGCACGAACGCCGGCTCGTTGTTCTGCCGCCCATAGGTCATCACCTGCGCCGCGACCAACGCCCTGTATTTTAAAACAGCCCTGTTGCATAGGGGCAGGGTCCCTGATCCTACCCTACACCAATCCTAGAGCGCATCACCTCTGCCATGTAGAACTGGGTCTGCCCCTGAAGTGCCGGTCGGTACATCTGGCAGTGCAGGCCCGCCGCCGCACAGACACGCTCCTGCGACGGCGCGCGGCGAGCGCGCAGCATCCGCCGGCCCCTCGCCCTGTTCAGGCGGCTAGTCAGCAGGCAGCAGGGCCCACACGCAGTGCTGCCAGCACATCCAACACGTCCGGAATGCCCGGCGTTTTCCGCAGCGCGCCTGGAGCGGTGCCCGGCCGCGGCGCGCGGCGGCCACGTCCGCGGCGTGCGCCTGCGCGGCGCCCGCCTCCAGCACCAGGCCCGCCAGGCCGGCCTCGCGCGCCCAGGCGGCTGCAGCCGCCACGCTGGTGCGGCGCGCGTCCGCATGCGCGTACGCGCCGCCGCCCGACAGGAAGAACACGGGGTGGCTGCTCTGCCGCTGCCGCAGCGCCCTTCGCGCGCGCCCGGGGACCCTGTCAAGAACCCAGGTAGCCCTAGACTCTGCCTGAGCATGCCTGAGATCTCGCTGTCAGTGACAGCACCTGGGAGCCCCCCTCCTTGCGCGCATGCCCGCAGGCCGCCTGTGCGCTTGCACGCGGCCTGCGCAAGCGCACGCGCTCACGAGAGCGGCCATTTCGCGCCTGCCCACAGGGCCCATCGCCAGGTGATCCGCCAGAACTTGCTGGGCGGCCTGGCTGTGCTGACCAGGACAGCTGCAGGGTTGGTCCAAGCCCATGGACCAGCCCTCTTACCTCGCACAGGAGCCGGGCGTGGCTGCCACACCGGCGTCCCAGTGTCAGGCCGCCCCGCTGCCGTACTCATCCTCCCAACCGTCCCCCGCAAAGCTAGGCACAAGCATAAGGCATTTTTGTCCTCAGGCCGGAGAGCCCATGTCGGCAGCGGCATCACGAGTCAGGGTTCTGGGTCGGGACCCTGTTGGACTTCGCACCGGCACACGTCCGGGTCGAAGGAGGAGAAGAAGATGGCGCGGCGGCTGCGCGCGGCGCCGCGCTCCACCTGCGCGGCGCCCCCCAGGCACACTCTGAGCTGCGCCGCGCGCTCACCTGCTGCACGCTCGCGCCAGAGCGGATGCAGCCGCCCACAGTCGTGCGGACACCACAGCCTTCACACGTTGTGCAAGCCCGACAGGACGGCGCCGGCTGGCGGGCTGCCTGCATGCCGAGCAGCGAGGCGCGCGGCCCACGCAGCTCAGCGGCATGCGTGGGGAGCGCGCTGCGGCCGAGATGGGTGTGGGTAGGGTGCGATGACGCAGAGAGCGCCGCATGCGCCAGGGGAGCGCGCCGCTGCCAGGATCGGGCCAAGCATGGGGAGCGCGATGCGGCCGGGATGGGTGTGGGCAGGGTGTGTTGGCGCAGTAGGGTTGCAGCGTGCGCAGGGGCGCGCACCGCGGCCAGGATCGGGGCGACCATGCGCTCCACCTCGGCGGCAGGCGTGGCCGCCAGGTCGTCCGGCGTCGCCAGCTTCACCTCGATGTCGAAGCCCACGGCCTCCGACACGCCCTGGCGCGCGCAGCCGCCCGGCCTCGGCGCTCGCTGCTTGCCGACGTCTGACAGGTACAGAGCGCCCAGCGTCCGCCGCGGGGTCCAACGTCCATCACCGAGCCTGGAGCTCTGCATGGCCGGTGCATGTCTGACACCTACGCGGCTGCATGGGAACACCTTCGACGCACCCCACAACACAGTGACAAAGGCTTCGGCCACCAAGCAGGCTGGGTTCCCCGCGTGCGCGCCTGGGGTGGGTGAAATAGGGTAGGGTATGGTTAGGCGCGCGCCTCAAAGACCTCGGCCAGCGTGGGCAGCTCGTCGTCCTCCTCGACCACCCATGGCGCGGGCTCCGCCATGCGGCCGCCCGCGCCGTCATGGAACAGCCGCACGAGCTCCGGGCCGCCCCCGTCCGCCCTGCACGCGGCTTCCTCGGAGGTCGGGCGGCCGTGCTGCGCGCCCCCGGTCGCATCCGCGCCTGCGCCTGCGCCCGCCGGCGCGCCCGCCCGCGGCGCCGGCCGCGCCAGGTGCTTGAAGCCCGCCAGCGTGAGCTCCGCGATGTGCTGCTGCTCCAGCGCGCCGCCCGGCGCGCGCGTGACCACGTAGTCGTCATGCCAAAGCACCGGCACGCCGTCCGCGGTCACCTGCGCGCGCTCCACCCCCCACCGTCACAGGGCCCCAACAGCCTACTAAATCCAGCACACACAAGGCATGGCACCACACACCCTGCCCGGAGCCTCTAACACTGGCAAGAGGCTTCAGACTGTGCCAGAGGCGCGCAGCGCGCGCTGGTCACTGGCGCCCCGTGGCTGCAGTGTACGCAGACGCTGTTGGGCCGCGCCTGGACATCGAACTCGACGAAGCTCGCGCCCGCGCGCGCCGCCTCCACGAAGGAGCGCACGGTATTCTCGCGGAAGCGCAACGCGCGCGCGTCGCCGGCCACGTTCTCGCCCATCCTGTCGGCGCGCCGCGGCTTGCCACTTGTCGGCTCAGCCCCACTCAGCTGCACACTGGAGCACGCCCAAGGGTACCTCTGCCAGGTTGCTGATGCTGATATACAATTATCGTGACATGCTGGGCAATAGCAGCTAGTAGGAGCGCGCCCGCGGTGCCCACCCACGGCGAGGGTGCCAGGGCGCAGCTCGCCGGCACCGGTGAAAGCGAAGGCGGTGCCGGGCTGTGGCAGGTCGGCCGGGTGGGCCACCTGCACGGCGCATGCAAGCACGCTGGTTGCCGCTCTTCAGCTGCGCACCCCTTATTCTAAGGGGTGCTGTGCTTGCTGTGGTATGTGTGATAGGACGCAAGGCTGCATCACTAACGCTTCGATAAGTTCACTCTGAGTTCCGGCTGAAGCTGTGCTGCGCCTTCTTGCACAGCAGCACACCTGCGCGTCCGCCTGCTGCCCGCCCAGGTCCGCGCGGGAATGCATGGGGCCCTGCAAAGTTGCGTCCATGCGCTGCGTGGGCAGGCCAGGCCCAGCCACGCCTGCTGGCAGCGGAGCTGCACGGCAGAGCGCAGGCAAGTGCTGCAATCCGCAGAGGAGCAGTGGCACAGGGAACAACAACGCGCGCATCAGGAGCAGGGCAAGTGCCATGATGCAGCGGTGGGCATCACTACTGACTACAGCCGTGTATCAGCGAACTTGTGGCTGTTTCACACCAGTCACCATTTCGGTGTGGAAAACCTGTCGTACAGCAAGGGTCAACACACTTCTTGAGTGTCGAAGGACGCGTGCGCTTCACAGGATGCCGGACGTGGTGCCGTTGGAGGTTCTGGAAGCCGCCTGCGCGGTGCTGGAGCGGGAGCACCGGGATGAGGCTGGCGCGGCGGTCAGCCTGGACACGCGGCACGCAGCCTCCTCTATGCCAGCCACAGGAAGCACTTGTGCTATGGCCTGCAGCTCATATGTGCCTGTGTGAGCAGCGCGGAGCTGCGGCGCAACAGGCGAGCCGCATCGCGCGCAGGGACCTGCCCACGCTGCTGCACAGCCTGGGCTTCAATCCCACAGCGTCCTGCCTCAGGCCTCTGCTCGAAGAGGCGTGCACTGCAGCCGCACCTCGTGCATCGGAGACGCTCTTGTGCTTTGAGCTCCTGTTCCTATTAGCTATGATGATGATGTACTCTTTGCAGAGCTCAGGCGCTGCGCTTTGAGCGAGGCACAGATGGCAGCACTGCTGTCTGATGCTCCTGGTTCACCGCGGCGCAGCTGCAGGGCGCGCCGGGCGGCCGGCCGCGCAGCGTGCCGCTTGAGAAGCTGCACAAGGCGCGCAGGCGCTGTCCCGCAGCGCGCTCGGCAGCCTTGACAGCCTGGCAAGCGCAGAGCCTCCTTGCCGTGCGTGTCTGCAGGCGCCAGCTTGCACGCACGCGTCATATGCCTGATATGTTGAGAAGAGCTGCAGGGGCGCGCGCATATTCGGGGTGGCGCCGTAACCATGTGAGGATATACATATGAGCCCGGCATGCACATGAAGCCAGCCTGCGTGCTGGCCTGCGCAGGCGCTGCTGAGGTGGGTGGCAGAGAACCGCGCGGCGCTGGCGCGCGACGACTTTGCGCGCCTGGCGCGCGCCTTCCGCGCGCTGGACCCCGACCGGCGCGGCTTCCTCACGCTCGACCAGCTCCGCGCCGCGCTGGGCGGCGAGGCCGGCGCGCTGTCCGCCGCCGAGCTGGCTGGCATGACAGAGTGCGCGCGCGGCGGACCCTCGGCATCCCTCCCTGCTGCGAGGGCTTGGCAGGGTGAGCGCGTGCACGACTGCAGCCTGTCTCTGCATGGTGCTGTAAAGCAAGCATGCTTGGAGTACAAAGGCGGAAGCCCCGCCTCTGCTCACAGGGTCTCATGGTCTGGCTGGTGCTCTCTGGCAGCGTAAAATCAACACGAAGGTGCTCAAGGGCTTGATGACTGCAGTCCCTGCCTGCAAGCACACCTGCCTGTAATAAGCCAACCCATGGCATGTTGACGGCTGCAGTCTGCGCGCGGCAGCACGGCAACAGATGACGACGGGCTAGTCTACTATGAGGAGTATGCCCGGGTGCTTGCCCATGACGGCGCAGCGTGAATGCCCAAGTGCACACCGCGACATACGCGGACGGGGCTGCGCAGTATCCTTGCATGCTATGCGCACTTGTTGAGCATCTCTGCCACAAGCTCCGCTGCAGTGCTGCATCTGCACACCGCAGTTTTGCGTTGATGTGCTTTCGCTGCCTTCAACGTCGGCGCTTCACTGCTCCTTTACACTCTGCCTGGCTCCACCAGTGTGTGCGGCGCCCCGTCCTTGCACGACACAGTGCCAGGAAGCAAAGCCTGCAAAACCGGTCACTACGTGGGTGACAGCAGCCTGGCCGACACAAGTCCGCACTCCCCTCACAATTCAGCAGCAAGGCATCTAAGCTCTTGGCTGCGGCGCACGCACCATGAAAGCAGCAAGGCATCTAAGCTCGTGGCTACGGCGCACGCATCATGAAAGCAGCAAGGCATCTAAGCGCTCGGCTGCGGCGCTTGCACCATGAAAGCAAGTTCTCCAAAACGACAAGGCGCGACCGCGCGGGCGCTCTGCACACCTAGCATGGATTGCAGCCAAACTTGCACCCTTGCGTGCACTGCTGGCTGCCCCGCGGCGCGACTGCGGCGCCTCCCAGCACACTGAGTGCACGAGCCCCTGCGCAGGTACTCAAGACCCGCCGCACATACCACCCATTTCCTGTTTTCCGAGAGCTGCGCAAGATGTCTCACCGATTCAGGCATCCCACGTTGTCGACGCCCAGCCAAATTGTAAATGCGGCATGGCAAAGCTACGCCAGGCCCATCAGCCGCGAGACGCGCACCTGCACGCCATCATCGGCGCGCGTTTGCCTTGCGGTGCGAGCACGCCTGCCTACACAACGAGCATCTACAACATGCGCGGGGTCACTGCAGCCCTATGCTGCTAAGAAACAGCACGGTCTAAATCATACAGGGTTTGCCAAGGGTGTCACTTATAAATCGCAGCCGCGCTGCGTCAGACCGATCGGCCCGACCAGCAGTGCTCGGAGCGGGTTGCCAGCGCAGTGTGGTAGGGTATGGTGGGGGGTCGGAAGGGCGCGGGCGGCGCACCCGGTCGCGCGGCGTGAGGCCGGTCAGGCCCACCAGCATGCCCGGCACGGTGCGCCAGCGCGCCTGGCTCATGCACTCCACGTGCATCCACTGGATCGGCTCGGCGGCGCCCGGGCTGGCGCGGTAGCCCACGCGCAGGCTATTGGGCGGGAAGCCGTTGCCGCAGGTCTGCCGGCGCGCAGGCGCGTCAGGCGACGGCCGGGAAGGCAAAAACACAGCAACGCTAGTAATTGGTGTCATTAGGTACTCGAGCTTCGCCCCGCGCCCTGGACGCGCCATCAGCTTGGCAGACGCACGTTCAGCCCAACGCCATGTGCGGCGGTACTTACGGCCAAGCGTGAACCCTACCCTAAACAATGCACTCCAAGTTACGCCCACTATTGCCCTACGCGGCTGTGGAGACCCCGCTCGCTGCACATGTCTTTGCCGGAATAGATGAGAAGGGCCACCACATAAATGCTGCCCGCATGCTGACCGTATGCTGTATGCTGCTCCATATGAACCATGCCCAGGGCCTGGGCGACGCGCCGGGCAGTTGAACGCCCAGTCATTGATGGACATGTAGCCAATGTGGTACGACGG